>Ga0180220_1000513_pt1 | contig 41536 bp, 44 predicted proteins | sample eDN5th37CBELigBY_FD_151335 | JGI IMG/M metagenome (GOLD analysis project Ga0180220, IMG submission 151335) | Enriched backyard soil microbial communities from Emeryville, California, USA - eDNA 5th pass 37_C BE-Lig BY (version 2) (version 2) | ecosystem: Environmental > Terrestrial > Soil >... | reverse complement strand
CCGCGGCGCTCCACTTGCGCCGCCCGCGGTTGTCGCTCATTGTTGGTCCTCCAGGCTCTCATCATCGTACCCTGGAGGAGGCCGACTTCTAACCTACCCGCTGTGCCATTTGGGCTGACACACTACAAGGGCAACCGGAGCGCGGTCTACGGGGCCTTGGCGTCAATCTTCGGGTCGTTGCTCGGATTCGTGATCACCGCTGTCTCGATCGTGATCGGGTTCACGGCTTCGGACCGGCTGGCCATCGTGAGGGAAAGCAAGCATTACCCGAAGCTCTGGACCTCGTTCACGCACACTATCAAGGTTCTCGGTCTGGCGACTCTGACGTCGCTGGCCGCTCTGATCGCCGACCGTGACGCTAATCCGCAGTGTCTCATGGCCTATGTGAATTTTTTCGCGACGAGCTTGGCCGTGATGCTTATCTGCCGGAGCGTCTGGGCTCTTGAGAATGTCGTTGCCATCGTTGCGAAGCCCTCGAAGACTCCTGCCGTACCGAATGCCGCAAAAAAAGGATGATTACTTGGCGATCGGCTGCTGCGGTCCTTCGTAGGTCAGCGAGAAAACCATATCCGTCAGCCATCTCCGGAAGGAGTCATTGTCGCTGAACTGTTTGAAGAGTTCGGTGTCGTCTTTGAGGAAGGCGGTCATGACCCGGGCAAGGGCCTTGTCATGCTCGATTCGGGCGTTCTGCTTGTCCGAATTCTTCATGGCATTCTGGAATGCCGTGTCGGCGGCGACCCGTGAGGGAATGTCTTCGGTGATCAACTTGTGGACGCGATCAGCATCGGTCCAGGGGACATTCCCGAATTGATCGTTGAAGGTTTTGAGGATGTTCGAGAGCCGGTCGAGTTCGGGCTCTGCCTTGTGACCACCTCCGCTGGTGGGGACCGGATCGATCTCGGCGTCCTGCTCCGGGAGTTGCACCCGGATGGCCGCCCTCTTCTCGACACGATAGCTGTCCATGTCGATCGATTCGAGAATGCCCTTCGAGAGGTCTTCCTCCTTGGGAGCCGGGAGCTTCGGGATCAGGAAATTCAGAAAGACCGAAAGCTTTTCCCACCCGGCGTTGGTATAGGGCAGGATCGAGGCCAGGAAGCCGTATGTCCGCGTGAAGGCCTTCGCCTTGCCCTTGAAATCAACCTGCCCGTCCTCGTCGAGCTGCTCGTTATAGGTCGCCACGCAGGCATCGAGGATCGGGTCGAGCCGGTCGCGATCGGCCCCTCCCAGGTAGAGCGCCACCAACTCGTCGACCTGCGAGTCGGAGTAGATCTGATAGCCGTCGAGATCGGCCTTCAGGTCGTGGAGCTTGTTCGGGTCGGTCTCCTCGCTCAGGATTGTGGTCTGGTAGTAGTCGGCGAAGGCGGCCTGAATCGTGTCGACGTCGTTCATGAAGTCGAGCACGAAGACATCGTGTTTCTGGGGGTGGGCCCGATTCAGCCGCGAGAGCGTCTGGACGGCCTTGATGCCCGAGAGCTGCTTGTCCACGTACATGGTGTGGAGGAGCGGCTCGTCGTAGCCGGTCTGGAACTTGTCGGCGCAGATGAGGAACCGATAGGGATCTTCCTGGATCTTGTCGGCGATCTGGCTTGACGGGAAGCCGTTGAGCGAGGCCTCGGTCACCTTCTGCCCGCCGTAATCGTGCTCTCCGGAGAACGCAACGATCGCCTGATGTGGGCTCTTCCGCTCCTTGAGGTAGTCGCGGATGGCGTGGAAGTACTGGATCGCCCGCTCGATGCCGCTGGTTACCACCATTGCCCGCGCCTGGCCGCCGATCTTGTTAAGAGCCAAGACTTGCTCGTGGAAGTGATCAACCATGATCTCGGCCTTGAGCCGGATGGCATGGTCGTGGCTCTCGACGTAGCGGCGGAGCTTCTTCTTGGCCTTCTTGGTGTCGAACTCGGGGTCGCCCTCGACGGTCTTGACGAGCTTGTAGTAGCTCTCAACCGGCGTGTAGCTCTTGAGCACATCCAGGATGAATCCCTCCTGGATGGCCTGTTTCATCGTGTAGGGGTGGAACGGCCGGTGCTTGACATGCCCCCCTTCGGAATCGGCCTCGCCGAAGATTTCGAGCGTCTTGTTCTTGGGCGTGGCGGTGAACGCGAAGTAGCTGGCGTTGGGCAGCATCTTCCGCGCTTCCATGATCCGATTGATCTTGTCCTCGACCGTCTCGTCCTCCTCCTCGGCCCCGGCCTCGGAGAGGGCCATCGCCATCGCGGCCGACGTGCGCCCGCCCTGGCTGGAGTGAGCCTCGTCGATGATGAGGGCGAACTTGCGGTTCCGGTGCTCCGAGCCGATCTCGTCGAGGATGAACGGGAACTTCTGGACGGTCGTGATGATGATCCGCTTGCCGCCCTCGATGAATCTCCGGAGGTCGCCCGAATGCTCGGCATGGCCGACGGTCGAGCCGACCTGGGCGAACTGCCTGATGGTGTCCCGGATCTGCTGGTCGAGGATGCGGCGGTCGGTGACGACGATGATCGAGTCGAAGACGTGCTCGTCATCCTTGCGGAGCCCGATGAGCTGGTGCGCGAGCCAGGCGATCGAGTTCGACTTGCCGCTCCCGGCCGAGTGCTGGATGAGATACCGCTTCCCGGCCCCTTGGGTACCGGCGTCTGAGAGGAGCTTCCGCACCGCGTCGAGCTGATGATAGCGGGGCCAGATCTGGACCGACTTCTTCCGGCCAGTCTTCTCGTCCTTGGTCACGACGATCTGGGCGTAGTTCTCGAGGATGTTCGTCAGGCCCGCCGGGGTCAGGATCCGCTTCCAGAGGTAGTCGGTCTTGAGGCCTTCGGGGTTCGGAGGGTTCCCCGCACCGTAGTTGTATCCCTGGTTGAAGGGGAGGAACCACGAGCCCTTGCCCTTCAGCTCCGTGCAGAAGCGGACCTCGTGGTCGTCGACCGCGAAGTGGACGACGCAGCGACCGAACTGGAAGAGCAGCTCGCGGGGGTCGCGGTCACGCCGGTACTGCTGGACGGCGTCCTCGACGGTCTGCTTCGTGAGGCTGTTCTTGAGCTCGAACGTCGCCACCGGCAGGCCGTTGATGAACAGGGCCAGGTCGAGCGAGAGCTGGGTCTCGTCGCGGCTGTAGCGGAGCTGTCGGGTGACGGAGAAGCGGTTCTGGGCGAAGCGCTCGGCGGCCTTCGGATTCCCGGGTGACGGGGTGCCGTAGAAGAGGTCGAGGTGGTGCGGGCCGTGCTTCAGGCCGTTTCGGAGGACGTCGATGGTGCCACGCTTGGCGATCTCGCCCTGGAGCCGGGCGAGGAACTTCTGGCGGGTCGGACTGGCGCTATCCAGATCGAAGGCCTCAGCCAATCCCGGCTGGGTCGCGGCGATGAAGGCGCGGAGCTGGGCCAGGTCGACCGCGTAATCCCGGTCGTAGTCCTTGGGATCGCCGAAGATCCAGCCGGATTCGGTCATGCTGCCGACGATGAGCGATTCCAGGCCCTTCTCGGATGTGTCGGTCTTCATGATGCCTCGGCCTCTATCGTAGCCTCTTCGAGACTGGCCTCATCGAATGCCTCGCTGTCTTCGAACGGCTCCTCAGGCTCGTCAATCGGTTCGGGCTCCTCGATGTCTTCGGGGAGTCGTGTGGCAGCCTCTCGGACATCGAGCTTGCCGGTGACCACGTCGGCGATCAGGCGGGTGCGGAATTCTTGCAGGAGGCTGATTTCTCGCTCAGCCCCTTCCAAGGCTTGCTGGATTTGGCGCAAGTCTCTGTCGAGGGAGTGGTGTATCAGAGAGGCTTCGCCTGTCGGGGGCACGAAGAACAGGAAGTCACGCAACGAAGATAGTGGGAGGTTGTTGGCAAGGCCTTCCGCGCCGCTGATGGCGAGGCGGACCTGTCTCCGATAGTACGGGGCGTTCATCGCCGCAACGAGAAAATTCGATATGCCATCGTCTTTAAATACGAGTCTGAATATCTTGTCAGATAATATGAGATTGTAATTGTTCGAAGTGGCTCTTGCGACGGATCCGACAAGGTGGGGCGACCCGCATGCGCGAGAGACGAGAACATCTCCTGTATTTACGACGATACTCGGGTCGATCTCGAAATCGGCAGGAAGGCGTTTGTGTTCGGTTGGTCGAAAGACCCCGTGGTTAACGCAACCGGCTTTCAAGACTCCCCACGATTGCTCGTCCGCAAGCCGTGCTTCTGCCTGGGGACTGACTCCTTGATCGATGTGACGAACGAGCGTGCGGAGCCGACGAACTTCCCAATGCTCGGGAATATCTCCAAGCCATTCGACTCCAGAATGCTTCAGTTTGGCACCAGGGTCGAGCCCTCGTGTGACGGCCTGGTGGACGATCGCCTGCTTCTGCTCGTTCAGCAGGGCGATGAGCTTCTTCTTGGCCCTGATGTACCGCCGGATGAGCCGATCGGCATGGTCGAGGAAGCGAACGATGGCGGCTTGTTCGGGAAGGGGAGGAACCGGCAAGACGAGCTGCTTGATTTGGGAAGCATAGACGTGAACCACAGTAAAGCCACGCCCCATCGTCGCTTTCTGATGTCGCGATGATGGCGCGTCCGCTGCATAGCCTAGAAACCGTGGATTTACAGGCACTTCGGGACGGAGAACCAGTATATCGCCTCCGCAGTATGCGGGACTTCTTAGCAGATTGACCGAGGAACGACCGATGTCCTCCATCGTTTCCCCGCTCGCGGCGAAGAGGAGGTCGCCATACTCAATCGGGGTGTAGGCCTCGGCCCGCTCGGTGGAAACACAAGCTTTCGTTTCCTGAATGAAGAACTCGTGCCGTGTGTAGAGGTCACCATAGCGTACGCAAGGCACACCAACGGCTACCTCGTCTGCCTTGCTCCCCCCGTTACCCTTGAAAAGCCGTCCCATCCGACCAATGGTTTTGACTTCCCAATGCTCCGGTACGTTCCCCAGCCAGGGCACGCCGGAATCCTCCATCTTCGGGTAGGGCTTCAATCCATCAATCATCGTCCACCCCCGCCGACGATCTGGGTGAGCAAGCCTTCGGTTTCCCGTTCGAGGGCCAGGATGTCCGCCCGGATCTCCTCCAGCGTCCGCATCGGCTGTGGCCTGTAGAAGTATCGGTTGAAGCTGATCTCGTAGCCGATTCTCACACTCTTTGCGTCGTACCAGGCATCCTCGGCGTACGGCAGGACCTCGCGGCGGATGAAGGCCTCGATGCCGCCTTCTTCCAGGAGCGGGACCTGCTCCGTATCGCGAAGTTCGCTATCGGGCTCGTACTCGACGACGCAGGGCTTACCGCCGATTGTGGTCGGGAACAGCCCCCGGATCGGGTCGGCGACCGCGCCCTTCTTGTGGATCTTCCTGATCACCGGGACACCCGATTCGTCCGGGGACTTCTCGGCTTTGAGCGCCTTGATCTCCTTGGGCGAGTAGGCCCGATCCGGGTCGATACCCCGGAACCGGAGGGGCCGCTCGACCGTGACCTTCCAGTAGCCGAACGCGGCGTTGGGGAAGATCTTCGACTGCTCGGTTTCCTCGAAGGCGAGGAACACGTCGCAGATGCGCCGGATGTCCTCCTCGGAATGCTCGCAGTTCTTCTTCCCCAGGTTCTTGCGCAGCGGCCTGTACCATTTGGTGGCGTCGATGAGCTGCACCTTGCCGCGCCGATGCTCGGGCTTGCGGTTCGTGAGCACCCAGATGTAGGTGGCGATGCCGGTGTTGTAGAACATATTGAGCGGCAGGGCGACGATCGCTTCGAGCCAGTCGTTCTCGATAATCCAGCGGCGGATGTTGCTCTCGCCCTGGCCCGCGTCACCCGTGAACAGCGACGAGCCGTTGTGCACCTCGGCGATGCGGCTCCCCAGCGGCGTCGAGTGCTTCATCTTCGAGAGCATGTTGGCCAGGAAGAGCATCTGCCCATCGCTGGATCGGGTGATCAGCGAGTATTCCGGGTCGCCAGCGTGCTCGATGATGAAGCGCGGGTCCTTGATGCCCGACTTCCCGCCCATGCGTTCCTGGTCGGTCTTCCAGCTCTTCCCGTAGGGCGGGTTGGAGAGCATGAAGTCGAACTCGCGGGACGGGAAGGCGTCGTTGGAGAGCGTGGAGTGCTCGGGCCCGCCGACGATGTTGTCCGCAGCCTCGCCCTCGCCCTTGAGCAGGAGGTCGGCCTTGCAGATGGCGTAGGTCTCGGCGTTGATCTCCTGGCCGTAGAGGTGGGTGGCGACTTGCTTGCCGTGCTCCTCGGCGAGTTCCCTCAGCGTCTCCTCGGCGACGGTCAGCATGCCGCCCGTGCCGCACGCCCCGTCGTAGAGCAGGTAGGTACCCGATTCGATGTGGTCGGCGATCGGCAGGAAGATCAGCCGGGCCATGAGCTTCACGGCATCGCGCGGCGTCCAGTGCTCGCCCGCTTCCTCGTTGTTCTCCTCGTTGAAGCGACGGACCAGCTCCTCGAAGATGGTCCCCATCGCGTGGTTGTCGAGCCCCGGGAGCCTCACCGAGCCGTCGCCGTTCAGGACCGGGTTGGGGCTGAGGTTCAGGTCACGGTCGAGGAACTTCTCGATGAGCGTCCCGAGGGCGTCGGCCTTGGACAGTCGCGGGATCTGGTTGCGGAACTCGAAGTTGTCGAGGATCTCCTGGACGTTGGGCGAGAAGCCATCGAGGTAGGCTTCGAAGTCGGCCCGGAGCTGTTGCTGGCTGGTACGGGCGTGGAGGTCGCGGAGCGTGAACTTCGAGATATTGTAAAATGCCTGCCCGGCCGCCTGCCGGAGGGCCGCATCTTGGTTGGTGATCCCCGCCTTATCCAGGGAGGCCTTCATGTCGAGCACGGCCTTTTTGGTCGGCTCCAGCACGGCGTCGAGGCGGCGGAGCACCGTCATCGGCAGGATCACGTCGCGGTACTTGCCCCGGACGTAGAGGTCGCGGAGGACGTCGTCGGCGATGTTCCAAATGAAGCTGACGATAGAGCTGTAAATCGCGTGGTCCATAATCCCCATGTTGAATCGCTATCCTCTCGACCTCGTCCAGGGTTATCGCATCCGCGGCTCGGTCGTAAAGCTTGGTCGTCCTCGGCGACTCGTGGGCGACCATCTGCTGGCCCTCTCCAGTGTACCTCCATGCTTCAGGTAATTCGTGATTCCAGTGTCCCGAGAATCGCGATTTGATGCATGCATTTTTGTTGCTTCAGATCGGCACGTCGTGTGAGGCCCCTTCCTTCAGGCTGCGCCGCCGCTTGTCGTAGATCTGGGTCGTGGTCACGTGGCGGTGGCCGAGCAGGTCTTTGACCTTGATGATGTCGACCCCGGCGTCCAGGAGCAGCGTCGCTGTGGTCGCCCGCAGCGAGTGCGGCGTGTAGACGCACCGCTTGACCCGTTGCGCGGTCCCGTCGTCATCGACGATCTCCTCCTCACGCATCGCTCCCGGCAGGCGGGAGAGATACCCCTGGAGCAGGGTGTACATCGTGACCAGGCCGATCGGCCGGTCGCTCAGCTCCGGGCGGCGGGAGTTCCGCCGCGCCCGGAACAGCGGCCCCTTGGTCAGGTTCGCCTTGGCGATGTACTCGGCGATCGCCTCGGCCGCGGCGAAGTGCAGGCCGATCCGGCGGTGCCTGTCGCCCTTCTCGCGGATGGTCAGCGTCGCCTCGTCGCCGTCCTGGTGGAAGTCCTTGAGCTTGAGGCGGCAGGCGGTGCCGATGCGGATGCCCGAATAGAGGAAGGTCTTGAGGATGGCCCGGTCGCGGGCGTGCAGGACGGTGTCCTGGTTCGGCATCCCCATGAGCTGCCGGGCGCGGGTCGCCGAGAGGGCTTTGGTCTCATCGCGCGGGTCGGAGGATCCGCGCGGGATGAACTGGGCGTGCGCCGGATTGGGGACGGTGATCGGCAGCCGGAACTCGGCGGCGACGCCCTGGAGGTACTTGTAGAAGCTGGACAGCGAGGCGACGCGGCGGTTGATCGTCTTGGGCGCCTTGTCGTCGGCGAGCATGAGGTCGCGGAAGGCCTGGACCTCGGCGACGGTGACGGTGAACAGCCGGGGCGATTCGTCGGGCCACGCGATCCCGAGGCATTCGACGAAGGCCATCACGTCGCGGCGGTAGGCCCGCTGCGTGTGCTGCGACGGTCGGCGGGTGACCCAGCGTTCGAAGATCTCAGCGACGGAGGCGTAGAAGCTGCGGACCTGGCGGTCGACGGCCGGGGTCGCCCGGCCGAGCAGGACCGGCGGCAGCCCCGCGCTCGGCTCCTCGACCGTGACCAGCTCCGTGCTCGTCGTCGCGTTGTCGTCCATGACTCGTCCCTCGAACCGCCGGACTTGGGCGGATTGCGTAGTTCCCCTGCCCTCTATCGGCCGCCCCTTCGGTGGAAGATAACTGGTTTTATCTTCCACCATCAACCACCGAAATCCGGGGCAGGGGGGCAAGCCGATTTCGATTCAACGGCGGTATCGTCCCACGCGCGGTTCACGGCCAGATGACTTCGGCCAGATAAATCCCCTGGTTTACCAGGAAAGCTCGAACGATTGACGAAGGCTCGACGCTTCGTGAAGATGGGGGGCACGCTTGTTCGAACAAGCCAAGGAGCCAAGCAATGCCGACCTCGTTCCTGCTGCGATTTCAAGAGCCCTGCGCCGCGGGTGATGAGGTGTCTTCGATCCGGTGCGCCACCCAGACTGAAACGAGAACCTATAGCGAACAGAGCGATTCCGATCCCGGCCAACGGAGTTATCGGGCACTGCCCGCCTCGGCAGGGACCCAAACCAAAACCGGAGTCAAGCGAGAGGGTCCGGACTCCGATCCCAACGCTTCTTCGATTAGAGCCATCCCGAGCGGCAGACGGGTGGTTGCGACGACCACGCAGACGGTGACCTATGTCCGCGCTGAGGCGGACGACAAAGATCCGTGGCAGCGACGATGGCAGGCCATACCTCGACGATTCTGATTCTGACGAACAGCAAGGACGCGACGGCCGACTACCTGATGGAGAAGCTCCAACACCAGGGGCTACCGTTGGTGCGCTGGGACACCGATGACCTAATCGGTCGCGTCCGAGTCGCGTATTCGGTCGGAGACCCCGCGGTTCTGTGGGAGGGCCGCTGGTATCGCCCCCAGGACTTCACCGCTGTCTGGAATCGGCGCCCAGAGCGAATCAAGCATACATCAATTGATGCGACTCCAGAGGGTGAATTTGTCCTCGATGAGTGGTCGGAAGTCCTCGAAGGCTTCCTAGCCCACATCGCCCCGCCGCGCTGGATGAACCATCCCTCATCGAACGCGATAGCGGCTCATAAGCTCGGACAACTTACTCTGGCGCGGTCGTTGGGTCTCGCGGTGCCGGACACCTTGGTCACTCAGGAGCCTCTAGGGCTCCGAGAATTCTACAACCGCCACGGCGGCAAGATCGTCGTCAAACCGCTGTCTAAAGGCTACGTCGAACGGTCAGGCGAGGAACGTGACTCCTTGATCTACACGAATCGTGTTCTGGAAAAGCACTTGGATGATCTCGCCGATTTATCCGAATGCCCGACCTTGTTCCAGCAGTACATCGATAAGCGATCCGATGTCCGTCTTACCGTTGTCGACGCTAGTTACCACGCCGTCGAGTTGGTAGGAGAAGATGACGGCGTCCAACGATGCGACATCCGCCGCGACAATATGCACGATGTCCGCTATCGAGAAATTTCGTTGCCCGAAGAAATCCGCTCCCAAGTGGCCAAGATGATCGCTCGATATCGCTTGCGGTTCGCCGCGATCGATTTTGCCGTAGCGGGCGACGGCCACTGGTATTTCCTTGAAATCAATCCCAACGGCCAGTGGGCCTGGATGGATCTCGAAGGAGCGACAGATATCGCTTCATCTTTCGTGAGGTCGTTCACGTCGTGACCGTAGCAAAAACCCTCCAACGGTTGCTCGACTGGTTCCACTATGCTCGCAAGGAATGGATGTGCTTTTTAGCTTATGTGTCAATGCGGTTTTACGGAATCGAGCCGACGCTTGAGGACGTGCGCGAAGAATCTTACTCGCACCGCCAGCATAGCAACAGGAACCTCGACCAAGCAAAAGACCTGGATGGGCTGCTCTCGATGGCCAAAGATTGCTGGAAGAGAGCCGTCGATCGAAGGGCAGCCGTGACCGACAAATGCAAGACGCTACTGACGCTCAGCTCTCTCCTCCTAGGCATCGTCGGGGTCTTGCTCCCGAAGCAGCTTACCTTTGATGCCCATTGGATGCGGCTTTTGGTGTTGGTCTCAATCCTCTCGCTCCTGAATGCAGTCGCTCTCCTGGTCGTGTTCTTCGGGATCGGACGGGAAATGGTCATCGCGCTTGATCAAGAGAATGTTGGTCTCGACACAAATGATCTTAAGAAGAGTCTGATCAATAGCTACCTGGCTTGCCAGGTCAGTATGGACGGTCGCACGGACTATCTGGTGGATCTCTTCAAGACAGCCCGCTTCTTCTTCTTGACCGCCTTCTCGCTACTGGTTCTCCTGGTTTCCGTTAATTTCTTCACCCAATCTCCGACTGGAGAGGTCGAGAAAACGATTGCAGAACTTCGGGGCAGCCCGGAACTAATCGAGCTCCTCCGCGGACCTAAAGGAGGTCCAGGAGAGAAGGGTGACACCGGCTCTGAAGGTCCACAAGGTGAGAAGGGAGAGCGTGGCGAAAATGGAAAAGTTGATTTGTCTGATATTGTAGATGCTCTGGTAAAGGATCCTCGTCTGGAGATGCTCGTCAAGAAAGCGATTGAATCCGACTAGATCAAATCGTGCGAATCAACCATTGACTCTTATTATAATTAGCGGCGTTCCGATTTGCCTCGCATAGGCGACGATGTCGCCTGTCCCACCGAGGCCTTCAGCTGCCTTGCCATCCCAAACGGCAATCAGTTTATCAGATGTTTTGGCAACAAGCTTCCCGGCCTCAAAGTAGGATTCCTCTTCTGTCTGCTTAGGAGGCAACGTAATTACCTTGGTCGCTCTTGCGAGTAGCTTGCGATAGTTTTCGCGTGGAAGGCCGCTATCGAATTTCGATTCATAACCTTCGAATGGGATGATAGCTTCAATGGAGCCATCGAGGTCTAGGACAAGATCCGCGAAGAGTTGATCGGCACCGATCGCCAATGAAGTCAGACCTATTATCGGTTTTGACTCGTCTTCGAGGATCTGCCTAATCTCAGTGCGAACGCGCGCCCACTGAGACTCATCATTCAAACGTTGGTGTCCAGATATCCCAATTTTCATTGTTTGTATGCTCTATATCCGTTTCTCATGGGCAAGCTGCCAATAAAACCTTCCCAGTCCCGTCAATCGGACGCCTGTCGAGCGGATTGCCGCGTGATAAAGGTCTCCGTGGTCAACACTCTTGTCCACCGTGCGCAGCATGCGTGCGTTGCGGTAGAGCTTCAGGCAATCGAAGATTTCTTCGTGTTCGGGATTCCTTGGCTCGATGCTCCACTCGTATGACGGGTCGAGCGGAAGAGTTGCCATCGGGTCGGGGAACAGCTCGGGAAGTCGACGGAGAATCGGAGGCGGAACCTCTGGCTCGCATCGCCGAATCGGTGTGAGCCGAGAGGCGTGGGATTTGTAGAGAGGACGTTGCTCCCAAGGTCCGAGGGCTTGCTCAGCGTAGGCGTAGACCGAAGCCGCCGAGACATTGCCGAGCACGTCGGCGGCACCCCCATAGAGGGCGTTGAGGACCAAGTTCGTAAAAACGCCGTGGCCTCCGACCTCTGCGGAGGTCTGAGTAGAACGCGACGCCGCAAGGATGGTCACCCCCTCTCGGAGAATCGCCCTGTTCTCGACGTCTCCCTGAATGCTTGCCGGGTTGCCCAGCGATCCACTGAAGCAACAATCAAGTATAAGAAGAACCTCGCGTGCTTTCGATTTATTGGCGCGGTCTACGAGTTCTTGCATCGGCAAGCCGGGGTCGTCCGGAGTCGCATCCTGAGTAACGAGGAAGCCGCCTATGTCAGTTGGACTTCCGTGGCCAGCGAAGTAGAAAAGGATTTCCTCATCGAAATTTGTAAACAGCTCATCCCATTTGTTGCGGAGGAAACCCCTCGTGACCGGCCAAGCGCCCGGACTCGTGAAGGTGCGGCAGTCGTAGTTCGGGCTTTCGTCTTCGTTTGCAGCAAGAACGGATTCGATGGCGCGAGCGTCCTTGACGGCACCCGAGAGATCGTTAATGCCTGGGTGGTCGTATTTATCGATTCCGATGATAAGGGCCCGCTTTGCCACCCTCTTCCTCCGAAAGAAGTTCCTGAACCGGCAATGCCAAGCGGGAATGACGCATGCTCTCAAGTGGTGACGGCGCTGTCGTTACCTGGCTCCGCCAATTAGGCTCTTGAGATTGTCCCAAGTCCACTTGTACATCTTGTCCGTGCTGAGAGCCGTTGTCGGCTTCGTGCAGGTCTTGCTGCTACGACCATAGAGCAGGAAGTAAGGTTTCTTCTCCTCCTGGGCGATTTTCAGCTCAATCGCCACTCCCGTCGCTGTGTTCGTATGCTCGCCGCAGATGACGACGACCTGGTCAACGGACCGGATTCGCCGTCGGACCTTCTCCTTCCAATCACCGGTCATGTGCTCTTTGACCGACCAATCCGCCAGCTTGAACGGGGAGTCCGGATTCTTCGACTGGCCAACCAGCAGGTTCCTGAGGTCCTCGTCATGGTCGAAGTCGAAGCTAGTAAAGACGCGAGCAGCAGCCATCCCATTTGCCTCATCGCGCGAATGCATGAATTAGGTAGGGTCTGCGTCGACCCAATCCTGATCATTTATACCCTATCCTGCCTCCTGGCGCAGTCAAGAGTGAGCCCGTCAGGGCTGAAGATTCAGCCTTCGCTCGATTCGCTCGTGAGCTGTGCCCGCGCCCGCTCCACGGCCTCGTGGAGCTTCCTCTGGAGGAGCGTCCTCGGGGGCAGCTCGGTCATGTAGGCGGCCACCCGAATCCCGCTCTGGTCGAGCTGCAAGAGTTCAACCTGTTCATCCGACTTGTCGGCACAGAGGATCAGGCCGATGGGCGGCTCCTCGCCCGGCTGCTGCTCGTGCCGTTCGAGCCACCGGAGATACAGCTCCATCTGGCCCTTGTGGGCGGCCTCGAAGGGGCCGAGTTTCAGCTCGATCGCGACCAGTCGCCGGAGCTTGCGGTGGTAGAAGAGCAGGTCGAGGAAGAAATCCTTCTGGTCGATAACCATGCGCTTCTGCCGGGCCACGAAGGCGAAACCGGTCCCGAATTCGAGGATGAAGCCCTCCAGCTCGCGGAGGATCGCGGCCTCCAGGTCCTTCTCGCTGTAGGTATCCTTCAGGCCGAGGAAATCGAGGAAATATGGGTCGCGGAAGACGAGGTCCGGGGTGAGCCGGTCCTCCTCGCGAAGCTTCGCCAGCTCCTGCCTGGCCAGGTCCGCGGGCTTTTTCGAGAGGGCCGTCCGCTCGAAGAGCATGCCGCCGATCTTGTCGCGCAAGGCCCGGACGCTCCAGCCTTCGAGGCGGCACATCTCGGCATAGAAGTCCCGCTTGATCGGATCATCCAGCGGGATGATCTGCACGAAGTGGCTCCAGCTCAATTGTTTCGACAGCGTCGCAACAATTTCCGGGTCGGGGAAATGCTCGGCGAAGCGGATCATCCGCGACAGATTTGGGATCGAGAATCCCTGGCCGAACTCGGAGGCCAATTCTTTCGACACCGTCGAAAGAATCTCCGCCCCGTAGGGCGCTCGCTTCTCGTCGAGAATTTCCGTCCGGATGCGGCGGCCGATTTCCCAATAGAGCAGGACCACGGCGGAATTCACCGCCTGGGCCACGCCGGACCGAGCCCGCTGGATCATGTCGCGGAGGTCGGTCAGGAGCTTCGCCTCGGCGGCGGGCATGCCACCGGAGCGGGTTTTCGTCGGCTGCGTCGGTTTTCGCTTCTTGGCCATGGTCCCCTGGTATAGCACGGGGCCTGGCCCCTCGGGAGGCCAGCCCCTCCGTCCCAAAATCTGCCACGGCTCGTGGCGGGGCCCGAAATTGTGCAACAGGCTGCTGCACAAATCGGCTTGGCCGCGTTGTTCGGCTGGTTTTTCGGGCCGCCACCCGGTCACTCCCAAGGAGTGGACGGGTGTGAAATTCAGATGGCGATTGAGAAATGGGGGATGGGCTTCGGGTCGAGAGATTTCCCTGGGAGCGAATCGGGGGGAGTTGAAGGGATTTTTCTGGGTCCGGAATGATTCCGGGGGAAGGTGCCGCTCCCCTGCCCCGCTCTTCCGGGCCGGGGGCGGCGATTGATTCGTGGGGGGATTGGGCCTCGGCCTCGGGGCCTTATCCTCGGAAGCTGCGGGCCCTCGCCTTCGCGGCTGCCCGGAATTCTTCGTCCGTGAAATCGGCGACGATTTCTTCGGCGCTCGCCCCGTGCCCGTAGAACCAGCCGTCCACGGTCACGAGGTGCCGGAATAGGTGCGGCTCCGCGGGGCCGGGCTCGTCGGCGATGAAGTTCTCGTGCTCGGCTTCCCAGTAGTGCCAGAGAATTTCCTCGATGGCCTCGGCGACGGCCTCGGGCAGCGTCTCCTTGGCCGGGGATTTTCGATTTTCTTGCGTCATGGGTGCGTCTCCTCCGTGAAAGGGCCGGGCCTCCTGGCCCGGCCTCCGATTGCGGTGCGTTCCTTTATCATTCCTCGAGGAAGGCCTCGGCCACCTCGTGCCAGTCGACTTCGCAGAATGCCGCCTGCATGAGGTCCGAGTAGAGCGACGGGCCCAGGTCGGGCGCCTCGTCGGTCACCTCGTCCTTGAGCCGTTCGGCGAGCCGGAAGCGCGCGGCCTCCTCGACCGACCAGAGGCCCTCCTCGACTTCCTGCCACTCGGGGGCTCCCTCTTTCAGTTCGAGGGCCACCTCGCGCCAGTAGCAGGCGGCCCCCTCCTCGTTCTCCAGCCACAGGACCACGGCCCATGTTTCGTAATTTTTGTATCCGTTGTATCCGTTCTCGGTAGTCATCGCGATTCATCCATGATTACCGCGGGGCCGGGCCACTCTCCCGGACCCGCGTCATTTCGGCACGGCCGGGTTAGTCCTCCTCGGGCAGCATGATGGTGATGACCGGCTCGGCGTCGTCGCCGGGGCCGCACACGGCCTTCAGCTCGACCAGCGGGGGCACGGCCTCCTCGTCCGAGTTCCTCACGTGCAGGTAGTAGCGGAGTTCGCTCCCGCCGGGGCTTTTCCGGATGGCGAAGTAGAGCATCCAGAGTACGTCCCAGAGTCGTCCGCGCTCGTCCTGGCCGGTCACCCCTTCGGGGACCGTGACGCACCGGGCCCATGCGGCGGCGGTGATGGCCACGGGGATGCGGAATCCGGCCTCGCGGGCCGTCTCGGTCACGTCGATGAGCACGCCGTCTCGGATGGCGTTGGCCCGGGTGTAGCGAAATACGATGACGTCGTCGTCCATGATGTTGTCTCCATCGTTAAGGGCCCCCGGCTGCCCCGACAGCAGTTTTTCCGGCGGAGGGGGGGCGGTTTGTCTTTCACAAAGGGTCAAGACAAGCCGCTCCCCCTCCGGCGGAAAATCAGAACAATGATCCGGTCCCAAGACCGGATGCCGCTGTTCTCTTCACTCTTCGCGCAAGGATGGGCAGAGCGGAGCGGCTGCGAGCGGAGTGACAGGCTTTGCTTGGCATGAGCACGCAGCGGAGCGGCTGCGGAGCCGAAAGACGCTGCGTCTCAAGAAATTCCCGGTAGGCGAGGTCTACTACCCGGCGGGTCTTTTGGCGTTGGGCCGTCCATTATGATTGCGGCCAGCCGCCAGCAAATATTTGTGTGGGTCGATTGGTCGGCCGGACCACGGCGAGAAAATTCCTGTCGCCACTTGTCACGAATACACGATACAGTGTAATAGTTGAAGAGGAGGACCAAGTTCCATGGCGAGAAAGCAATCAACCCCCGCCGAGTCCGCCTGCTGTTCACCCGGCGATCCGTGTTCGTCGCGGTCGGCGCTTGCGGATCGACCCCTCCTCTCGTTCGTCGAGGCGGTCAAGGTCATGGCCCTCTTCAAGGTGCTGGCCAATGACACCCGCATTCGCATGCTTCACCACTTGGTGAGGAGCGGCGAGGCGACGGTTACCGACCTCGCGACGACCCTCGGCATGAAGCCTCAAGCGGTCTCGAACCAGCTTACGCGGCTCTCGGACACCGGCATGCTCCAGGCACGCCGAGACGGAAACAACATGTATTACCGGGTCGTGAACGGCTGCGTCGCACCGCTCCTCGATCTAGCCCTCTGCCTGATGGAGGACGAGGGTAACCCCCAGCCGAAGAATGGAGGAACGAGATGAGCAAGGGCATCGAAGACATCGTGCGGGAGAAGTATGCGGCGGTCGCCGCGAGCTCGCTGACCAACGAGAGTTCGGGCGTCCAGGCCGTGGCCGAGGCGTTCGGATACACGGCCGAGGAACTCCAGAGCATCCCGGCCGAGGCCAACATGGGCCTCTCCTGTGGGAACCCGACGGCGACGGCCAACCTCCGCCCCGGTGAGGTCGTGGTCGACCTGGGCTCGGGCGGCGGGATCGACGTGCTCCTTGCCGCGAAGAAGGTCGGGCCCTCAGGGCGGGCCATCGGCATCGACATGACCGATGAGATGCTTGAGCGGGCTCGCAGGAACGCCGAGAAGGCCGGGGCCGCAAACGCCGAGTTCCAGAAGGGCACCATCGATGCCCTGCCGCTCCCCGATGCCTCGGCCGACTGCATCATCTCGAATTGCGTCATCAACCTCGCCCCGGACAAGCGGGCCGTGTTCCGCGAGATGGCCCGCGTGCTCAAGCCCGGCGGCCGGGTGGCGGTCTCGGACATCGCCCTCAAGAAGCCGCTGCCGCCCGAGATCGGCGAAGACCTCCTCGCTTATGTCGGCTGCATCGCGGGGGCCATCCCCGTCGAGGAGTACCGCGAGGGCCTCAAGGAGGCGGGCTTCGCCCACGTCGAGATCATCGACTCGGGGGCGGACCTGAACGCCTACGCCCAGATCGAAGGGCAGGCGGGTTGCTGCGGCATCGCGATGACGAGCGAGCCCGAGCCGGTGGCCGCCGCGGCTTCGTCCTGCTGTTCTCCGGCTCCCGCCGAGAGCCCGGCGTGCTGCACGCCTTCGAAGCCCGTCGCCATCGGGGAAGCCTGCTGCACGACCGATGAGAAAGCCGCGGCGACGGACGCGGGCTCGTCGTGCTGTTCGGCTCCGGTCGATCCGAAGACGCCCGAACTCATTACGCGGCTCGCGGAGCTGGCCCGCCGCCATGACATCAACGACTACGCGGCGAGCGTGAAGGTCTTCGCCGTGAAGCCCCGGTAAAGGGACATCATGAGCGAGACACCCAAGCGAATCCTCTTTGTCTGTGTCCACAACGCAGGCCGCTCTCAGATGGCCGAAGCGTTCACGAATCACCTCGCCAAAGCGAAGGGCTCTCCGGTCCTCGGCCTCTCCGCGGGGACCGAGGCCGGGAGTCGCATCAACCCGATCGCGGTCGAGGTGATGGGGGAGCTCGGCATCTCGATGGCGGGCCAGGCTCCCAAGCAACTCACACAGGAGCTGGCCGATTCGGCGACCCGCATCATCACGATGGGATGCGGCGTCGACGCCACCTCATGCCCGGCCCGCATCCACCTCTCGGAGGACTGGGGGCTCGACGACCCGGCCGGACAACCCATCGAGAAGGTCAGGGAGATCCGCGACCAGATTCGCGGCCGGGTCGAGGCCCTGCTCGCAGAACTTGCCGGAGAGAAGCCATGAGTACCGCCCCCGCCACCTGCCATCCACCGGTGACCGGCCGACTCTCGTTCCTCGACCGCTATCTCACGCTCTGGATTTTCGTCGCGATGGCCCTGGGCGTGGGCTTGGGCTACTTCGCCCCCAACGTCGCTCAGGGGATCACGCGGCTCTCGGTCGGGACGACCTCCATCCCGATCGCCGTGGGGCTCATCCTGATGATGTACCCGCCGTTGGCGAAGGTGAAATACGAGGAGCTGCCCCGGGTCTTCCGCAACACGAAGGTGCTCGCCCTCTCGCTCGTCCAGAACTGGATCATCGGGCCGCTCCTGATGTTCGGCCTGGCCCTCGCCTTCCTCGCCGACCGGCCCGAGTACGCGATCGGGCTCATCATGATCGGCCTGGCCCGCTGCATCGCGATGGTGATCGTCTGGAACGAGCTGGCCAAGGGCGACACCGAGTATGCCGCGGGCCTGGTGGCGTTCAACTCCGTGTTCCAGGTGCTCTTCTACTCGTTCTATGCCTGGCTCTTCGTCAAAGTCCTGCCGCCCCTGGTCGGCGTCCACTTCGGCGAGGTTGACCTGTCGCGGATCACCATCGGCTCGATTGCCCAGAGCGTGTTGATTTACCTCGGGATCCCGTTCGCTGCCGGGATGCTCACCCGCCTCGTTCTGCTCAGGGCCAAGGGCCGCGAGTGGTACGAGAAGCGATTCATCCCGAGAATCAGCCCGCTGACGCTCATCGCCCTCCTCTTCACCATCGTGGTGATGTTCTCGCTCCAGGGCGAGGCCATCATCAACTCACCGTTCGACGTGGTGCGGATCGCCATCCCGCTGCTCATCTACTTCGTGGCGATGTTCCTCGTCTCGTTCTACATGGGATGGCGAATCGGAGCGGATTATTCAAAGACGGCGACACTCGCCTTTACGGCGGCCTCGAACAATTTCGAGCTGGCCATCGCTGTGGCCGTTGGCGTCTTCGGCATCGGATCCGGAGCGGCGTTCGCGGCGGTCATCGGGCCCTTGGTCGAGGTCCCGGTCCTCATCGGCCTGGTCAACGTCGCCTTCTTCCTCCAGCGACGTTACTTCGGAGGCAAAAGGCCCCAGGTCGTCGACGTAGAGTACGGCACAACAACGTGAAGGAGATTCCGGGACAGAAGATATACCTCGTCTAGTACACGTGCGCTGATGCCTTTTTACCGCTGTGCCCGAGTGCAATTCTCCCGCTGCCCGCAGACGCGGCATTTCCAGGCCGGGGGCTTGACCCGGATTTCCTCGCGGAGATTCTCGCGCCGTTCCCGGATGTTCCGGGCGATGCCGAGCACCTCGGAGCGGAGGGCCTCGGTGTTCTTGACCTTCACCCGGGAGCCGTCGCCCAGGATGACCACGCCGTGCGGCGGGCGCACGCCGTAGCGTTCCTCCACCAGCAGCAGGTACACCCCGAGCTGGAGTCGGTGCGAGTCCTGGAGCCGCTTCGCCGATTTCCATTCCTCGGGGATGACATGGCGGCCCCGCCGTACAAGCCGATCGGGGCGGCCGATGAGCCCGAGGCGTTCGGACACGAGCGTCTCATTATCGAGGGCGACGGTCTCTCCGGCCACGAAGCCCCGATTCCGGCGGGTCCCGAGGGCGAGCACCAGGCAGAGCAGCCCGAGGACGGCCAGGAGGGCGACCATGCCGAACGGCAGCGTCATGGCCCCACCCCGAGCAGGACGAGCACGACCAAGAGGAGCATCGCGAGCACGAGCAGCCACACGCCCAGCCTGAGCACGGCCCGCGAGAACCGCTCGAAGACGGCGTTCAGGCCGTGGAATCTCCCGCCGCGCCGCAGGGCCTTCTGATTCGCGGGCTTTTCGCCGAGGCCGCATTCCAGCCGCCAGCTCTCGGGGCACCAGGCCCATGAGGCGATTTCCGATGCCGAGACCAAGTTGTCGTTCCGCTTCCTCATGCCGACGTGCCCGAAGTCGTGCGATGGTGGTAAACTAGGGAAGAATCCGAAGAGGGTAAAGAATTATGGCCACCGACCGAGCGAACGACCTGCACGCCTTCCGAAGCTTCATCGACGAGCAGCTCGCCCGCGGTGCGACCGACCTCACCCTCGACGAGGCCCTCGCCCGCTGGGAATACGAGAATGCCCCCGAGCACGAGCGCGAGGAGACCCTCCGGGCGATCCAACGCGGCCTCGATGACATGCATGCCGGACGGACCGTGGACGCCTTCGAGTTCGTCGAGCGGATGCGGCGGAAGCTCCAGCCGACCGGCAAGCCATGAGCTACCGCGTCCGGCTGACCAGGGACGCCGAGACCGACTTCGAGCAGCGACTGACCACCCTCGCCGAACGTTCGCCGGACGCCGCGCGGCGGCTCAACGACCGCTTCGAAGAGGCCCTCTTCCGCCTCCGCGATTTTCCCCTCGCGTGCGGCGTCGCCTACGAGAATCCGGCATTTCCCGAGGAAATCCGGCACCTGCTCTTCGGCATCCACCCGAAGCGACGCTATCGGGCCCTCTTCACCGTGCGGGGGGATGAGGTCGTCATCCTCGCCATCCGAGCCCCCGGCGAGAAGCCCGTCCGTCCCGAGGACATGACGCCCGAGGGCTAGTCCGAGCCGCCCCGCCGCGAGAAGTATTCGAGCACGTAGTCGAACCCGGCGTCGAAGGCGTCGTGCTCCAGGTCGTAAGCGTGCCCGTTCTCGCACGCGACGCTCATCGTCGCGTCGTCGACGTCGGTCACTTCGAGCATCCCCCCGCACTCGCAGCAGGTACAGTCTTCGGGATCGACCAGGATCGGCCCGCTCCGCCTGCCCGCGTCCGTCGTGAGCGAGGTGGGAAAGAGCACCGAATCGGCCAGGACGAACCGCCGGAAGCCGTCGAGCAACACATCCATGTTGAGGGCGTCGGCCGTTTGCCCCGGCGTCAGTTCGCGCGAAGTCTTGGCCAGCGGCGTCGGGCCGATGGTCCAATCGAGGGCGGCCTCCCCCGCGTAGCAGTGGACGACGAGCGGCGTGTCGGTCGGCATGCCGATGGCCGACATGTCGACCTCGTAGACCAGCCAGGTGCATTCCGAGTCGGCGCCGCAATTCTTGAGCGTCGCGAGGGGCCTCCCCTGCTCGTCCCATTTCACGTCGCGGTTCTCGACCATCCCGGCCAGGACGGCCTCGGCGAAGTCTCGCAGCTCGTCGAGCGAGAGCGGGCGAGTCGGCCGTGTTCGTCCCCCCTCCGGGAGATTCGATGGGCGATCGGGATCCGGTGTGAGCGTCGGCATGGGGCGGACCATGCCATGGCATCGCGCGCCCGGTCTATTCGGTCATGCCCGTAAAATCGAGATCAGGGCCTCGGGGGAGGTCGTCTGGGGCCCCGCACCGAAGGCTTGACGTTATTCCATCTATGGAATATATTCCCTCTATGGAATAGAGGAGATCCGATGGAATGGGAAGTCCTCTTCGATGAAGAGTTCGCCGCGTGGCTGGAGTCGCTCGATGACGAGCTTGAGGTTGAGATCCTGGCCCACGTTCAGTTGTTGCGCGCGTTCGGGCCCAACCTCGGAAGACCGCGTGTGGACACGATCAAGGGGTCGAAGTACCCGAACATGAAGGAGCTGAGGATCCAGTATCGGGGGGATCCGTGGCGGATCCTGTTCGCGTTCGATCCGGAGCGGGCCGCGATCCTCCTGGTGGGTGGCAACAAGAGAGGCGACAAGCGCTGGTATCAGACGCACATCCGGCTCGCGGACCAGCGGTTCAAGCGACACTTGGAGGGGCTCGGGACGGGCAACGACTGAGACATGGGCAGGAGAAAACAGGAAATCCCCGATGAAGGAGACAAACGATGGCCATTGACTCGAAGAAGTATCTCGCTCAGCTCCCCAAGCGGCAGCAAGCGGCTATCCGCAAGCGCGGCGACGAACTCATCGCCGAGGAGCTGACGCTGCGCGAGCTGCGGGAGGTGAGGGAACGCTCCCAGGTCGAATTGGGCGAGCGGCTCGGCATCAAGCAGGCGGCCGTCTCCAAACTCGAGCGTCGCGCCGACATGTATCTCAGCACGCTCCGCAGTTTCATCGAGGCCATGGGCGGGTCGCTCGAGATCGTGGCCCGGTTCCCGGACCGGCCGCCCGTGAAGATCTCCCAGTTCGAAAGCCTGGACGCGGAAGACCGACCGGTCGACTGAGACGAGTCGGCCCCTACGCGGGCTCCTTGCCCCGCCGACGGCGACAACTCCGGCCTCCTGAGCGCTCCTGCTGGGCCATTAGGGGGTCAGTAACAGCCCGCGGGAATGGCCTTGCGGGTCGGGCTGCCTCCGAGGCGGCTCGATGAGATCGTGGGCGAGGTCCTTCTGCCGGGCCCGGGAGAGGGTCCGAATGGCGTCCTGGAGTTGCGGACCGGCGGAGTCTTCGTCGACGACCAGGTGCGTCTCGCCCCGCGAGCGGCTGGCCTGCACGTAGGCGAGATGGCGGTCCGACATCGGGCCGCCGAGCAGGACGTGGGCCCGCTCGACGGTCCGGCCCTGGGCCTTGTGCACCGTCGAGCAGTAGGCGAGCCGGAGGTGGGGGTAGGCCTTGACCCCGACGGTCACCTTGCGGCCGCCCTTGTCGAGCCGCACGATGAGCGTCTTCTTGAGCGGGTCGACGCGGAGGACGTCACCGGTGAAGCCGTTCTCGATGCCGAGCTTCCGGTTCCGCTTCGTGAACAGGACCCGGTCCCCCTCGTGGATCTGGTCGCCGTCGACGTGCAGGGCCCGCTTCCGGAGCTGCCCGGCCTCCCGCCGGACCGCCTGGCACATGCGGTTGATGGTGCGGACCTCGACGTTCAAGCCCGCCAGCAGCAGCGTCTCGGCGGGCTTCGTCACGCCGTCGTCGGCCTTCCACTGCTCGACGAGCCGGTGCATGGCCTCGTCGCGGCTCTTCGTGACGTGGAGCTGCCCGTGCTCGGCGTACGCCGCCAGGGCGACCTTCGCCTCGCCGCGGGAGAAGGCGTGCACCGCCTCCCGCCGCCATTCCTCGCGTTGCCGCCGGATCTGCTCCAGCCGACACTCGCCGACCCGCTCGGCGATCGATTTGAAGGGGCCCCCGGCCCCGATCGGCTGGAGCTGCATCGCGTCGCCCACGAGCACGAGCTTCGCCCCGGCCCGCTCAACATGGCCGATGAGTTCCGCCATGGCCTTCGTCGGGACCATGCCCGCCTCGTCCACGACGACGACGTGCTTCCGCTTCAGCACGAGGTCGCGGCGCTTCAGACGAGCGAGCGTCATGGCCAGGGTGTCCGACTTGATGTTCGCCGAACGGCGAAGCTCGTCGGCGGCCACGCCCGCGATCGCGCAGCCGATGACCTCCCGACCGGCGAGTTCCCAGACCATTCGGCAGGTGTCGAGCGTGAACGACTTGCCCGTGCCCGCCTTGCCGGTCAGGCACTGCACCCGCCCCGGCCGGGCCGTCAGGTGCCGCACCGCCGCGGCCTGCTCCTCCGAGAGCGTCGGCCGCGCGGCGAGCTGGGCCGAGACCCACCGCTCTTCGAGCGCCCCGGATTTTCGGGCCATGCGGTCGACTCGTTCCAACATCTCGCGTTCGAGCCGAAGGACCTCCGGCGTCGTGTAGCGGTCCTCGGACCGCTCCGCGTAGCAGCGTTTGGCGAGATCCCTTTGCTCTGAGACCAGCCGCCCGAGCCGGATGAGTTCCGGGCTCGTGAGCCGGTTCTCGACCAGCTCCAGCACGTCGCGGGCCCCGAAGTCCCGGCCCTGGGCGGTCTCGGCGACCTTCTGGACGAGTTCCTTCTCGCTCCAGTGCGAATGCTTCTCGGACAGCGCCTCGATCGCATCGGCGAAGAGCCAATCCCTCAGCCGCTCCCTCACGGTGGGGGTCTCTGGGCGAGGGGTCTGGAGACGGGCGGCGATCGTATGGCGGTTGATGCCGTAGATCCGGCCGATCTTCTGCCACTCGGCGAGCAGTTCCGAGCGAGGCCGCTCCTCCTTCAACCGGCGGGTTTCGAGCGTGATCAGCTCCGCCATGCGGGCGGAACCGGCCGCGAGGGTCCCGGCCCGCTGGAGGATCTCTTGCTCGATCTCGGCACGCCGCTTCGAGAAATGCTCGACCAGCTTCTCCGGGATGTGACTCAGCTTGAACGAGGACCCGTCCCGCTCGATGGCGAAACCGAGCTGGCGGAGGCTGTGGGAGAGCGCGGCCCGGTAGAGGGCCCCGGCGGCCATCTTGTGGTGATAGAAGGCGGTCGAATCGATCGCGGTGGTGCGGCCGTCGGCGTGCATGGCGATGTTCGGGCAGACGGCGTGGGTGTGGAGCTGCGGGTCCCCGGCCCGCGAACTCGCGTGGTGGAACAGGGCGAAGATCAGCGGCACCGGCTCGCGGTGGAGCCCCTGCTTGCCGACGCGGGCGTAGCCGCTCGTCCGCTCGATATAGTCGAGGGCCTGCTGGACGGCCTCGCGGTGGGCCCGCTCGATCGCTCCCCGGAGTTTGTCGTCCGCGCAGGCCCACGCGATCGAGACCGACTTCGGGGCCGAGAACGTGAGGTCATCGCCCGGCTTCCGCGGAGCGGGCCCGTCCTTGCGGCCCGCGTTGCGGACCAGCGGCCTGCCGCCGTCGTGGGGGTGGAAGCCCTCGCAGAGCCGCTCCAGGTGCTCGCGCCGGACCTCGCCCGCGAGGCCGAATTCCCGCGCCCCCTGGCCATACCACTGCCCGGGGGGCTCGCCGCCCTGCTCGTAGTAGTTCACGTTGGCCAGATTCAGGTAGTACGCCACCCGTCCGCCCGACGCGAGCGGGCTGATGCTGAGCATGATCCCCCCTCCCCTGCTGGCCCAGGGCCGGGCGATGTCACGGCCCCTGGCTCTCCATGTACTCGAGGAACGTGCGGGGCATCGGCCGCTCCGCGGGCCCCTCGGCCGTCGGCACGATCACCGTGCTGGGGGCCGGGGCCACGAAGGTCCGGTAGGCCAACACCAGCACGAAGACGAAGGCGGTGAACGCCGCCAGCACGACGACCAGGAAGCGGAGCCCCTCGCCATCCGAGGCCCGGAGGTCCGAACCCGCCCGACGCTCCGGGGCGGGCTCCGGGCGGCTGTCGACCCGGCTCCAGGCGACCTGCTGCACCACGTCCTTCCGCACCAGATTGGTCACGGACCCGTGGTAGTGGTTGACGGTGACGTCGACGCGCTCGCCCCGGATTTCGCCGACCGTGAGCGAGCTGCCGGTCAGGTCCCGGCTCGCGTCCTCGGGGGCCGACGGGGCCGGTACGGCCCGGGCGTCCACCCGCTGCACCCCGGGGGAGCCCGGGGGCTGCGGCGGTGGCATCGGCGGCTGCGGCCGGGCGCAGGCCAGTTCGACGGAGGGGAATCGTTGCGGCGTTTGGCTGCTCATATGGCCTCCTGGTGCACGGGCAAGGGGAGCCGCTGGCTCTTCGGGTCGAACGTGAGCCCGAGTCGCTCGACCTCGGCACGGGACAGGTCCGTCAGCCGCTGCTGGTGCCCGGGCCGACGGCAGGACTCGTAGGAACGGACGTGGTCGGCCGTCGGCACGACGTGCTCGGCCAGCCACTCCGGCGTCAGGTGGAACCGCCACTTGTGCGTGCCGGTCGCGCCCGGGACGATGGCGAAGCCGTGGAAGCCGTGCTCCAGGCTCGCCAGGGGGAGGTCCATGATCCGGTCGGGGTGGACCAGCGGATAGTTGGCGAAGGTCTCCTGCGCGGACGTGCCGTAGGTGGTCGAGGGCGGCTGGCCGCTCGCCTGGCCCCGGCTCACGCTCACGCTCACGCTGCTCGTCCACTCGTAGCCGTGCACGTGGCCCAGCAGCCGGGAGCAGTACTCGGCCCCGTCCGGGTCGGAGACCTTCAGGATGAGCTTCGACTGGCACTGCCCCAGGATGACGTTCGTCTTCGGCTTGCCGTAGAGGTCCACCAGTTGCTCCGGCGTGTGGAGGACGATCCCGATGCGCACCCCCCGGCTGCGGCCCCGGACGAAGAAGTCCTCGACCTCCTCGGCGGGCCGGTTGTAATTCAGCGCGGCGAATTCGTCGATGAAGACGTAGTGCCGCCGCCGCTCGCTCTTCTCCTGCCCGATGAGCTTCTGCTTGAGGACCGTGAGCATCAGGTAATTCATCGGGCCGATGACGTGGTTGAACTGGAAGTCGCCTCCGGCGACCATCACGGCCTCGCCCCGCACCAGCTCGCCCAGGCTGAACCGCCGCCGGGCGTGCTCCATCAGCGCCGCGTACGTCTCCAGGTTGGCCAGCTTGGTCAGCAGCGACGAATCGATGTTGGCCTTCGTGGCCCCCTGGTCCGCGTTGAACAGCCGCAACGTCCTCCGGACGCCGGGGTCGGTCGAGGTGCGGCAGAGTTCCTCGGCGTACCTCTCGTGCATCGCCAGCAGGTAGGCCTGCCGCAGCGTCCAGGGCACCCCGCGATTGACCAGCTCCCTCAAGACGGCGGCGAAGACATGCCGCGGGGCGTCGGAGTAGAACTTGTTGTCCGTCCCGCGCGGGTCCTCGGGCAGCGCGGAGTAGGCGAACTGCCAGGCACCGGCCGGATCGGTCACGTCGCGGCACATGTCCCAGGCCCAGCCCCGGGAATCGAGCACATTCGTCAACACGACCTCCACCGGCAGGTCCATGGCCAGCAAGGCGCGGTACAGGTCGTTCTGGGGATCGAAGAGGAAGGCGTTGAAGAGGTCCAGCTCGTCCTCGTCGGGGAGGTGCTCGAAGATGCTGGCGATCAGGATCTCCAGCAGCGTCGACTTGCCCGAGCCCGTCGAGCCGATCAGGGCGAAGTGCCCCCGGTCCAGGCTCCGCGGCACCCGGGCGTTGGCCACCTGCATGGTGTGCGTCCGGAGCCACGCCGGGCCCGGGCGGCCGAGGAGGGTGGCCCAGATCCCCCGGGCGGTCTCGCCGATGCTCATCGTTGTCCCCTCCTCCACTGGTCCTTGAGCAGGGGCTCGAACGACGGCATCCCCGGCAGGCCCCGAGGCACCCGGACGGGGACCGGCGGGAGGGTGTCCAGCCCGGCCAGGACCACGACGACGTGGACATAGACCGCGAAGATGGCGAGGGAAATCACGCCGATCAGGATCGCGCCCAGGGCCGTGAGGATCGCCTCCCTGGTCCCCACGTACCCGGCCCAGAGGAGCAAGAGACCGGCGGCGATGCCCCCGAGCCGGAGGCCCAGGCGGAACAGCCGGTCGGAGACGGTCACGATCAGCGCCCCGGCCATCCGGACCAGACCGGGCAGCACGACTCGGGCGAGGATGAGGAACCCGGCCAGGATGCTGACCGACGCCACGTCCCCCGTCGCCACGGCGAAGAGCAACCAGTGCCAGGCGACCAGCAGGATCCCCACCGCCGTCCACCGGGGCAGCGCGCGCGACAGCCCGCTTAAGGGCCGCAGGAGTGCGGTGCTCATCGTGGGGCCTCCTCGGGTCCATCGCTCCCTCCAGGGCATGGGGCGTGGGGCGACCGAGGCCGATCTCCCCCACGCCCCGACACGGCGCGGCGTCCGGCTCAGTCGGCGGCGACGTGGCTGAGGAAATCGCCCTCGACACCTGTGCCGGTCGGCACCGACGGGCGGACCGCCGGGGCCGACTGCGACGCGAGACGCACCGCGGTCCGGGGCGGACCGCCGGTCATGGACCGACCGGCCTGCGGGGCCGACGCCGGTTCCGCCGGCGGCTCGGGCTCCTCCGGTTCCTCCATGTCTTCGAGCAGCTTCTCGGTCCAGGTGTCCAGCACGTCGTTGACGGCCGAGAAGGCGGACAGGAAGGCCGCGAGGTCCGACCCGATTCCTGCCCCGTCTTCGAGGTAGTACGCATCGTTGTGCACCCAGGTCAGCAGCTCCCGACACGCGGCCGTCATCGCCCGCAGCTCCTGCATCTGCTCGCCGAACTCGGACGGGATCACGAATTTCGAACGCAGCTCATGCCGGGCCGCCCGGGCGGCATACCAGTCAGCGGACTTGGCATACATCTCGCGGGCCCGGGGGAACGACTCCCGATCCGCCCGGTCGCGGAAGTGATTTTCGGCCTCACGGAAGAACCCCGCCGCCGCGCCCGACGCCTTCTGCCAGATCTCGAAGCGCTGCCGCAGGGCGACCTCATCCGCCGTCGCCCGCTCCCCGAGCCGGACGGCCTCGGCGAGCAGCCGCTCGAAGGCCCCGATCCGCTGGCTCTCCCTGGCCGGGTCGAAGGCCGGGGCACGCTCATGGGCGGCGATGGCCTGCTCGATCACCTGGCGGAGCCGGGTGAGTTGCTCCTGGACCTGCTCGGCGGACTTGGCCGCGATCATGCTGGCCCGGCCCGCCTTCTCCTGGAGCGACGGCTCCGGTGCCGCTGCCGGGGCGGCGGACGCGGGCGGCGGACCGGAGTTCGTGCCTCCCGGGCTGGGGCCGGACGGAACCGCGACTGCCCTCTCCTCGCCACGGCCCGGCGAGGGCGTACCGAATGGGTCCCGCGTGGCCTCCGAGGCGGCGGCCTGTTCCGCCACGCGACGAATCGACGCTTGCCTCTGGTAGTGATCCTGGATGGCTTGCGCCTGCCCGTACGTCGGGGCGGAGGCGTTATAGGCATTGCGGACGGAAGCCGGGGTCCCGTCGTAGACGGGATACTGCCACGCCGAGGCCGAGGCCGGGATGAGGCCAAGGACGACGCTGCTCAACAGCCCGGGGAGCCAGAAGTTCCGGGCCGTACCGCGTTCCGGTTGCCGTGACATGGTCTGTTCCTCTCAGTGGGTCAGTGACCGAAAGGCTGTGCCGAGGTCGTCGAGAAACCGCTGAAGCCGGTTGCGTTGCCGTGTGTTGGGGTGGTCCACCTCCTGTCCTGGCCTGAGCGTCCAGCCTTGAAAACGCGCCTCGTTCCGCTCGGCCCGCCGCTGGTCTTCGCGGGCCATCCAGTCGAGGAAGGTCTCCCTTTGGAACGGGGGGGCCGGGGGCGGCGGCGGGGCCTCGGGGCCGCGGCCCCGTAGCAGGGCGAAGGCCACGGACACCAGCACCGCGGCGGCCATGATCAGTCGCGCCCGGCGGCGGGGCGGGACCGGCCGCCGACCGCGACGGCGGAACCGGGGTTCGCTCACCTCGGCGGCCGGGGCGTGGGCATCGGCACGCCCCGCGGCGGCCCCCCCCTCCCCCGGCCCCGGCCGGGAGTCCACGCCGTGGTCCCTCATCACGCCTCCATGCCGGACTCCGGCTGCGGGCGGGGCTTCGGGGGCCGACCCCGCTTGCGGCGGGGCGGATCGGCCGGATCCGACGGCGCCCCGTTGGCCTGCGCGATCGTCTTCGGCGACCCGTCGGGCAAGCTCGTCGCGGAGCCGCCCGACCCGGGAGGGAGGTTCCGCAGGGCCTCCCGGCCCTCGGCCAGCGGGGTGCGACCGGCGAGCACGTCGGCCGTGATCCCGCGGACGGCCAGCACGTCCTCGCGGTACTCGGCGAGCACCCGCTCCTTGTACTCGTCCCCCTCGGTGTCGATCTGCCGGGCGTAATCGAGGGCCTCCAGGGCCGTCCGAAGCCGGTCCTGCTTCACCTCGACGGCTTCGGCTTCGAGGTCCGCCACGGCCTTCTCCGCCGAAACGCTCACCCCGGCGAAGAAGTACCGCTGGCAGAGGTCGCGGAACCAGTCGGCCAACGGCCGAGCGATGAGGTTCAAATTCATGGCTGTCGACTCCAAAACCGAGGCGCGGACGGAGAGCGGCTCGCCGGGATGCGAGGACTCGGGAGACGGGACGCAGGATCGACAGGGACGCCATCCCTGGCGTCGACGGGCGGGGCCGTCAGACGGCGGCTTGCAATGCGAGCGGACCGTTGGCGTGATGATTTTCAGCCCTGACCTCGTCCGCGAAGGCGGGCGTCCAGAACTCCCGCGGCAGGATGACCGCCTTTTGTTCGGGGTACGGCCGCTCTGTCCACGGGATGAAGTCGACGTCGCCCTGCTTCGGTCGGCTTCCGTCCGCCCGATCAAGGTGCGGGCCGTAGAAGAGCCAGGCGTTCTGCCCGCGAATCTCGCTGGCCAGGGCGGGCCAAGCTGCCCAGCTGTAGAGGGTCGTCTGTTCGGCGTAAGTCGCCTCTTCGCCCGCCACCGAGATGTCATGGCCAAGGGCGTGCCCGAGGACATCGTGCACCGCCCGGAACTGGATGTTGGCGGTCACACCGCCGCTCATCTCCTCCCGAAGCGGGTGATCGTCCGGCATGTGGGTATCGTGGGGCCAGATGACCAGGCGGCGGTTGGTCTCGATGTCCGCCACCATGTCCTCGTAGCCCTGGTAGGGCTGCTGCTCTGCCGGGCCCTCGTACAGGATGACCTTCAGGCCGTAGTCGAGCATGTGGCGGTACTGGAGGTCCGTCTCCTGAATCAGACGCTTGTAGTGAAGCCCGACCACATTATCGCTCGGGGCATGTCGGGCCTCCCCCCAGGCTCGGGCGACCCGACGCAGAAATGCGGGAGCCGCCCGGCTTCTCGGTTGCCCTTCGCGCCCCTCCAACCCGAGATACTCCCCGTAGCGGGCCCGGTAAGCCTTCGCACACCTCAGCGCGAACTTGCTGCCATTCATGATGTCACCCCCGTTCTCGCAGGATTTCTACGGAGATGGAGCGGTCCGCATGGACCGGAGCGCAAACCCCGGTCGCATTAGCGGAGATTGCTCATCGAACGCCATGCTCAGGAAGAGTTTCCAGCAGCGGCGGCTCAGCATTCAGGAACCGCACATCCGAGACTTGCCTAGTCGGTTGGCTCGCAGGGCTCGGAGGTCGCTGAAGGATGGCCGGAAAGGTAGAGGTAGGGGCCGGCTCATCGCGACAAACTAACTGTAGGCATATCGACCACAATTAGTCAATGGTTTTTTCCGGGATTTTTTATGTGGCCACATTGTCCACAATTAGTTAATCGAGATTTTTTTGTGGCGGTCGGCCCACTGGCCGATCCTCGGCTTTGAACGCCACAAGCTCACTCCAAGAGTAGAGATAACGACCATCGATCATTTTGCCGATCCGCCCCTCCTTGGAGTACCGCGCTAGCATGCTTCTTTTGATGCCCAGATACTCCCTCGCCACACTCGGGGGAATCACATATTCTGCGGAAAGATCGTTCAGAATCGTTCCGCCCGACTCTCGGTAAGCCAAAATCAGATCCGCCATCAAGCCGTCGAGGGTTGTCGCGTCAATCTTTCCCGATTCGACTAGCGGCACCATCGCCTGAAACCGCTCCCGAAACTGCTCTTGTTCAGGCGTTAGCTCAACCCCTTCGGACGGCCGATAGCGCTCGGTGATCTGCCTGCATTTCTCGACTGCCTCAAGAGCCTGCTCGGGATGGGCTTCCGCGAGTTGCTCGAACGTCGAAAGCAGATCGCCTAGCGTCATCCCAGGTCGTTGCGGTAAGGCCTCGGATTCGAGATCGAATGGCTCTCCAGGAAGCGCGTCCAGGATGGCCTGAATATCCGCGCTGTCCTCTCTCCGGCGAGCAGCCATTCGCTCCACCACATCGCGGATCAGCTCGGTCGTAGCTCCACGACTTGGGATCTGCAGCTCCTGCAACGCGGCCACGCCCACGTCGTCATGCTCGTCCCTCTGTTGCCCGCCTTTCTCAATGCTCTCCACACGGCGATATTCCGCCGCCTTCCGTTCCCTAGTCAACTCGCGCAGCGAGCGAGGCAGCGCGGCGATGCGGAGCACGAGCATGTACTTGCTCAATGAGAACGGTACGTCGCGTTCCAGATGATCTTTATCCTGGGCCAGAAGCTCTCTGAGCATGTCTCCGAGCACCGTTCGCGGTGCTGGCTCGATCGGAGCCTCGATCGAGAATGGGCCCTGATAGGACAACTGCAATCCCAAGTCGGTTCCTAGCAGCTCCTTGACCCGATCGGTCACTCCACATTTTTCGATCACGGCTACCAGACACGAATAAACAGCCCGCTCGGCATCGCTCCAGGTCACTTCGTCTTTCTCAAGCCAATCATGCTGCTCAAGCCATGGAGAATACCGGCAACTGGCCCCATGCTGTGGAACCGTCGCAAAACCGTGAGCCGCAGGGTCGTAACCTGGAACGACATAGCGTCCGGTCGAAGTACCACCGGTGACGGAGCCTCCCCCGGGGTGCTGTTCCTCCCAATCATGCTCGGGCCTGTCTTTTGCCAACATGGCGCTCCGGATTCGTCGCCTCGGGGATCGTCGTCCTGGTGTTCCAGACGTCTGCCGCAATCGGGCGGCCACTGCCCCTTTTCGGATATCGATTCTGACGCCCCAGGCGGCCCGTCAGCCTGCGATCGTCCTGCCACCTAGAGAAACCCATCCACGAGGGCGGATCGACGCTCCTGGCGAAATTCTGGGGGTGAGAGAAGCCTTTCCGATCCCCGTGCCGTTCGGCGTTCCCGGGGATTCGCAGCCTACTCCGCTCCTCCCGTTCTCGCGATAACGGACCGGTGACCTAGGGCTCCTTGGAAGTCGCTCAGGCCGCTCCGCTCTGCGGCTCCTCCTGGGGGCCCTCCCCTGCTCCGTCCGCGAGGTTCCCTCGAAGGCTGATGACGACGCCCCGGAGGGCCTCGTCGAGGATCGAGTTGATGAGGCCCGAACGGTCGGTCCCGCGCATGGCCGCAAGGACGGTTAGCCGCAAATCGTTTTCCGGGGTCAGGAGCAGCGAACACTTCACCTTCTCGACGCCCTTCCCCCTGGGCGTCTTGGTGGCCCTGCTCTTACGTGCCTTGGAATTTCCCGGCTCCGGCTGCATCGGCGTCACCTCCCTCTGGCCACACGGTCTTACTTTGTCCTCACTCTCATTTTCGGCTCATGAGGCCAGGCGGCTTTGATGACCGGAGCAAATGCTCCTCTGCTCCAGTTCCCGGCGCCCCTCCCCTGCCCCGCTCGGGCGGCCTCGATCCCGGTGACAGCGCCCCGCTGGAAAGCCCCGGCAGGCTTCACCATCGCTATTACCGCGATATCGCGACAATGGCTCTCTCATTATCGCGATATCGCGATAACAAGCCATCCATTATCGCGATATCGCGATAGCAATGAGCAGCATAAACCGTTTATTTCCAAGGAGTTACGAATTCTCTCCCAGGTATTGTAGCGATATCGCTATAACGTATTATCGCGATATCGCGATATCGATTTCCCTCCAGATGCTCAACGATCCAGGGACTTCGTGTTGCGTACGGCGGTGTCCAAAAGCCGGGCGATGTTCTCCTCGAAATTGGCGATGGAGGTAGGCTCATCGTAGCGGGGACGCTTCGTGAACTTGGTTCGGCGGCACTGCTTCGAGAGCTCGTCCTGGACGTTGAAGAGCAGGGCGACGCAGGCGCGGAGCACATTACTGGTTTTCAGTCGCACGCCGAGGCCTTTGCCCATATCCGACACGAGACTCTCAAGGGCCTCCTCTTCCTCCAGCGTGAGCAGCATCCGCTTCTCACGCACGAACGTCTTGCGTACCTGCGGCTTCTCCTGCTCGTCGTCCGATTGCTTCTCGTCCGATTGCTCCTCGGCTGATGCGCCCTCCGGCCGCTCCTCGGCCTTGTCCGCGTCGTCGCCCTGCTTGTCCCTGGCCACCTGTCTCCGAGGGGACGTCTTCGGCGTCTCGTCTTCGGCCGGGACATCCGGAGCCATGCCAGGCGCGGGCGGGGCAGGGGAGGGCTCGTCCACCACGGCCACGGCCGCGGCGTTGCCGTCCGGTACAACGGCGATCATGCCGCTGTTGCTGCCCTCGACGGTCCCGCTTTCGGGCCGCCCTTTTCGACTCATCACGTCACGAACAACGTCCGGGTTGACGGGGCGGTATTCTTGCTCTTCCGGTGCGACCCGCTTAGCCATTGCCGACGGCCTCCTCCGCCAGTTCCTCGCCATCGTTGCTCGCGGCCGCGTCGGGTCTGGCCATCTCGACCACTGGGGCCATGCCGAGCCGGGCCTCGATCTCGCGTGCAAGCTCGCGGTATTGCTCGCAAAGTTTGTGCTGGGGATGGGTCTCGAAGAGCGTCTTGCCCTCCTTCTGGGCCTCGTGGATGACCACGGAGCGGCTAATCGAGGTCGCGAACTTGGCGGGGGAGTTGTCGTCGAAGCGGAAAGTCTCGTCGACGTAGGAAATCAGCGTGCTCGCAAGCCGCGTCCGTCGGCCGTCCACCCCCGAGAGGATGACCCCGAGGATTTCGAGATCCGGATTCCCGTTCTGCTGGGCATCCTGGATGTCCATGAGGGCATCGTTGAGGCCCGTGATGGCGAGCGGGTCGGGCATGGCGGCGAGGATGAACCACCGGGCCGCCTTGTAGGCCGCGATGGTCGGCACGCCCGCATTCGGGGCCGTATCGAGGAAAATGTAATCGTAGATGCCTTCGAGGGTCTTCAGCGGCTTGATGAGGATGTTCTGCTCGACGATGAACTTGCTCTTCTGGTGCAGGGCCTGCTCGACGTGCTCCAACTTCCGGCTCGCCGCGATGAGGTCGACGTTCTTCGGGAGTTCGAGGTCGTCGTCGCCGTTGGTGATAACGACGTCGGCGGGCTGCTCCTCGCCAATGAGGACCTCGAAGCTGCCGAGGAAGCTATTGCTCGGCACGCCCAGATGGCGCGTGGCCCCCTGATTGGTGTCGAGGTCGATGACCAGACACTTGCGGCCGATCTCGCCGAGGGCCGCCGCCAGGTGCACGGCATTCGTGGTCTTCGCGACCCCGCCCTTCTGATTCCCCACCGCGATGATGTGGGTCTTCCTGGCCCGATTTTGCTCCACCTGCCCGTCATTTCCTTCCATCTGGCCCTCTTCCCGAAAAAAAAATACTGCCCTGAAATCGCCTTATTATCGCGACAACGCGACAACGCGATATCGCGATAACGACCAACTTGGCGGAGAGTCTCGCATTCGTAAACCCTTGGAGCAAGAGGAAAAATTGAGGTCCGCAACCCCTATCGCGATATCGCGATATCGCGCCAATCAATATCGCGATATCGCGACAACGGACCGAAGGGCCTGTTTCGACACGCTGGGGCCATGCAAGTAGGGCGTTGCCGCGTTTCTAACTGCGCCGATATACTCGCCTTGCGCTACTTCAAGCGACTTTTAGCGTCTGGTCCTCGCGTGCAGATATGACGAGGACTTAGGCCAACTGCCAGGGGGCAGGGGGGAGTATGTAGGAAGGGATCGAGAAGCACACCCCACAAACCAAAACAGCGACCCGATGGGTCGCTGATTGGATCCGCAGGAGGTCTGGAGGCAGACTTCCCGAGGGGAAGATTCGAAGCTGGTAACCTCGAATCTAGCCCCTCCGGGAATCCCCTGTCAACAACTCTTCTGGGCGGAATGGGGGATTCTGCGCCTTCTTCACGGCATCGTCGTGCCGTCCCCAACCCCTTGCGGGTCACGCGGGCACCCGTTGATCGTCCGCTCTCGCATGGGCTGCGTGGAGAATGCATCAGAGAAGACTCATCGGGAGGGGCTCCCGAAAGAAACCCGCGGGCGGCTATGCGCTCATCCCGGTCCTCCGCATCGCCATGGCGTGGTGGGCCTACGCGCGGCGGCTCATCCGGCTGGCCGATCTGAGGGCCTATTTCGCCTGCCACGAGCTGATCGCCAGGCGGTGCACCTTGGCCCCTGGCCGGGTCACGAATTTCGCTCCAGGCGAACTCTGCGCCCTCACCGGGCTACCCGAGAAGCGGGTCCGGGACGCGCTCCGTCGCCTGGAGCGGGCGGGCCTCGTGCGTTTCGACGCCTCGGCCATCCACTTCGCCGCCTCGCCCGACGCCCTGCCGGTCGAGGACCTCTCCGGCTTCTGGGCCCTCTTCGAGGCGATCCCGAACCGCACGCGGCTCGTCCCCGTCCCGCGGCGGATCCTCCGGCTCATCGCCGGGGGGGCCTCCCGGGCCCTGATCGCCACCATCCTCGGACATACCCTGCGCTGCCTCTACTACTGGCCGAACGAGGGGCTCAACGCCTCGGGCACCTGCAAGTCCTCGTGGATCGCCGCGACCTTCGGCATCTCGCTGCGGGCGGCCAAGGCCGCCCGGCAGCAGCTCATCGAACTCGGCTGGCTCTGCCCGGTGGACGTCCCGCAATGGGCCCGGAACCGCTACGGGCAGCGCTTCGAGATCAACCTCGATTGGGATCGGCTCGACGGCACCGACACGGGACGCGGCGGCGAGGCCGAGTCGCGGACCTTCGGCGGGGCAGGGCAGGGGGATCCGATTTCTGCACCCCCTCGGGCCGCGATCGTCCCGGTTTCTGCACCCCCTGAATCAGACAAGGAACCCCTACGGGAATCTAAAAACCAGAAACCCGCCTCGGGCGGGCCCGCTGGTTTTTTCCAATCCCAGCAGGAGGGGAAGAATCCTCCGACGCTCCGGCCGCCGGTGCTTCGCAACGTCGTGCCCGAGGATCTCCGCGACACGGGGCGGCTGCTGGAGCTGCACCGCCAGGCCCAGGGCAAGGGCCTCGTCGGGTCGAGCGAGCACGACCGGCTTCGCTTCGTCGCCGCGGCCGAGCATGCCCGGGTGATCGGGACCCGCAATCCCTGCGGCCTGTTCGTCCGGCTGGTGAAGAGCAAGCTCTTCCACTACCTGACGCAGGACGACGAGGATGCGGCCAATGCCCGCCTCAAGCGGCACTTCTACGGCGACCCGAGGAAACCGGGGCCGAAGCTGTTCCGGTCCGCCGTGCCGGAGCGTGCCGAGCCGCGGACGCTCTCGGACGATGCCCAGATCGTACGGGCCGTGAGGGCGGCCCTGGCCCGGGCCGGGTATCGGGGCGATCCGTTCTACGCGCTCAAGCGGGAGAAACCCGAGTGGACGCGGGTTCGGTGGGAGCGGGCGCTCGCCGAGTGCGAGGGGAGGATGGGGCCGGTGCAGCGATAACCTCCTTTCTCGCGGCCCCATCCGGTTGCGGCGGTCTCCCGGGCCGTCACGGCGTCACATGCAGAGCGGGCACGTGCCGTGCTGCTCGTGCGTCTCCAGCCGTGGGCTCACCGTCCTGGCGTAGTCGGCCCCGTCGAACTCCCCGGCGATCGACCGCCGGACGTAGTCGAGGGCCTGGGCCTCGGAGCACCATCCGAAGGTGATGCTCTCGACCTGGCGGAACGTACCATCGGGCATGCGTTGCACGACGGCGTATTCCTGGGCCCCGTCCTCCGAGGTCGAATCGTTGAGGAAGAGATACCCGGCCAGCTCGAACGCCGTGCAGAGGGTCCAGGTGTGCTGCGTGAGCTTCTCGGCGAGCTGCTCGGCCGATTCGACCGGGCCGACGCACCACGTGCGCTTGCTGTGGAACATGGGCGTGGCCTCCTAGAGATACCGGCTGGCGGGGGCCAGTCGGCAGACGGTGTCGGTCTCCTCGTCCGTGAGCCGCCTCGCGAAGTGGCCCTCCTGGGTTCGCCAGAAGTAGATGAACGCCTCGGAGCCCTCGGCGAAGCAGAACTGGCTCCCGGCCTGCCACCGCGGCGGCAGGACCTCGAGGAACTCCCAGTAGGTCTCCTCGTCGACGGCGATGATCTGACCGGGCTCGGCGTTGATGAGCCGGAGCCGGACGGCCTCGGAGTCGTCGTCCTCGGCCAGCGGCGTGACGCGGGCGCTCACGCGGAGCGATGCCAGCAGGGCGGCCAATTGTGCGGGCGTGGCCATCTCGTGAGAACCTCCTCGGGCTGATGCCGAAGAACCGGTGAAAACCGTTTCCACCGGCCCCCCGAGGGGTCCCGTGAGGCCATTCAGGCGACGGTGGACGCTGCGTGACGCCCTCGACCACGGAGGTCGAGGGTCCGATGTGTCGAACCCTCGGGGAGATCCTTCTCCCGGGAAACGCCCCGCTTCGGGACGTCAGAACGATTGATCGCGGTCCTGGAGCGTCTTGTAGATCCAGGTGTGGCAGAGGTCGGCGACCTTGGCGACGATGAGGAGGTCGTCCTTGCCGAAGCTCTGCGACTGCTGCCACTGACCGGCCTTGAGGACCGCCCCGGCCTCGTCGGTCTGGTCGTCCTCCTTCCAGATCCGGTCGATCGTGACGTTGTAGACGATGCGGCCGTCATCGAGGCGATTGCCCCAGATGTTGCCGCGGATGTTGCGGATGCGGACCACCCGCACCGGGCGGTCCTTCTGGCCGTTGCCCTTCGCCCTGGCGGGCGTTCGCCGTTGCTGCTGCGTCTGCTGCGGTCCAGGCATGATCGGGCCCTCGTTCACGCGGTCTTCGAGCGTCGAGCCTCCTCCGCCGGTGGCTCGTCCTGATCGCTGCTCGGGGCCTGCTCCCGCGGGGGAGCGGCCGGTTCGTCGCGGTCCATGGGCATGAGGAGGAACCTCACGCCGTCCTCGATGCCGGGCGTTTCGCAGAGCAGGGGCTGGCCCTTCTCCGCCGGGAACCGGAGCGTGAACTCGGCCCGGCCGAGGGCATCGAGGAAGCCGACGAGGTACGAGACGTCGAGGGACACGGAAGCGGGCCGCTCCCGGTCTGCGGAGACGTTCTGGACGGCGGCGGCGACTTCGCTCGCGAAGGTCGCGTCGTCGTTCTCGGCGTCGAGCCGGACGATGTGCCCGTGAAGGGTGAGCTTCACGGCCCGGCGGCTCCTCGTGGTGAATTTCAGGGCCTCGCGGAGGGCCTTGGCGAGCCGCGGTGCGTCGAGCACGCGGGCCGCCGTGGCCGCGGGATCGCCCGGGAAGACCTGCCTCCAGCTCGGGAAACGGCCTTCGATCTGCCTCGCGCGGAAGCGAAGCCCCTTCGCCTCGGCGACGAGCCTCCCGCCTTCGGTGAAGCCGAGGCGGAGGTTCGTCGGGGTCATCGCGTCGAGCGTCGCGGCCAGGGCCCGGAGGGCCTTGCGTGGCACGACCGGCGCGAGCGGATGGTCCTCGGTCCCGGCCGCGGGCGTGAGTCCTCCCGCGGCGGGCTCGAAGGCGTGGCTCAGCCTGCGGCCATCGGTCGCGACCAGGTGAAGCTGCCCACCGTCGGCTTCGATGGCCATGCCGCCCAGGGCGTATCGCGTGCTGTCCTCATCGACCGCAAATTGGGTGCGGTCGATGAGCCGGACGAGCCGCCATGACGCGACCTCGACGACGGCGGTGACCGGCTCCTCGGGCCACGTCGGGAATTGCTCGGGATCGAAGGTGGCGAGCGATGAGGTGCTCGCCCTGGTCTCGATCAGGAGCTTCCGCGTCCTGGCGTTCGGATCCGGCTTGGCCGGGATCGTCTCGACCGGGACCTCTTCGACGCGGATCGAGGGGGCCTTGGATGCCTCTTTCAGCAGCTTCGGGAACTGCTCGGGGAGTTGCACGACTCCGGGCTCCAGGACCTTGGCGAGTGGGACCTCGACCTCGGCCCAGGCCTCGGAGTCGCTGGCACGGAGGAACCCGCGTCCATCTCCGGTCGCTTCGAGTTGCACGGTCTGGAGGATGGCCTTCGGGAATCGACGTGCGACCAATCCAAGGGCTGCGTTGTAGCGTGGCGTGAATGTTCTCGGGGTCAACCTGACGTGGAACACACGTGCTGTCCTCCTCCTCGTCGGTCTCGGGGAGAAGGCATCCGGCGCTCAAAAACCTTCGAGCGACACCATCGGACGCCCTCGACCTGGTGCACGCGAGGTGCATCCGGCCGAGGGCGTCACTTGGTTTCATCTGCTCGTATGAGTACCGCGCGGCAAAGAACGATCTGGGCGACGATTACCACGCCAGGCGTGACGGAGTCACGAGGGAATCCCCCCGTTCGGGATTGCCCCCGCGGCCTGTCGCCCGTCGCCCGAAGGCTCTTCCGGCGCAGCCGTACCATGGCCGAGGGGGACGGGCGACAGGCCGCGGGGGCGCGTCCGGGGGTGAACGGGGGCAAGATGGGAAAGCCGGGGGAATGCCTTTGTGGTCCGAGCCCGGAGCCCCTTTTGGTGCTGCGTGCCCGGAAATCCGGACAGGCAGCGATCGGGCCTCAAACGGCGGTGAATCGCCTTTTCATCAGGGAAGGCCGGAATTACGGCGGGATGATCGACGGATCCCTATTCGGTCCGGCTCACGTCCCGTAATTTCGACGTCGTAGGGCAGTCGGATAGGCCCCACACGTTCGTCTCCAGTGTCCTTTCGGTCTCGTTTGTGTGACCGACGGCACCCGGTAAACCGGCCTCACCAGCCGGACAAGGGCGCGGGGTCGCTCCCCGCCGCTGCCGTTGGCGCGTAGCGCCGGGTACATCGAGAGGTGTTCGCCCGGTGCGACGGAGGCTCGTGAGCGTAATCCTCGGGCCGTGCGGCCCGAGAGTAATCCTCACGTTCTATCCGATGTCGATTCGTCCGGGAGGCGGGCGACGGGGACAGACCTCGTTGGAGGCCGACCTGGGCAAAGCGGGTGCGAATCCCGCACGGGGGGCCAGGGCTGCGATGCTCGTGCAACCCGTCTGGCGTGGGGAGCTTCGGGCTGGTGACAGACCGGACCGGTCGGATGACCACGACCGGCGATCGGCCGAGAAAAGCCGACGGCGAAAAGCTCAACCACTACAGAGGCGGCAACGACGTTTCCCATCGCGGAACGGAACCGCTTGCCAGTGAGCGAAGTCAGAGACGGTGCCGAACCGGGACAACCCGCACGGCGGGGGGTAGACGAGGGCTTCCGCATTCTCCTTGTCGAAAACTCCGGACCGCGTGTCCGGAGGTGACTGCGGCCCCCTGGCCGGGGCACGTACGCCGTGCGGCCCGTCGCCTCGTGCGACTACCGACGTGACTGACTTCGCGATGTCCATGTCTAACCCGGGAACCTCTGTCGCCGCCGGAGTCGCGACCCGGTGCGCGGTTCGGTCGACCGCGTGCTTCAAACGCGGCAGAGGGGGAGCGGGCTCCGAGTAGGAGTGGGCGTCTTGCCCATCGTCGTCCCTGCAAGGCAGTGGGGAGGGCGTCTGCGTGCTCACGGGTGGTGCCGGGCACACCAGCAGCGACGAAAGGAGCGACGTGCATTTGTCACACAACCGAGACCCGATCCTCGGGAGGGGAGAGGGGCAGCTTGTGTCAGGGGACGGCGTCCTGGCGGACGTGCGGTCCCGGGCCGTGGCGAACGATGAGGACCCGCAGCCCTGCGAAGGTTCTCCTCCTCGGGTAGCGGAGTGATCCGCTACCACTAGGAAGCAACCACTATGTAGATGCGCAACCACAATTGAGGAATGTGGTTTCGCGCGAATTCGGATTAACGCGGCGGATGCTGGTGGGAGGGAAGGTTTCGGTCCAAGGTCGTGCGGCTTTTCGGTCGGTTTGTGCCCCAGAACAAACCGACCCGCTGTTGCTCGGCCGGGCGCCCGAGTACCGCTGCGAGGCGACGACGCTCGAAGGGTTCGTCCAGCAACTGGCCGTCTGCTACGTCGGCCGGGGGTATTTCTTCTACGTGACGGGCGAGGTCCCGGGGCGGAAGGACCCGCGGGCGGTGGATGCCAAGCTCCTCGACCGCTACGACATCGCGGTCTCGAAATGGACGCGGGCGCGTCGGAAGCGGGCCGGGCGGGCGAGCCTGCAATACATCCGCCACCGGCGGTTCTTCGTGCTGCTGGCGACCCACGGGCGGCATCGCTTCTTCGAGGACGAGCCGGGGATCAAGGACGTGCGGAGATCCCCGATCCGCTACGGCGGCTACTCGGTCGGCTTCCGCGGCGGGCATCCGCACGTGCGGATCGACCAGGAGGCCTTCAAGGCGCTGAAGGCCTACTTCCTCGACCTGGCTCTTCGGAGGGGCGTCGAGGGCCTCGCCCGGGAGTTCTACGGCTTCCCGTTCGAGCCGTATGCCCCGATCCGTCGGCAGCAGTTCAGCCTCCTGCACGGGGTGAACCGGGCCCGGAAGGCGGCGGGCCTGGAGCCGGTGCCGTCGTCCTGCATCTGGCTGAAGCGGCGGATTTATCGACCGTTTGAGCCTCGCTGAGCGTTTCGTTTGTTGCGATTATGGCGAGGGCGTGCTAGGATGGGACGAAGAAGAGAACAAACAGAAGGAGACAGCGATGGCCCAATTGGCGAATGGCAACGAGGTCATC
>Ga0180220_1000512_pt1 | contig 41688 bp, 42 predicted proteins | sample eDN5th37CBELigBY_FD_151335 | JGI IMG/M metagenome (GOLD analysis project Ga0180220, IMG submission 151335) | Enriched backyard soil microbial communities from Emeryville, California, USA - eDNA 5th pass 37_C BE-Lig BY (version 2) (version 2) | ecosystem: Environmental > Terrestrial > Soil >... | reverse complement strand
GATGAAAAGAATCGTCAAGAAGCGGGGCCCTCTCGTCGGAGATCGAGCCCGCGAGCGGTAAGGTATGCCGGGTGGCTCCGGGACAGATGAACGCGTTCTTGCGAAGGAATCAATCGGTAACACTACCCCGGAACATGCATTGCTAGCATACGGATGCAGTGAGCATTTTGTTGACTGAGACAAGGAGAATCAAAATGAACTTATCTACGCGTGTGAATCGCACGGCGGTATGCTTGTGCGCGGTGGCCCTGATGGCCGGCTGCGCAAGCGTCAACGAAACCATGGGTGGGATGAGCACCGGCGGCCGAACGGCGACGGGTGCCGGAGCCGGCGCCGCGGTGGGCGCGGGCTTGGGCGCGCTGATTGGGGATAGCAGCAAGGCGGCATTGATCGGCGCCGGCATCGGCGCCGTGGCCGGCGGCATCGCCGGATACAACTGGTCCGGGGTGAAGCAGGACGTGCAGCAGTCGGGCGCCAGCAGCCTGGGCATCGACGTCATCGAAATGCCGGACGGCACGCTCAAAGTCAATATTCCCAGCAATGTGTCCTTCGATACGGGTAAATACGCTCTGAAACCGGCGTTGCTGCCGGTGCTGGACAGCGTGGCCCGCGCCCTGGTTCAGCATCCCGAACTGCGCGCCAAAGCGATCGGCTACACCGACAGCACGGGCCCCGCATCGGTCAACCAGACGCTTTCCGTCAACCGCGCCCAGGCCGTCACCAACTATCTGAGCAGCAAGGGCGTGCCCGCCGGCAACTTGTCGCTGGAAGGACGCGGCCCGAACAACCCCATTGCGGACAACAACACCGCGGAAGGACGCGCGATGAATCGCCGCGTAGAGCTTTTCCTGTATGCCGTTCAGCAGCGCTAAGCAGCTCTGAATGCATGGCTACGGCCGGACGCCGGATGGGCGTCCGGCCGTTTTTCTTGGCGTTCGGAAAAAGGTCGGAAAGCGGAAACGCGGGGCCGAAAGCTCAGCCCTGATTCTGCGGCTTGTGAAGCAGCGACGCAATGAGCCCCGCGATGGTGTTTTCGATGAGCTCGCGGTCGGCCTCCGACAGCGACCAATATATTTCGGGCGAAATATCCTTGAAGGGCCAGTCCAGTACGGTCGGATGGAGATCGCTTTCGGACAGCCCATATCGTGAACCCGCCAGCGCCGGGGCGTCGTACTCCATGGGCCCGACGCCTTCGGAGAGCCATTGTGCGCTGACTCTCAGGGCCGTGGCCAAGGGGAAGATATTCCGGGGGGATTGCCGCGAGCCGCTTTCGTAGTTGGCGATGGCGCCTTGAGACATGTGGGCCGCGCGTGCCAACTGGGCCTGCGTCAATCGGCGCAGGCGGCGGGCAAAAGAGAGTCGTTCGGCAAACGTATTCACATACGTGATTGAATCGGCTTATTCAATCACGTTGGCGATAACTTTGAACACATACGAAATATTTTCATGTAAAATGATGTAACGACGTTGCTGTTCCCACTGTGGTGTTTCGTTTGCTCAGAAGGGTATGCGCATGAGGCCGGTCGTCCTCTTTTACACTTTCGAGTCCAGTCCGGACGCAAGCCGCTACGCAGCAGCACTGGCGCTGCATGGCTACGAAGTACGCCATTGCCCCAATGCGGCGGCCTTGCGCCTGCATGTCAGGCAGGCGGTGGACGAATCCGCGCAAAGCAGCGAACCCGTTCTGGCAGTGCTGGCCAATGCCACGCCGCTCAACCGCGCCGCGGCCAGTATCTTGGCGGGCTGGCCCCAGGTGGGGGTATTGGCGCAACTCAACGCGTGCGACGACGCTGCGTTGGTCGCCACGCTGCAACTGGGAATAGACGCCTGGTGTCCCCGTAACTGCTCGTCCGAAGTCCTGGCTCTAGCCTTGCACAATCTCAAGCGCCGGCTCGAACACGCCAGTGCGGGCGCGGCCGTGCCCGCTTCGGGCCCGGCGAGCCAAGTCGAAAGCCAGGCCTTGCAAGGCCCGGCATCGTCGAGCGGGCCGCCACTGGCGGCCGAAGGGCAGTGGCTGTTGCGCGAGCAGGCGTGGGTGCTCGAAACGCCGGCGGGACAGCAGTTGCGGCTCACCTCGTCCGAGCGCAATTTCATGTTGAAGCTGCTGGAGCAGCCCGACAAAACGGCCACCCACATCGATCTCTTTCAACGACGCGGCCAGCGTCCGGCGGACGCCCAAGTAGCCAAGCGGCGACTCGGCGTGCTGGTCAGCCGCTTGCGCCGCAAAGTGGCGGGCCGCGGCGACGAACTGCCGCTCAAGTCCTTGCACAACTGGGGATATATGTTCACCGGCAACCTCGCCGTGTGGGGCTTTGCAACGCCGGCCGGCTCCGACGGCAGGGTGGCGCCGCACAAGGCCAAGCCTCAAGAGGGGCGGCGTAGAAACACCATATTGTCGCGGTGAATCAGCTCGGTGTCCGACATGCTGCCCAGAATGTCCGCGATTCTGCTGCTGGGCTGGCGCATGATGCGGCGAGCGTCGTTGGCGGAATAATTGATCAGGCCGCGGCCGCATTCCACCCCGTTTTCGTCGATGCAGGCCACCACGTCGCCGCGCTCGAATTCGCCTTCGACGGCGATCACGCCGATGGGCAGCAGACTTTTATGTCCCTGTGTCAGGGCCTGTACCGCGCCTTTGTCGAGCATGACGCGTCCGCGCAGGCGCAACTGGTTCACCAGCCAGCGCTGGCGCGCCGAGCGGACCGGCAGCAGCGCCCGAAGCTCGGTGCCGATGCGTTCTCCCTGGGCCAGGCGCAGCAATACGTTGGGTTCTCGTCCCGAGGCGATGACGGTGCTGCCGCCGCTATTGGCCGCGCGCCGGGCCGCCAGCACCTTGGTCAGCATGCCGCCGGTGCCGATGCCGCTGCCCGCGCCGCCGGCCATGGCCTCCAGGGCGGGGTCGCCTGCCTGAGCGGAGGCGATGAGCTCGGCCGCCGGGTCTTTTCTGGGGTCGGCGCTATACAGGCCGGACTGGTCGGTAAGAATGACCAGGGCTTCGGCCTCGATCAGATTCGTCACCAGCGCGCCCAGGGTGTCGTTGTCGCCCAGGCGGATCTCGTCGGTGACGACGGTGTCGTTCTCGTTCACGATGGGTACGACGCCAAGATCCAGCAGGGTGTAGAGCGTGCTGCGGGCGTTCAGGTAGCGGCGCCGGTCGGACAGGTCTTCGTGGGTCAGCAGTATCTGGGCCGTGCGCAGCCCATGGCCGGCGAAGGCGACTTCGTAAGCCTGCACCAGCCCCATCTGGCCCACCGCGGCGGCCGCCTGCAATTCGTGCATGGTGTTGGGCCGGCGCGCCCATCCCAGCCGGGCCATGCCCTCGGCGATGGCGCCGCTGGACACCAGCACGACCTGCTTGCCCTGTGTGTGCAGCGCGGCTATTTGCGCGGCCCATTGCGCCACGGCCGCCTGATCCAGCCCGCGCCCTTCATTGGTGACGAGCGACGAGCCTACCTTGACGACGAGGCGCTTGGACTGAGTGACGACCGGCGTGGACGAATGGACGGAGGACATCTGGCTGAGGCCTATTAACACTAAAAGGGCAGCCGCACTGGCGGGCGAAAGCCAGGCGCCGCGGAAGATCGGCTATTTTAATGTAGGGCCGCCCGGAGGGCCGCCGCGCGCGGGATCGAAGCGCGGGTCGTCGTCCACGGGCATGCCGGCCGCGATGTCCGCCTCGCGCTGTTCGCGCGCTTTCTGTTCGTCGAGCCAGTCCTGCAGCTGCCAGACGAGTTCCTGCGTGCCTTCGCCCGACAATGCCGAGATGGCGAAGACGGGGCCTTCCCATTGCAGCGCCTCGCACAGGCGCCGTTTCACGTCTTGCCCATCGGGCACCATGTCGAGCTTGTTCAGCACCAGCCAGCGCGGCTTGGCGTAGAGCTCGGCATCGTACAACCGAAGCTCTTCGACGATGGCGCGGGCGTCGGCGGCCGCCTGCGCGACCGGGTCGAGGTCGGGGTCGGGCGAGGAGACATCCACCAGATGCAGCAGCACCCGGGTGCGCGACAGGTGGCGCAGGAACAGATGGCCCAGGCCGGCCCCCTCGGATGCGCCTTCGATCAGACCGGGGATGTCGGCCACCACGAAGCTGCGCGACTCGGAGGTGCGCACCACGCCCAGGTTGGGGTGGAGCGTGGTGAAGGGGTAGTCGGCGACCTTGGGGCGGGCGTTGGAGATCTTGCTGATCAGGGTCGACTTGCCGGCATTGGGCAGACCCAATAGGCCGACGTCGGCCAGCACCTTGAGTTCCAGCCGCAGCTTGCGGTGCTCTCCGGCCTTGCCGGGCGTGCATTGGCGCGGCGCCCGGTTAGTGCTGGATTTGAAGTGCAGATTGCCCATCCCGCCTTCGCCGCCGGCGGCCAGGGTGACTTTTTCCTGGTGCTTGTCCAGGTCGAACAGTTGCTCGCCGGTGTCGGCATCGAGGATGGTGGTGCCCACCGGCACGCGCAGCACGATGTCGGGCGCCGCCGCGCCGTACTGGTCGGAGCCCCGGCCGTTTTCGCCGTTCTTGGCCCGGTGCAGCCGCGCATAGCGGAAGTCGATCAGGGTGTTGATGTTGCGGTCGGCCACGGCGTAGATGCTGCCGCCGCGCCCGCCGTCGCCGCCGTCCGGCCCGCCCTTGGGGATGAATTTTTCGCGGCGAAAGCTGGCGACGCCATTGCCGCCTTTTCCGGCGATGACCTCGATGGTGGCTTCGTCTACGAATTTCATGATGGGGTATCTGTGAACACAAGAGCCGCAAGCGCTGCGGAAAAGCGCCGGCTCGCCTGCAATGCGGCAAGGAGCCGGAACGATCGGACTATTCTAAACAAAAAAGCCCTGCCTGGACGGCAGGGCTTGCGGCTTCGTTCGGACCGAAGCTTACTCGGCGGCTTCGACCGAGACGGTGCGCTTGTTCAGAGCGCCCTTGATGCCGAACTTGACGGTGCCGTCGACCAGCGAGAACAGCGTGTGGTCCTTGCCCATGCCGACGTTGGTGCCGGGATGGAACTGGGTGCCGCGCTGGCGAACGATGATGGAACCCGCACGGATGGCCTGGCCACCGTACATCTTCACACCCAGCCGTTTCGCTTCTGAGTCGCGACCGTTACGCGTCGAGCCGCCGCCTTTTTTCTGTGCCATGTTTAGCTCCTGCTATGCAATACCGGGATTCGATCAGGCCGTGATGGCGTCGATGCGAAGTTCGGTGTAGTTCTGACGATGGCCCTGGCGCTTTTGATAGTGCTTGCGACGGCGCATCTTGAAGATCTTGACCTTGTCATGCCGGCCTTGCGCAAGAACTGTTGCCTTGACCAGGGCTCCGGAAACGAGGGGTGCGCCGATTTGCAGCTGCTCGCCTTCGCCAACGGATAAAACCTGATCCAGGGTGATTTCTTGCCCAATGTCTGCCGGTATCTGTTCTACCTTGAGTTTTTGGCCTGCGGTAACGCGATACTGCTTACCGCCGGTTTTTATGACCGCGTACATGGGTAACCTCGATAAAAATGTATTGGCAAAATGCCAAGCCTGCTATGTTAACTGGGTTTTGTCAGTTAAGTCAAGCACATAGCGTAGCTGCAGGTGCTTGGCGGCGGGCCGCCTGGGCGGGGCGAGCCGCCCGGCATGGGGCGGCAGGCCTCAGGAACGGTAATCCGCGTTGATGCTGACGTAGTCGTGCGAGAAGTCGCAGGTGTAGACGGTTTCGGAGACCTGGCCGCGGCCCAGCGCGATGCGCATGGGGATTTCGGCTTCTTTCATGACCCGCTGGCCGTCTTCCTCGCGGTAGTCGGGGTGGCGCTGCCCCCGGCTGGCGACCAGCACGTCGCCCAGCCACAGGCTGACGCCCGAAACGTCCAGGTCCGCGACGCCGGCATAGCCGATGGCGGCCAGGATGCGGCCCAGGTTGGGATCCGAGGCATAGAAGGCGGTTTTCACCAGGGGCGAGTGGGCCACGGCATAGGCGACCTGAAGCGCTTCTTCGGCGCTGCCGGCTTCATCGACTTGTATGGTCATGAACTTGGTAGCCCCTTCGGCGTCGCGCACGATTTTCTGGGCCAGTTCCAGGGCCGACGCGGCCAGCGCGTCGAAAAGGGCCTGGTAATGCGGGGACGAGGTCGAGTCCACGCTCAGGCCGCTGCGCCCGGTGGCGACGATGATGAAGGAATCGTTGGTCGAGGTGTCGCCGTCCACCGTGATGCGGTTGAAGGAGCGGTCTGCGATGCGTCGCGTCATGTCGGCCAGCAACTCGGCGGGGATGGCGGCATCGGTGGCCATGAAGCCCAGCATGGTGGCCATGTTGGGCCGTATCATGCCCGCGCCCTTGCTGATGCCCGTGATGGTGACGGTATGGCCGCCCGCCTGCAGGCGCCGGGAGGACACCTTGGGCTGGGTGTCGGTGGTCATGATGCTGTGGGCCGCAGGCAGCCAGTTGGCCGCCGCCAGATTATCGATCGCCGCCGGCAGGGCCGCCAGCAGGCGGTCGAGGGGCAGGGGTTCCAGGATCACGCCGGTGGAAAAGGGCAGCACCTGCTCAGGCTGCAGGCCGAGCAGCGAAGCCGCCGCGCGGCAGGTTTCCTGGGCGACCCGCATGCCGGCTTCGCCGGTGCCCGCGTTGGCATTGCCGGTGTTGATGACCAGGGCGCGGATCGCATTGCCCGAGGCCAGATGGCTTTCGCACACTTGCACCGGCGCGGCCCGGAAACGGTTGCGCGTGAAGACGCCCGCCACGGTACTGCCTTGGGCAAAGCGGAATACAGTCAGGTCTTTGTGATGAGCTTTGCGGATGCCGGCTTCGGCGATGCCGATTTCGACTCCGTCGACGGAATGGATTTCTGATTCGGGCGGGATGATCAGGTTGACGGCCATGGCGCGGTTCGATGAAAGAGGATGAGGCGCACACCTGCATGCAGGTGTGCGGCCCCTGGGACGCAGGTGGACAGTTTACTAGAAGCGGGCCGGCGCGGCGGACAGGCCGGCCCCGCCTGCTGCAACGGCCTTCAGGGGCGCGGAGTGAGCCGGGTTTGCGCGACCAGCTTGAGTTCGCCCAGGGCTTCGAAAAGGTTTTTGCGGCTTTTCTCGGACAGGCCTGAAAGCAGGTCCTGGATCCATTGCTCGTGCGAATCGGCCATTTTCCTGAAGGTGCGCTTGCCCTTGGCGGTGAGCTTGATCAGCGAGCTGCGCCGGTCGGTCAGCACCTTGTTGCGCTGGACCAGGCCTTCTTTTTCGAGCTGGTCGGTGATGCCGGTGATGTTGCCGTTGGTGACCATCATGTGGCGCGACAGTTCGCTCATCTTCATGCCTTCGGGCGCGCGGTGCAGCTGGGCCATGAGGTCGAAGCGCGGCAGCGTGGTCTCGTATTCGGTGCGCAGGCGGCCCCGGATGTCGCCCTCGATGAGATTGCAACAGGTGAGCAGCCGCAGCCACAGGCGAAGATCGTCGTGATCGTCGGGCCCCGTGAGCGTCTCGAGATCGGGGGTGTCTTCAATCGCGGCCGGGGAGAGGATGTCGTTCATGGCGGTTGCGGCAAAGCCCGTTGACGATGGGTTATTTTAATCTTCAACTAACATCATAACTGTAAATATCTGAAAAAGCAGGACCCTTCCGCATAGCTGAAAAAACCTATTGCACAGCGGGTTTTTTGCCTATATAGTTTAAGCCTAAACTAAATTTGCAGTTGTGGCGGGGGCCGGCACCCGACCTTTCGCTTCTCATAGGCTAACACTCGGAGATAGCATGAACATAGTTTGTATCGGCGGCGGGCCCGCAGGCTTGTATTTCGGCCTCTTGATGAAGCTCAGCGATCCGCGGCACGAAGTCACCGTCATCGAACGCAACCGGCCCTACGACACTTTCGGCTGGGGCGTGGTGTTTTCCGATGCCACCCTGGGCAATCTGCGCGAGGCCGATCCGGTGTCGGCCGAACAGATCAGCGAGGCCTTCAACCATTGGGACGACATCGAGATCAACTACCGCGACCGCAGCATCCGCAGCGGCGGCCACGGCTTCATCGGCATCGGCCGTAAAAAGCTGCTCAACATCCTTCAAGAACGCTGCGAGCAGGTCGGCGTCAAGCTCGTGTTCGAAACCGAGGTTACCGACGACCAGGACATCGCGCAGAAGTACAAGGCCGACTTGGTCATCGCGTCCGACGGCCTGAACAGCCGCGTGCGCACCCGCTACGCCGACACTTACAAGCCCGACATCGACACGCGGCAGTGCCGCTTCGTCTGGCTGGGCACCGAGAAAAAGTTCGACGCCTTTACGTTCGCCTTCGTCAACACCGAGCACGGCTGGTTCCAGGCGCATGCCTATCAATTCGAAGCCGGCATGTCGACCTTCATCGTCGAGACCCTGGACGAGACCTGGAAGGCCGCGGGCCTCGACTCCATGAGCCAGGAAGAGGGCATCGCCTATTGCGAGAAACTGTTCGCGCCGTGGCTCGACGGTAATCCGCTGGTCAGCAACGCCACGCACCTGCGCGGCTCCGCCATCTGGATCCGCTTCCCGCGCGTCATCTGCGATACCTGGGTGCATTATCAGGACCTGCCCGACGGCCGCCGTGTGCCCATCGTGCTGATGGGCGACGCCGCGCACACCGCTCACTTCTCGATCGGTTCGGGCACCAAGCTGGCGCTCGAGGACGCCATCGAGCTCAATCGCTCCATCGTCGCCCAGAACAACGACCTCGAGGCGGGCCTTGCGCACTATCAAGAGGTGCGCAGCGTCGAGGTGCTCAAGATCCAGAACGCCGCCCGCAACTCCACCGAGTGGTTCGAGAATGTGGCGCGCTACGCTAATTTCGAGCCCGAGCAGTTCAGCTACTCGCTGTTGACGCGCTCGCAGCGCATTTCGCACGAGAACCTGCGCCTGCGCGATCCCAAGTGGATCGAAGGCTACGAGCGCTGGCTGGCCGACAAGGCCGGCGCCAGCTCGCTTTCCGAGCGTCCCGTGCCGCCCATGCTCACGCCCTTTACGGCGCGCGGCACCACGCTCAAGAACCGCATCGTGGTGTCGCCCATGGCCATGTATTCCTGCGTGGACGGCGTGCCGGGCGATTTCCATCTGGTGCACCTGGGCTCGCGCGCCATGGGCGGGGCGGGCCTGGTCATGGTCGAAATGACCTGCGTGTCCCCCGAGGCCCGCATCACCCCAGGCTGCCCGGGGTTGTGGAACGACGAGCAGGCAGCCGGCTTCAAGCGCATCGTCGATTTCGTGCACGAGAACACCACCGCCAAGATCGGCATGCAGATCGGCCACGCCGGCCGCAAGGGCTCCACCAAGGTCAGCTGGGAAGGCACCGACCTGCCGCTCGAGTCGGGCAACTGGCCGCTGGTGTCGGCCTCGGCCATCCCCTACATCGAGGGCGTATCGCAAGTGCCCCAGGCCATGACGCGCGAGCAGATGGACGAGATCCGCGACGAGTTCGTCGCGTCCACCCGCCGCGCGGCAGCAGCCGGCTTCGACTGGCTCGAACTGCACTGCGCCCACGGCTATCTGCTGTCCAGCTTCATCTCGCCGCTTACCAACCAGCGCGACGATGAATACGGCGGTTCGCTCGAAAACCGCATGCGCTACCCGCTCGAGGTGTTCCACGCCGTGCGCGAGGCCTGGCCCGAGCACCTGCCGATGTCGGTGCGTATTTCGGCCCACGACTGGGTCGAGGGCGGCATCACGCCCGACGACGCGGTCGAGATCGCGCGCATCTTCAAGGCGGCCGGCGCCGACATGATCGACTGCTCGTCGGGGCAGGTCAGCAAGGCCGAGCATCCGGTGTATGGCCGCATGTTCCAGACGCCTTTCGCCGACCGGGTCCGCAACGAGGCCGGCATCCCCACCATCGCCGTGGGCGCCATCTTCGAGGCCGATCACGTCAACAGCATCATCGCCTCGGGCCGCGCCGACCTGTGCGCGCTGGCCCGCCCGCACCTGGCCGACGCGGCCTGGACGCTGCGCGAAACCGCCCGCATCGGCTATACCGACATCACCTGGCCCAAGCAGTACTTCCCGGCCAAGCGTCAGCTCGAGACCAATTTCGAGCGGGCTGCGGCCTACGCCGAACAGGTGGGGTCATGACCGCGCCGACCCCCGAGCGCCACGCCCTGGTCACCGGCGCGTCGCGCGGCATCGGCCTGGTCGTGGCGCGGCGCCTGCTGCAGCAGGGCGCGCGCGTCACGCTCATGGGCCGGGGCGAAGCTGCTTTGCAGAAGGCCTGCGCCGAACTGGGCGGCGGCGACCGGGTGGGCTTCGTCACGGGCGACATCTCGCAACGGGCCGACGTGCAGGCCGCCTTCGACGAGGCCAGGCAGCGCTTCGGCCTGATCGGCATCCTGGTCAACAACGCCGGCCAGGCCGTCAGCGAGCGCTTCGACAAACTGGACGAAGCCGGCTGGCAGCAGATGATCGCGGTCAACCTCACCGGCACCTTCCATTGCATCCAGGCGGCTTTGCCCGACATGGTGTCGGCCAAGTGGGGCCGCATCGTCAACGTGGCCAGCACGGCCGGCCTGACAGGCTATGCCTATGTGTCCGCCTATTGCGCGGCCAAGCACGGCGTGGTCGGGCTCACGCGCTCACTGGCGCTCGAAGTGGCGCGCAAGGGCGTCACCGTCAATGCGGTCTGCCCCGGCTACACCGAGACCGACCTGGTGCACGAGGCGATCGAGAACATCATGAACAAGACCGGCATGTCTGCCGACGAAGCCAAGGCCAAGTTGGCCGAGAGCAATCCACAGGGCCGCCTCGTGCAGCCCGAACAGGTGGCCGACGCGGTGGCCTGGCTCTGCCAGGAAGGCGCCTCGGCGGTCAACGGACAATCCATCCCCGTCGACGGGGGCGAGGTCATGGTGGGTTAGTTCCCCACCACATAAGGAGCATCAATAATGGATCAGACAGAGCACACCATGGAGCACCACACCGGTCCCCTGGCGGGCTACGAGGCCAGGCATTTCCTGTGGTCGGTTTCCGACGACGGTAAGGTGGCCACCATTACGCTGAACCGGCCCGAGCGCAAGAATCCGCTTACCTTCGATTCCTACGCCGAACTACGCGATCTGTTTCGCAGCCTGAGCTACGCCAGCGACATCAAGACGGTGGTCATCACCGGCTCGGGCGGCAACTTCTGCTCGGGCGGCGACGTGCACGAGATCATCGGGCCCCTTACCAAGATGGGCATGCCCCAGTTGCTGGAATTCACGCGCATGACGGGCGACCTGGTCAAGGCGATGCGCAATTGCCCCCAGCCCATCGTGGCGGCGGTCAATGGCGTCTGCGCCGGCGCCGGCGCCATTCTTGCCATGGCGTCCGACCTGCGCCTGGGCAGCCCCGAGACCCGCACCGCCTTCCTGTTCGCGCGGGTTGGCCTGGCGGGCTGCGACATGGGCGCCTGCGCCATACTGCCGCGCATCATCGGCCAGGGCCGCGCGGCCGAGCTCTTCTACACCGGCCGCGCCATGTCGGCCGACGAAGGGCTGGCGTGGGGCTTCTTCAATGCGCTGCATCCTTCGGCAGAGGTTCTCGAAGCCGCGCAGACGCTGGCCGGCCGCATTGCCGCCGGCCCCACCTTCGCCCACGGCATGACCAAGAAAGCCATGCACCAGGAGTGGAGCATGGGTGTCGACGAGGCGATCGAGGCCGAGGCCCAGGCTCAGGCCATCTGCATGCAGACTCAAGATTTCCGCCGCGCCTACGAAGCCTTCGTGGCCAAGCAGAAACCTGTTTTCGAGGGCGATTGATGAGCGATACCTCCTGGCTCGACTGGCCATTCTTTGACGAGCGCCATCCCGAGATGGCGCGCGAGCTCGACGACTGGTGCCGGAAGGCGCTGGCCGAGGTCGATCATTCCGACACCGACGCCGCCTGCCGGCATCTGGTCAAGGCGCTGGGCCAGGCGGGCTGGGTGCGCGTGGCGGTGCCGCAGGGGCCGGACGGCTCGTGGGGCGGGCGCTGGCCGCAAATCGACTCGCGCGCCCTGTGCATCATGCGCGAAACCCTGGCGCGCCACGACGGCCTGGCCGACTTCGCCTTCGCCATGCAGGGCCTGGGCAGCGGCGCTATTTCCATCGCCGGCAGCGACGAACTGCGCCAACGCTATCTGCCGCGCGTGGCCGCCGGCGAAGCCATTGCCGCGTTCGCGCTGTCCGAACCCGATGCGGGCTCGGATGTTGCGGCCATGGCCTGCGAAGCCGTGCTGGACGGCGACAGCTACGTCCTCAACGGCGAAAAGACCTGGATCTCCAACGGCGGCATCGCCGACTTCTATTGCGTCTTCGTGCGCACGGGCGAGGCGCCGGGCGCTCGCGGCATCTCGGCCTTCGTGGTCGACGCCGACACGCCGGGGCTGGAAATCGCCGAGCGCATCGACGTCATCGCGCCGCATCCGCTGGCGCGGCTGCGCTTCAACCAGTGCCGCGTGCCGGTATCGCAGCGGCTGGGCGAGGCGGGGCAGGGCTTCAAGATCGCCATGATGACGCTGGACATCTTCCGCGCTTCGGTGGCGGCGGCGGCCTTGGGCTTCGCCCGGCGCGCCTTGCAAGAAGGCCTGGACCGCGCCCGCTCGCGGCGCATGTTCGGCCAGACGCTGGCCGACCTGCAGATCACCCAGGCTGCGCTGGGCGACATGGCCACCGAGATCGACGCCGCGGCGTTGCTGACCTATCGCGCCGCCTGGATGCGCGACGTCAAGGGCGTGCGCACTACCCGCGAGGCCGCGATGGCCAAGATGGCGGCCACCGAGTCCGCCCAGCGGGTCATCGACCGGGCGCTGCAGATGTTCGGCGGCCTGGGCGTGATGTCCGGCGTGCCGATCGAACGACTCTATCGAGAAATACGCGCCTTGCGCATCTATGAGGGCGCCACCGAAGTACAGCGCCTCATCATAGCCCGGGAATTGCTCAAGGAAGCCTGATACCGGCCGATCAACCAGGAGACAACAATATGGAACGCTCTGCTCACATAGACACCTTCGCCAGAGACCACCTGCCGCCCGAGTCGGAATGGCCCGAGTTTCTGCTCGAAGGCAATCCGGACGTCGCCTATCCCGCCCGCCTGAACTGCGTCGTCGAACTCGTCGACGCGCACGTCGGCCGTGGCGACGGCGATCGCATCGCCTTGCGCTGGCGCGACGATGACGGCGGCAAACGCAGCATGAGCTATCGCGAATTGGCCGAACTGACCAATCGCATCGCCCACGTCCTGACCGAAGACATGAAGCTGGTGCCCGGCAACCGGGTGCTGCTGCGCGGCCCCAACAACGTCATGATGGCCGCGTCGTGGCTGGCCGTCGTCAAGGCGGGGCTCGTGGTGGTGCCCACCATGCCGCTGCTGCGCGCGGTGGAGCTCAAGCCCATCATCGAGAAGGCACGCATTTCAGCCGTATTGTGCGACAAGCGCCTGTCCGAAGAGCTCGAGCATTGCTTCGACGCTTCGCACCCGGCCTATTGCGCCGACCTGAAGCAGGCGCTGTATTTCCACGACGACGCTCCCGATTCGCTCGACAGCATCGCCCGGAGCAAGCCGGCCGAGTTCACGCCCTGCGACACGGCGGTCGACGATGTCTGCCTCATCGCCTTCACCAGCGGCACCACCGGCAAGCCCAAGGGCTGCATGCACTTCCATCGCGACGTGCTGGCCATGTGCGACACCTTTTCCAAGCACGTCCTGCGCATGACGCCCGACGAGGTGGTATGCGGCACGCCGCCGCTCGCCTTCACTTTCGGCCTGGGCGGCCTGCTGTGCTTCCCGCTGCGCGTGGCCGGTTCGACCGTGCTGTGCGAAAAGCTCACGCCCGACTCGCTGCTTGCCACGGTTCAAGACTTCGGCGTCACCATGACCTTCACCGCGCCCACCTTCTACCGGCAGATGGCCGAGCGGGTGTCCAAGTACGACCTGTCTTCCCTCAAGAAGACCGTGTCGGCGGGCGAAGCGCTGCCCGATGCCACCCGCCAGCTGTGGAAGCAGGCCAGCGGCATCGAGATGATCGACGGCATCGGCGGCACCGAGATGATCCACGTCTTCGTGGCCAGCGCGCCCGAGGACGTGCGCCGCGGCGCCATCGGCACCGTGGTGCCGGGCTATGTGGCCCAGGTGGTGGACGACAATCTCAAGCCGGTGCCCAACGGCACGGTGGGCCGCCTGGTGGTCAAGGGGCCGACCGGTTGCCGCTATCTCGACGACGAGCGCCAGCGCGTCTTCGTGCAGCAGGGCTGGAACCTGCCGGGCGACACCTTCATACAGGACGACGACGGTTATTTCTTCTACCAGGCGCGCAACGACGACATGATCATCTCGGCCGGCTACAACATTGCCGGCCCCGAGGTGGAAGATGCGCTGCTGACGCACGAGGCGGTGGCCGAGTGCGGCGTCATCGGCCTGCCCGACGAGCAGCGCGGCAACATCGTCAAAGCCTATGTGGTGCTCAAGCCCGGCTTCGACGGCGACGACGCCATGGTCAAGCTGCTGCAAGACCACGTCAAGGCCCAGATCGCGCCCTATAAATACCCGCGCGCCATCGAGTTCGTCGCGTCCCTGCCGCGCACGGAAACCGGCAAGCTCCAGCGTTTCGTGCTGCGCCAGAAATAGCTTTTTCTTTTTAACGAGAGGAATGAATGAAAATCCTGCAACCATCCGACTGGGCTCCCCCGCGCGGTTACTCCAACGGCATCATGAGCGAACTGACCGTCGGCAGCCGCATCATCTTCGTGGGCGGGCAGGTCGCCTGGAATGCCCAGCAGCAGTTCGAGTCGGACGACCTGGCCGAACAGGTCGGCCAGACGCTGCGCAACATCGTGGCCATCCTCAAGGAAGGCGGCGCGGGCCCCGAGCACATCACGCGCATGACGTGGTACGTGGTCGACAAGAAGGAGTACGTCGCATCGCTGCGCGAGATCGGCCAGCACTACCGTGAAATCATCGGCCGCAACTTCCCGGCCATGACGGCGGTCGAGGTGGCCGACCTGGTCGAAGACCGCGCCAAGGTCGAGATCGAAGTCACGGCCGTCGTGCCTCCCGCGCAGTAAGCGGCGCATCCCGGCCTTGCGTTTTTGAGGCCATTCAAAGCAAACGCCCACGAAGGCATGTCTTCGTGGGCGTTTGCTTTGAATGGCCGATGTCTGCAGCGCGGAGGGCGCTTTGTCTCAAAGCGTGGCAAACACTTCTTCAGCCGCGTCCAGCGTCGCCTGGATGACGGCATCATCATGCGTGGACGACACGAAGCCCGCCTCGAACGCCGAGGGGGCCAGATAGACGCCCCGTATCAGCATGCCATGGAAGAACTTCTTGAAGCGCTCCACATCGGACGCCGACACTTCCTCGAAGGTCGTGGGAACGCCCTCGCGAAAATAAATGCCGAACATGCCGCCGACATGATCCGCGCTGAAGGGCACCTTTGCCGCGCGAGCCCGTTCTGCCAGGCCATCGGCCAGCTTCCCGGTCTGGGCCGACAGCCTGTCGTAGAAACCTTCCTCGGACAGCAGGCGCAGGGTGGTGAGCCCCGCGGCGACAGCCACCGGATTGCCAGACAGCGTGCCGGCCTGGTAGACCGGCCCCAGGGGCGCGATGTGCTCCATGATGTCGGCGCGCCCGCCGAAGGCGCCCACCGGCATGCCGCCGCCGATGACCTTGGCCAGCGTGGTGATGTCCGGCGTGACGCCGGTCAGCCCCTGAACGCCCTGCGGCCCGGCGCGAAAGCCGGTCATGACCTCGTCGAATATCAGCAGCGCGCCGTACTTGGTGCAAAGCCGGCGCAGGCCTTCGAGAAAGCCCGGCGCCGGCTTGACGAGATTCATGTTGCCGGCGATGGGCTCGACGATGATGCAGGCGATTTCACTGCCGAATTCCTTGAAGGCGGCTTCGACCGCCTCGAGGCGGTTGTAGTCCAGCACCAGCGTGTGCTGGATGAACTCCGGCGGCACGCCGGCCGACGTGGGATTGCCGAAGGTGAGCATGCCCGAGCCCGCCTTGACCAGCAGGCTGTCGGCGTGGCCGTGGTAGCAGCCTTCGAACTTGATGATCTTGGAACGGCCGGTGACGCCGCGCGCCAGCCGTATGGCCGACATGGTGGCCTCGGTGCCCGAGCTGACCAGGCGCACCTTCTCGATGGACGGAATGCGCGCGACGATGGCCTCGGCAATCTCGATTTCGCCCTCGGTGGGTGCGCCGAACGACAGGCCGTTGACGGCGGCTTCCTGCACGACGCGCACGATGTCGGGGTGGGCATGGCCCAGGATGGCGGCACGATGTCGGGGTGGGCATGGCCCAGGATGGCGGGGCCCCACGAGCCGACGTAGTCGATGTAGCGGTGATCTTCGGCATCCCAGATATAGGGGCCTTGGGCTCGCTTGACGAAGCGCGGCACGCCGCCCACCGAGCGGAAGGCGCGCACGGGCGAGTTGACGCCGCCCGGAATGGTCTGGCAGGCGCGTTCGAATAAAGAGGCGTTACGGGGCATGATGAAGAGTCCGGATCAAAAGTGATGCAGTCGCGACGCGCGCGGGCGCGGATCGCGTCAAAGTCATAAGCATACCAAGCGCACGCATGCGGCATGGAAAGCGGCGCGGCGCGGGAAGCGCCTTTCGGCGGCCGGCCGGAGCCTTACCCCGCGTTGAACAGAGCGCTGAAACGCGCGGCCGTCGCCCGGATGTCGGGCGCCTCGAACAGGCCGCTGATGACGGCGAGGCTGTCGGCTCCCGCATCGACCACCGGGCCGGCGTTCTCGGCCGTGATGCCGCCGATGGCCACCACGGCGGCGCGCGGGGTTTGCATTGATTCGTCCGCCTGCACGACGAGGCCTTGCCCGGCGCGGATGTGGTCGAGCGTGGCATGCACGGCATCGGGCTTGATCTGCGACGGATACACCGCGCCAAAGGCGACATAGTCGGCGCCGTCCCGCAGCGCCTGGACGGCGAGTTCGGGCTGGTTGTAGCAGGAAGCGCCCAGGATGCGCCCCGGGCCCAGCGCGCGGCGCGCAAGGTGCAGGGGTCCGTCGTCGCGCCCCAGATGCACGCCGTCGGCGTCCAGGCGCAAGGCGGTTTCCACGCTGTCGTTGACGATGAAGACCACGCCGAGCGCGCGGCACAGGTCGCGCAGGCTGGCCGCCTGGGCCAGCCGGTCTGCCGGATCGCCCGTCTTGCGCCGCCATTGCAGCGCGCTCATGCCGCCTTGCGCCGCTCGTTCCACGGCCGCAAGCAGCCGGTCGGTGTCATGCCAGTCGGGCGTGATGCCGTAGAGTCCGCGCGGAAAGCGTGTGGAGCAGGAACTATTCTTCATGAGTGGACCGGTCGATGATGCGGTAGCCCATGCCGGGCTGGAACGTCGCGGTTGCAAGATGGGCAACCTTCTTGATCGCGCTATCGACCGCATGGGGCATGGGCAGCCCGCGGGCGAGTTCGAGCGTTGCGGCGCAGGCGAGCGGGCCGTCGCTGTCGCTGAGCCGCGTGCTGGGCGGCTGCCAGAGCCAGTTGAAGGTGGCTTGTTCGGGCCCGTGCAGCAAATGGGCGCCTTGCCCGGGCCGGATGGGGGTGCCCGTAGTCAACACCCATTGGGCTCCGAACTGGCGCAGCGCCACGGCGGGCGTGCCGTTCTCGATGGCGGGCAGTATGCCGTCGTTCTGCCAGTGCGCCAGCAGGCCGTGCTCGGCCAACACCAGGTCGGCCTGGGGCAGCAGCAGTTCGAAGATGGCGGCCAGGACTTCTTCCGGGTCGCTGTCGTCGGCCGCCTCGGTATCGAGCGGCGTACCGAGCTGCAGCACGAGCGGCAGCTGGCTGTAGTCGGCGGCGATCTGCGCCAGCACCCGCACCGCGTCGGTGCTGTACAGCGGCCCGGCCTTGATGGCCTGCACATTCATGTCCTCGAGCAGGCAGCGCGCCTGGTCGTCGATGAACTCGGGCGCCATGGCGCACACGTCTTCGATGCTGGCAGTATCCTGCACATGGATCGCGGTGACCACGCTGAGCGCATGGCCGCCGAGGCTGGCGCAGGTCACGGCGTCGGCCGGCAGATTGCCCGAGCCGCTCGGGTCGAACGGGCCAAAGAAAAGAACCAGGGTGGGGTCAGGGGAGGGCACGGACTTTGGAGCGGAGTTGGGGAATTGTTTGGAAACTTTGGAGCGGATCAAGGAGGAAGGCTATTGGGTTTAGTAATATTGACCCCATTCTAATAGAAGCGTTGAGAATCCGGACGAGAAATTCGCCGCTTCGAACCCCCTATTTTTTTCTGAGAGTAACGAACATGCGTACCTGGATGTGCCTGATATGTGGTTGGATCTATGATGAAGAAGCCGGCGTTCCCGAAGAGGGCATCGCCCCGGGCACACGCTGGGAAGACGTACCGCCCAACTGGGTCTGCCCCGAGTGCGGGGCCCGCAAGGAAGACTTCGAGCTCGTGGAGGTGTAAGCTTATTGAAACGGCGATTTCCGCAGACAGGAGGCAATACCATGTCAGCTAGTAAAGATTCAGGTACCGGACCGATCGTCGACCTATCCCGGCAGTTCCTGCTCGCCATGCCCGGCATGGTGGGCGGCAACCTGGCCAACACCGTCATCTATGTTTGCGAACACACTCACCACGGCGCTTTGGGGCTGGTGGTGAATCGCCCCACCGATCTCACCGTGGGCAATCTTCTGCAGCGCATCGACCTCGACCTCTCCCTCGAGATCGGGCCCGTCCAGGATACCCCTGTCTTTTTCGGTGGGCCGGTGCAGACCGACCGCGGGTTCGTGCTGCACGGGCCCGCCGGCGAATACAGTTCCAGCATCCCGCTGGGCGAACTGGCCCTTACCACCTCGCGCGACGTGCTCCAGGAAGTCGCCGAGGGGCGCGGCCCCAAGCATCTGCTCGTCACCCTGGGTTATGCGGGCTGGGGCGCCGGCCAGCTCGAAAGCGAAATGGCCCAGAACGCCTGGCTCAACGTCACCGCATCCAACGACATACTCTTCAGCGTCCCGCCCGAAGAGCGCTACGAGGCGGCCCTCGGCGTCCTGGGCATCAGTTCCGCCATGCTGGCGGGCGACGCAGGCCATGCCTGAGGAAACCCTGCTGGCCTTCGATTACGGGTTGAAAAAAATCGGTGTCGCGGTGGGCAACACCCTGACTCGCCAGGCCAGGCCTCTGAAGATACTGGCTCCTGTTACACGCGAACAGCGTTTCGAAGCCATTGCCGCGCTGCTTGGCGAATGGCAGCCCGATCGCGTGGTGGTGGGCCTGCCGCTGGCGGTCGACGGCGGTGAGCAATACCACTCGCTGCGCTGCCGCCGCTTCGCCAATCAGTTGCGGGGCCGCTTCGGCGTCGCGGCCGAGCTCGTCGACGAGCGCGGCAGCAGCATCGAGGCCCAGCTTGCGCTGGGCAACAACGAGGCCGACGACGCCATGGCCGCGGCCATCATCCTGCAGCGCTATTTCGACGCATTGCCGAAAGGTAATATCATTACGCCCTAACCTCAGAACAAGTCGTCGGAACAGAGAGTCCCATTTTGAGTTTTTTGCTTGTCTTGCTGCGGCTGCCCTTCATCCTGGTGTGGCTGGTGTCCAGCCTGTTGTCGGTTGCGACGATCTATCCCCTGGTGTCACCCGCGATGCGGGGCCGCATGAACAAAGCCTGGTCGTGGACACTGGTGCGCCTCTGCGGCGTAAGGGTCGATGTCGTGGGCGAGCCGCACATGCCGGGCCCGGCATTATGGGTGGCGAACCATGTGTCATGGATAGACATCTTCATCCTCGCCGGCGTGCGCAGCGTTTTTTTTGTGGCCAAGAGCGAGATCCGCTCCTGGCCGGTGGTGGGCTGGCTGGTGGCCAAGGTGGGCACGGTGTTTCTGCAGCGCGGCCAGCGGCATTCGCTGCGCCAGGTCGGCGAGCAGATGCAGGTCCGCTTCCAGCGTGGCGAGATCATCGGTCTTTTTGCCGAGGGCACCACGTCCACGGGCTTCGATGTGCTGCCGTTCCATTCCAGCCTGTTCGACCCGGCCATACGCGCTCAGGTGGACATACAACCGGTCGCACTGCGTTTCATGTATCGGGGCCGGCGCAGCGATTTCGCATCGTTCGTGGGCGAGGAAACGCTGGTGGCCAATCTGTGGACCCTCTTGCGCGCTACGGAGGTATCGGTCGAGGTGGAGTTTCTGCCGATGATCAGCGCGGCGCAATGCCGGGAATTGGGCCGCAACGAAGTGGCCCGCCACGCCGAGCAGGCGATCCGCCAGGCCGTGCAGCTTGCGCCCGATTGCCAAGCCGAAACGCTGGCGTCTTCATCACGCGAGCCCGCCTGACGTCCGATCACCCGTCGGGCGGTCAGGATGCATCGGCGTGATTGCCGCAATCTATCTGGATCACTTTGCGGTCCGCCAGCCGCACCGCCGTCAGGCGCCGTCCCCATACGCAGCCGGTATCCAGACAGATGACGTCCGGACGCATCAGCAGGCCCAGCGTGGACCAGTGGCCGAACACGATGGTGGCTTCGTCCCGTGTGCGGCGTTCCGGCGCATCGTACCAGGGCAGCAGCCCCGAGATTTCCCAGTCCTGCTTGGTGGGCGCCAGCTTGTGGCGAAACTCCATGCGGCCCTGCGCATCGCACATGCGTAGCCGGGTGAGGGCATTGATGACGATGCGCCGCCGCTCGTCGCCCTCGAGGTCGTCCCGCCATTGCGAGGGCTCATTGCCATACATGGTTTGAAGCCGTTCGCGCCAATCGGGCGCCCGCAGGTCGCGCTGCACTTCGGCGGCCAGCCTCGCGACGTCGGCGACGCGCCATTGCGGCAGCACGCCGGCGTGCACCAGCAGATGGCCGTGTTCATGATGCGCCAGCGGGCGATGACGGATCCAATCGAGCAGATCTTCGGCGTCGGGCGCGTCCAGAATCTCGTCGAAAGTGTCGGACTTGCCCGGCTTGCGCACGCCCGCGGCGATGCCGAGCAGATGCAGGTCGTGGTTTCCCAGTACGGAGATGGCGCGGTCGCCCATGGCCATGACGCGGCGAAGGGTCTGCAGCGAGGCCGGGCCCCGGTTGATGAGGTCGCCGGCGAACCAGAAGCGGGGTTCGTCGCCGGCTGCGATGTCGGGGTGATCGAGCAGCGCTTCCAATGAGCGGCAGCAGCCCTGCAGGTCGCCCACCATCCAGATATCGGAAGCGCTCATGCCGCCGCCTTGCTCCAGGGCCAGCGCGCCTGCGCCGCGCGCCGCACATTATGCTGGTTCTCCATGAGGATGAGGCCGCCGAATGCCAGGACGAGCGCCGCCAGATTGGGCACCAGGGCGGTGACCCATGGAGGCCATTTGCCCAGCATGCCCACATTGAGCGCCAGCTGGTTGATCATGAAGAAGCCCACGCCGAGCAGGATGCCGATGAACACCTTGCCTCCGACGCCGCCGCGCCGCGTCTGCATGAAGCCGATCGGAGCCGCAATGGTGATCATCACGAGCAGGGTGAAGGGATAGGCGAGCTTGCGCCACAGCGCCACGATCTGGCGCTCGGTCTGCAAATTGTTGCTTGCGAGGTAGTCGATATAGTCGAGCAGCACCGAGATGGACATCCGTTCGGGCGTCAGGATGCGGGCGATCAGGCGTTCGGAGGTGAGCGTGGTGGAGAGCTCGCGCTTTTCGACCTGATGTATCTGGGTCAGGGGCGTGGCGGGCGCCTGCGCGTCGGCCAGCGCCATCAGGGCGTTGTCGTCGATGTGGGTTTCGGTGACGCCCGTGAGCACCAGCTTGCCCTGCTCGAAGTGCCCGTCCTTGGCTCGCGACAGGCGCGCCAGCTCCTGGTCCTTGCGGAACTCGTACACCGTGACGTCGCTGACGCCGCCATTGGCCTTGAGTTCTGAAATATTGATGATGCGGTTGCCCCCGGTGGAGCCTTCTTCTTTGAACCAGTAGCCGCTGTTGAGCCGGCCCCCGCCGGCGCGGCCCAGCAGTGAGAGGTTGGCTTCGCTGTATTTGATCTCGGCCGCCGGCGTCACCACCTCGGACAGCACGAAGGCGCCGATGACCCAGGGCACGGTGATGATCCACAGCATGGCCAGAAGCTTGATGCCGCTGACTCCGGAGACGCGCAGGATGACCAGTTCGTTGCGCTGCGCCAGGCTGGCGAGCGCAAGAATGGCTCCGATCAGCAGGCCGATCGGCAGCAGTTCGTACAGCCTCGTCGGCAGCTGCAAGGCCTGCAGATAGAACAGATTGAGCAGGGTGAACTTGGAGCCGACGTTGTCGAGCTCTTCGATCAGGGCGAAGAAGGTGAACAAGCCCACCAGCGCCAGCAGCACGACGGCGCAGGAGCGATAGATTTCGCGGGCAAGATAACGGCGGGCGGTACGCATGGGCAACTATTCTGGACTCATAGGAGGCACCCGCCCCGTCGGGCGGATACACGGAAGCTTAACAAATGCGGGGCTGTCATCGGGCGTTTTCGCATCCAGGCAGGAAGGGGCGGGTCAGGGAATCTCGACCAGTCGCATGCGCTTCTGGATGGTGGCGGTGCGCGAGCGCAAGTACGATGTATCGCCGCGTTTGTCATAGTACGCCGGATTGGGCAGCATCGCCGCCAGCCTGGCCGCCTGGGCGCTGCCGAGGCGCGCCGCGCTGCCGCGGTAATAATGCGCCGCGGCCGCTTCGGCGCCGAACACGTTTTCTCCCCATTGCGCCAGATTCAGATACAGCTCCAGGATGCGCTGCTTGCTCATGACGGATTCGATCATGTAGGTCAGCGCCAGTTCCTGCGCCTTGCGCCAGTACGAGCGCTCGCTGGACAGAAAGAGGTTTTTTGCCAGCTGCTGGGTAATGGTCGACCCGCCGCGCACCCGGTTGCGGCCCTGTTCGGCCTGGCGCGCATTGTATTCCCACGCTTTCTTGATCGCCTCCCACTCCACCCCGTCATGGGCGACGAAATTGGCGTCTTCCGAAGCGATTACGGCGCGCTTGAGATTGTTGCTGATGCGGTCGTACGGCACCCACTGATAGCGGATGACGGCATCCGGGTTTTCGCGCCTGAGCTCGGCCCGGGTGGCCTTCATGAAGGCGCTGCTGCCCGGGTCGTGGAAACACAGCCACACCACCATCACGAACAGCCCGAACTGGTACAGCAGAAAGGCGAACAGCGCCAGCAGCAGGGCGGTGGCCGCCACCTTGAGCTTGGAGATCCGCCGTGCCATGGGTCAGCGCCCTTGCATCCGGCTGCGCAAATGCGCCAGCACGGGCCCTGCGTCGGGCCGCACGCCGTTCCATATGAAGAAAGCCTCGGCGGCCTGTTCGACCAGCATGCCCAGCCCGTCGGCGACATGGCCGGCCCCCGCTGCGCGAGCCTGGACCAGAAAGGGGGTGGGATGAGGCCCGTACATCATGTCATAGGCCAGGGCGCCGGGGGCGTACCGGGCGCCGGCAATGGCTGGGGCTTCGCCCGCCAGGCTGCTCGAGGTGGCGTTGATGACGATGTCCCATTCGCCCTCGGCCCGGTCCAGGGCTCCGGCCGAAACCTTGCCGGCATGCTCGGCCAGTTGGGCGTCCAGATGGTCTTTCAGACCCTGTGCCCGCCCGGCGCTGCGGTTGACGATGCGAAGCCGGGCGCAGCCCGCCTCGAGCAAGGGAAACAGGACGCCCTTGGCCGCTCCTCCGGCGCCGATGAGCAGCACGCGTTTGCCGGCCACGTCGATGCCCTGCCGGGCAATGTCGGCGAGCAGGCCCACGCCGTCCGTATTGCAGCCCCGCAGCCCGCCGTCCTGCATCCACAGGGTGTTGACGGCGCCGGCCAGGCGGGCGCGCTCGGACAGGCCCGTGCCGCACAATGCATGGGCTTCTTCCTTGAACGGCACGGTCACGTTCAGGCCCCAGCCTCCCTCGGCGAAGAAGCCGTCCACGCTGCGGGCGAATCCGTCCAGCGGGCTTTCGAGCAGCCCATAGCGCAGGGGGATGCCGGTCTGGCGGCCGAACGCTTCATGGATGGCCGGCGACCGGCTGTGCTTGACCGGATTGCCGACCACGGCGAAACGCCGTGTGGAAGGGGAGTCGTTCATGGGGTTTCCGTGGACAATCGGTTATGGGTGAAATGCCAGGTACGCGTGATGGCCAGCACGTCGGTGCGGCGGGCGATCGAATCGGGCAGCGGGGCGAAGGGCGCGGCAAGCTGCACGATGCGCTGTGCGGCGAGATTCAGCACCGCATGCTCGGAGGGCTGATCGATGTCGATGCGCTGAAGGTCGCCATTGCTCTTGATGTAGACGGTAAGCCGCAGCGTGCCGTAGACCCTGCCGCGCGCTTCGGCGGGATAGTGTTCGGTGCCCAGCAGTTCTATCCGCTGGCGCCAGGCTTCGACATACTGGGCGTAGTCCACCTCTTGGGCCGCCGGGCCGACGAACCGCTGGCGCGGCTGGGCGTTGTAGCGCTCTATCTCTTCCTTGAGTGCGTTGATGCGCGCATTCAGCACCAGGCTGTCCTGCACCAGGGCGTCTTCTCCCGGTGCGTCCGACTGCTGCAGCAGATCGGGCTTCTTGCGCGCCTCGGGGACGGCCTGGCTGGCCTGCAATTGCGCATAAAGCCTTTCCTGTTCCGACTCCAGCTGCGCCTGGCGCTTGTGCAGCGCCTCGAGCACGATCTGGTCGGGAGAATCGGCCGCCGTGCGCGGCAGGGGCGACGAGGCGACGTCACGGCCGCCATCGCCGCCGGCGTTCACTTGCTGCTGCGCGAGCACTTGCGGCTGCGCCGGCGCGGTTTCCGTGCGAGCGTTCACCAGCGTGACTTCGAGCCGGCTGTCGGAGCGCACGGGTGCCGACGAGGCGCCATGGAAGCGCAGCGCCAGCAGCGCGGCGTGAATGCACAGGGACAGTACCAGCGCCAGCGGCAGATAGCCGCCCCGGGCATGGGGCCGCGATATCAGCGTCCAGATCAAGAGGGGGCCGGTCGCGGTCTTCATGGCGGGCCCGGTTCAAGGAGCGGCTGTACCCAGATAGCGGCATTGCAGCTCCAGCGACAGTTCGTCGCAGCCCATTACTTCGAGGTCGACGGCCTGGCCGCGCTCGAATTCGGGCATGCCCGCCACCCGTATGACCAGCGGCACGCCGTCGAGCCGCACGAGGTCGTCGCGCAATACCTGGCCCTGCACCCGCTTGACGTCATTCTGTTGAATCCAGCGCAGGCACCAATACCGCTCCATGTCGTTCTGGAAGTCGTTCCAGACGGCATACTGCGAGTCGAAAGCCCCGATGATGGCGAACAGGTCGGCCTCCTTGGGTTTGAACGGCGCCACGAGCCGGGCCGAGACGCCGTGCTGCGCGGCGGCCAGTATCTGGCCCTGGTTGATCAGGTCGACGTAGCGGCGCAGCGGAGAGGTCGACCAGATGTACTGCGGAACCCCGATGGCTTCGTGCGGCAGGGATTGGGTCGACATGCGCACCCGGCCCGCCTGCTGAGAGCGGTAGATGCCCGGGACGCCATGCTGGGCCAGCAGTCGGCCCCACAAATTATTCGCCAGAATCATGTACTCGGCAACCAGGCGGTCCAGCGGCGCGTTGCGCCGCCGCGGCACGATGCGCACGATGCTGTCCGGATCGTCCGGCGCGCCTTCCAGCTGGAAGGAATACTCGACCCGGTTATTGCTCTCGGTCTTGCCCCGCACGGCATCGCGTTGCGCGCTCAGCGCCTTGGCCAGCCGCCACAAGGGGCGCAGCCAATGGCCATAGGGCAGTTCGGCCTGCGGATTGTCCAGCGCTTCCTCGGTCACCAGCGGGTCGAGCGTATTCAGGCGCAGGTTCTCGCGCACCTGCAGCATCTCGGCCCGGGTTTCGGATTCAATGATTTCGCCGGTGGTCAGGTTGGCCTGTACATACAGCGAAAGCGCCGGCCGAGGCGCGCCCGCGTCGAGCGAGAAGCGCTCGATCAAGCCTTGGGGAAGCATGGGTATTTTTTCGCCGGGCACGTAGACGGTCGACATGCGCGAACGCGCGATATCGTCCAGGGGGTTGCCGCGGATGATCGCCAGGCCCGGCGCCGCAATGTGCACGCCGACGCGCACGACTTCATCCGAAATGGCCTGCACTGAAAGCGCGTCGTCGACTTCGGTGGTCGAGGCATCGTCCACCGAATAGGCTTCGACGTCGGCGAAAGGCAGGTCCCAGTCGGGCGGCGGCAGTTCGACGGCGGGAAAACCCGTGCCCTTGGGAAAGTTCTGGGCCAGGAAACGATGCCGATGCAGGGCGAGCGGATGCGGCCAGGCGCCCAGGCGCAGCAGCAACTGCTCGGGCGTGGCGCCGGTCTGCGCGCAGGCGGCTTCGAAGGCCTTCCACTGCAGCGTGTTCTTGTCGGGGCGAGTCAACAGGGTCTTGGCCACCTCGGCGATGGGCTCGGGCAGCTGGCCGGCCGCCATCTGTTCGGTCCATTGCTGCTGCTGCTCGGCCTGCAGGCGTTTTTTTTCTATGGCCGCCAGGGCGGCCTCGAGAATGTCTGGCGGCGCGGGTCGGTAGCGGCCCTTGCCTCGGCGATGGAAGTAGGCCGGGGCGCTGTTCAGCGCGAAAATCAGCGCGGCTTTCTCGACCGCGTTGGGCGGATGGCCGAAGTATTCCTGGGCGAACTCGCAGGCGTCGAGTTCTTCCTGGGGGGCGCACTCCCACAAAAAGTCGATCTCGAGCGTCGCGGCCAGGTCGCCCGCCTGCTCGAGCAGGGCCGCCGGTTCGGGATGCTCGAACGCAAACAGCACGTTGGCTCTTTTTATTTTGCTGCGCTTGCCCGAAGCGGACTCCACCTGCAAGGTGGAGTCGCTTTCGGAGAAGATCTTCTCGGCTTTGAAGCTTCCGCTGTCTTCGTAGAGGACGTACATAGATCGATCAGTGCGGTGCCGGCGGCACCAGGGTGAATGGGAGGGCGGCCCGGATGGACTGCACGACTGCCCTTTTAGTATTAACAGGTTCTAGGAGCGGTATTGCGGCTCCAGCACGAACCGCAGCACTTCGGGCATCCATTGTTCGAAATCCGATATGCCATGGTCGCTGCCCTGGATGATGCGCCCGTGGCTGCCCGCGTACCACTGCGCCATCTCGCGCCAATCGAGCACTTCGTCCCCCGTGGCCGCCAACAGGAAATAGCGCTTCGGGTCGGCGGGCCGGCCGACGGCCATCCGCGCCAGTTCGTCGACGTGCTCGGGAAGAAAAACGAAAGGTGCGTCGCTATGGTATTGCGTGTGCTCGCCCACCTGGGTGGCCAGGTCGCGCGCCGCATGAACGACGGGATTCAGGACGACCGCGCGGCACTGTCTTTTTTCGGCCAGGCACGTTGCATAATAACCTCCCAGCGACGAGCCCATCAGAGTCAGCGGCCCGTTCTTGCCGCCATCGTGATGCAGGTCGATGAGCGCATCGCACAGTGCGATGGCCTGCGCCGGGCTGGCGGGCAGTTGCGGGCAGTGCCATTCCCCGCCATGCCCCCGTTCCCGCAGCGCACGGCCCAGCATGACTGCCTTGGCGGACGATGGCGAAGACCGGAATCCGTGCAGGTAGAGAATCATGCGCCGGCCTGTGCCGGCAGGGCCAGGCGATCGAGTATTTTTTGATGTACGCCGCCGAAGCTGCCGTTGCTCATGACGAGGATGTGGTCGCCCGGCCGGGCCCGGGCGGCGATGGCCTGTACCATGGCGTCCAGGTCGGAATGCGTAAAAGCGCGTTCTCCCAGGGGCGCCAGCACCTGGGCCGGATCCCAGCCGAGCGCGTGCTTGCCCTCGGTTTCGCCGTAGCAGAACACCAGGTCGGCCTGTGCCAGAGCGCCGGGCAGGCGGGCCGCCATGGCGCCCAGCTTCATGGTGTTGGAGCGGGGTTCCAGCACGGCAAGAATGCGCGCGCCGCCCACTTGGCGACGAAGCCCGTCCAGGGTGGTGGCGATGGCCGTGGGGTGATGGGCGAAATCGTCGTAGACGGCGATGTCGCGCACGGTGCCGCGCAGCTCCATGCGGCGCTTGATGCCGCCGAAGCGGGAAAGGGCCTCGATGCCCGCCTTGGGCGGGACCCCCGCCTGCGTCGCGGCGGCCAGAGCGGCCAGCGCATTGAGGCGGTTATGCTCGCCGCCGAGCCCCCATGTCAAGGTGCCGGCGGCCTTGCCGTCGACGCGTACTTCGAAATGGCCGGGATGCTCGCCGGCATCATGGGCGCTCCAGCGGCCGTCCGGGCCGAAGGTTTGCACCGGCGTCCAGCAGCCGCGCTGCAGGACGGCGTCCAGGGCCTCGTCCGCATGGGGCCGGATGATGGCCCCCGAGGACGGTATGGTGCGCACCAAGTGATGGAATTGGGTCTGGATTGCCTGAAGATCGGGGAAGATGTCGGCGTGATCGTATTCCAGATTGTTGAGGATGGCGGTGCGCGGCCGATAGTGCACGAACTTCGAACGCTTGTCGAAGAAGGCCGTATCGTATTCGTCGGCCTCGATGACGAACAGGGAGCCGCCGCGGTCGTAGCGGGCCGACACTTCGAGGCCCGGCGCGATGCCGCCGATGAGGAAGTTGGGCGCCAACCCCGCCTCGCGCAGTATCCATGCCAGCATGGAGCTGGTGCTGGTCTTGCCGTGGGTGCCCGCGACGGCCATGACATGCTGGCCGCGCAGAATCGCATCGCCCAGCCACTGCGGTCCCGACGTATAGGCCAGGCCCTGGTCCAGAATGGCTTCCATCAGGGGGTTGCCGCGGCTGACCACGTTGCCGACGACGTACAGGTCGGGCCGCAGCGATACCTGGTCCGCCGAGAAGCCTTCGATGAGTCCGATGCCTTGCTCTTGAAGCTGGGTGCTCATGGGCGGGTAGACGCCGGCGTCGCAGCCGGTCACTTTGTGGCCGGCCGCCCTCGCGATCAGCGCCAGGCCGCCCATGAAGGTGCCGCAGATGCCCAGGATGTGTAAATGCATGTGTATCCCTCCAGGCGGTATTGTAGTGATTCTGGCAGGCGCGGGCTGCGATGATAAAATCGTTGCTCATGATGAAAAACCTCCTTCCCAAGGTCGCGCCATGAAGCGGCGCGGCTTTCTTCTGCGAGCCGGCCTGCTGGCCGGCGCCGGCCTTGCCGCGGCATTTCCGTTGCCTTCGTTGGCGGCGGAAAACCTCTTTGATGCCAGCTTTCCCGATGCCGACGGCGCCGAACAGCCCATGAAGCAATGGCTGGGCAAACCCGTGGTGGTCAATTTCTGGGCCACCTGGTGCCCGCCATGCGTCAAAGAGATGCCCGATCTCGAGGCATTGCATCAAAAGTATCCGGACGTGAACTTTCTGGGGCTGGCGGTGGACACCGCCGTCAATGTGCGCAAGTTCAACGAAAAAGTGCAGGTCAGCTATCCCTTGCTGATGATCGGGCATGGCGGCATCGAGCGCATGCGCTCCATGGGCAACCGCGCCGGAGGCCTGCCGTTCACGGTGGTCTACGACGCAAAAGGGCAGGTCGCCGAGACCATACTCGGCCAGGTCAAGCCCGCCGAACTCGAAAAAACCATTCAAGGCCTATTGGCGTAAAACCCTGCAAAAACAACGTATTTCGTGGACAAACACCCGCCTTTTGGCGTAAAAAGACGTTCTGATCCTTGACCGAAACCAACATGGCCCGAAACATCCTTGTCTTGCACGGCCCCAATCTCAATCTGCTTGGCGCCCGCGAACCGCAGGTATACGGCCGCCAGACCCTGGCCGACATCGATGCCCGGCTCCAGCAGGTGGCGGCCGAAAACGGCGCAAGATGCGCGACGTTTCAAAGCAATCACGAGGGTGAACTGGTCGATCGCATCCATAGCGCGCGCGGCGACGGCACCGACTACATTGTCATCAATGCCGGGGCCTATACCCATACCAGCGTCGCGCTGCGCGACGCCCTGGCCGCGGTCGCCATCCCGTTCATCGAAGTACATATATCCAATGTTCACAAGCGAGAGCCCTTCCGCCATCACTCCTATTTGTCCGACCTGGCTGTCGGGGTGATCGCGGGACTGGGCCCTTTTGGTTATGAAGCCGCGTTGCGCCACGCGATGGCGGGCTGAATGCCGCATGCCGTTTTCATTTTCATCAATATTTTCTTTCGCTGCGGGCCGACGCCGGCCACAGTGAAATGACATGGGAAAGTCTGTATGGACCTCAGAAAACTCAAGACCCTGATCGACCTGGTTGCCGAATCGGGCATTGCCGAACTCGAAATCACCGAAGGCGAGGGCAAGGTACGCATCGTCAAGTCCGTGCCGGCGCCCCAGCCGGTGGCCTATGCGCCCGAGCCCGCCGCGGCTGCGCCCGCCCCGGCACCCGCGGCTCCGGCGGCGGCACCCGCTGCGCCGGCGGCCCCTGCCGCGCCTCAAGGACACGTGGTCAAGTCGCCCATGGTAGGCACCTTCTATCGGGCGCCGAACCCCGGCGCTTCGCCTTTCGTCGAAGTGGGGCAGTCGGTCAAAGAAGGCGAGCCCCTGTGCATCATCGAGGCCATGAAGCTGCTGAACGAAATCGAGGCCGACAAGGCGGGCGTCATCAAAGAGATTCTGGTCGAAAATGGCGAGCCCGTCGAATACGGTCAACCTCTCTTTGTCATCGGCTGATTAATCCATGTTTGAGAAAATCCTCATCGCGAACCGGGGCGAGATCGCCCTGCGCATACAGCGAGCCTGCCGCGAACTGGACATCAAGACGGTCGTCGTCTATTCGGAAGCCGACCGCAACGCCAAATACGTGCGCCTGGCCGACGAGGCCGTGTGCATCGGTCCGGCCGCCGCGCGCGACAGCTACCTGAGCATGCCGGCGCTGATCTCGGCGGCCGAGGTCACCGACGCCGAAGCGATCCATCCCGGCTACGGCTTCCTGGCCGAGAACGCCGACTTTGCCGAGCGCGTCGAAAAAAGCGGCTTCGTCTTTATCGGTCCGCGCCCCGACACCATCCGCATGATGGGCGACAAGGTCAGCGCCAAGCAGGCCATGATCGAGGCCGGCGTGCCCGTGGTACCCGGATCGCCCGGCGCGCTGCCCGACGATCCCGAAGAGATCCAGCGCGTTGCGCGCGATATCGGCTATCCGGTCATCGTCAAGGCGGCCGGCGGCGGCGGCGGACGCGGCATGCGGGTCGTCTATACCGAAGCGGCCCTGCTCAACGCCGTGTCCATGACGCGCACCGAGGCGGGCGCGGCTTTCGGCAACCCCGAAGTCTATATGGAGAAGTTCCTCGAGAACCCGCGCCATATCGAGATCCAGGTGCTGGCCGATGGCGGCCGCAACGCGGTATGGCTGGGCGAGCGCGACTGCTCCATGCAGCGCCGCCACCAGAAGGTCATCGAAGAAGCGCCGGCGCCAGGCATTGCCCGCCGGCTCATCGAGCGCATCGGCGAGCGCTGCGCGGACGCCTGCCGCAAAATGGGCTATCGCGGCGCGGGCACGTTCGAGTTCCTGTACGAAAACGGCGAGTTCTTCTTCATCGAAATGAACACCCGCATTCAGGTCGAGCACACCGTGACCGAGATGGTCACGGGCGTCGACCTGGTCGTGCAGCAGATTCTGATCGCCGCCGGCGAGAAATTCACCCTGCGCCAGCGCGACGTGCAGTTTCGGGGCCACGCCATCGAATGCCGCATCAACGCCGAAGATCCGTTCAAGTTCATCCCCAGTCCCGGCAAGATCACCAACTGGCATACGCCGGGCGGCCCGGGGGTGCGCATGGATTCGCACGTCTTCAGCGGCTACACGGTGCCGCCGAACTACGACTCCATGATCGCCAAGCTCATCACCTATGGCGACACGCGCCGCCAGGCGATAGCGCGCATGGAGATCGCCTTGTCCGAGATGGTGGTCGAGGGCATCCAGACCAATATCCCCCTGCATCGCGAGCTGATGCGCGACGGACATTTCGTCGAGGGCGGGACCAGCATCCATTATCTCGAGCACAAACTGTCGCAACGCCCCTAGGGCTAAAGGGCAGCGCCGCCGTCAATGCGGCGGCGCTTCGGCCCCTTCAGGAACAAACCATGCGTGAACTCGTGCTGCACTGCCAGGAAGCCCAGGCGGAAGCCCTATCGGATGCACTGCTCGCCGCGGGCGTGCTGTCCGTATCCGTCGAAGATGCCGACAGCGACACCGAGGCCGAGCAGCCTCTGTTCGGCGAACCGGGATCCGAGCCCGAGGTCCAGGCGTGGCGCCGCAATCGTGTCGTGGCCCTGTTGCCCGACGGCATCGATCCCGAGCAGGTGCTCGAGCAGGCGCGGGTGGCCAGCGGGCTGGACTTCATGGCCAGCGGATGGACGACCCGCGACGTGCCCGACGCCGACTGGGTCAAGCTGACGCAGGCGCAGTTCGGGCCCATTCATGTCGGCGAGCGGCTCTGGATCGTGCCGAGCTGGCATCGGGACGATCCTTCCGTACCGGCCCGGGCCGCTTCCGCGGGCGCCGTCCACATCGAACTCGATCCCGGGCTGGCGTTCGGCACCGGCAGCCATCCCACCACCCATCTGTGCCTGGAGTGGCTCGAACAGCATCTCGAGGCGGGACGATCGGTGCTGGACTATGGCTGCGGTTCGGGCATATTGGCCATCGCGGCCAAGCTGCTGGGCGCCGGGTCCACCACGGGCGTCGATATCGACGAGCAGGCCGTCCGGGCAACCGAGTACAATGCAGAGGTCAATCGCAGCGAGCTGCGCGCCATGTTGCCGGACGACCTGCCCGAAGGGCGGTTCGAAGTCGTGGTGGCGAACATATTGTCCAACCCCCTGAAGGTGCTGGCGCCCATGCTGGCCAATCGCGTCGCTCCGGGCGGGTGGCTGGTCCTGTCGGGCGTGCTCGAGCGCCAGGCACAGGAAGTCGCCCAAGCCTATGCGCCCTGGCTCGATCTGAGCGTATGGCGCGCACGAGAAGGATGGGTGTGCTTGAGCGGGCGACGCACCTGACGACGTTCAATATTTGCATATGGATCTAACCACCCGCTGTCCCCAATGCGGAGCCGAGTTTCCGGTCAGCTTGCAGCAATTGCAGCTACGCAAGGGTTATATCCGCTGTATCAATTGCGCTCACATCTTCGACGGCTACGAAGCGGTGGTGCCCGCCGCGGGGGCGGAGCCCACCGTCCCGACGACTGCTCCCGCGGCGCCCGCCCCACAGACCGAACCCAGGTTTTCCGCTTCCGGCGTTCCGGCCGCGCCTGCTGCGGGCGAACCCCGATTCATCGTTTCCGGCCCCGAGCACTCCGGCGCGGGCATTCCCATCCGCACCCGCGAGGCGGCGAGCGCCGAGCCGGCCGCGTTTACCGTGCGCGACCATGATCACAGGCCGGACGATGGCGGACGCCATACCATCGGCGACCCTGTGCCGCCGGGCGAGCATGACGGCTATCGCGACACGGGATCCGGGCTGTATGTGGAGCCTCGCCATGGCCATGAAGCGGGCCCCGAATTCGTGCACGACGATGAACAGCCCGGCGGCATCGGCCTGGGAGGCGTGTTCTGGAGCCTGCTCGTGGTGCTTGGCCTGGCGGCGGCGGTGCTGCAGGCCGCATATATCTATCGGGTCCAGATCGCCAGCGAGCTGCCGTCCTTGCGGCCGGCCCTGGAGCGCTACTGCGAAACGCTGGGCTGCACGGTGGAGTACCCGCGCCGCATCGCCCAGATCGCCATCATGGATTCTTCGCTGCAGGCGATACGGGACGAAAACGAACCCCCGGATGGAAACCGCCTGATGCTCAACGTAGTGTTGCGCAACAATTACGACCGGCCGCAGCAATGGCCGACGCTGTCCGTCGAACTGGTGGATTTCTCGGGTACTGTAGCGGCAAGGCGGTTGTTGGCGCCTTCCGATTATCTGCCCGAAATTTCCTTGCAGCGGCCCTTTCCCGCCACAAGCGAGGTCCGGGTGTCCGTGCCGATCACGGTCCAGGGCGCGCAGATCAACGGTTATCAGCTCGATAAGTTCTTTCCGTAAGGGTGAAAATGTCCAATAAGATTCTGGTTTGCGGTTCAGTGGCTTTCGATACCATCACGGTGTTCGAAGGGCATTTCAAAGACCACATCCTGCCCAACAGCATTCAATCGCTCAGCGTGTCCTTCTTCGTGCCTTCAATGCGCAAGGAGTACGGCGGCTGCGCGGGCAACATCGCCTACAACCTCAAACTGCTGGGCGCCGATGCGGTTCCCGTGGGCACGGTGGGCGTGGATGCGGGCGACTATCTCGAGTACATGCAGCGCCTGGGCATCGACACTTCCTTGGTCAAGGTGCTGCCGGATACCTTCACGCCGCAGTGCTTCATCACAACCGACCTGGACAGCAACCAGATCGCTTCCTTCCATCCGGGGGCCATGTCCCGCTCGTCCGAGAACGACCTGAGCGGCACCCAGGCGGCATGGGCCATCGTCGCGCCCGACTCGAAAGAAGGCATGTTCGCCAACGCGCAGCGCCTCAAGGCGCAGAACACGCCCTTCATATTCGACCTGGGGCAGGCCATGCCGCTGTTCAGCGGCGACGACCTGCTGCAGATGTTGGAGATGGCGCAGATGCTTACGGCCAACGATTACGAAGCCAGCGTCATCGAGCAGCGCACCGGGCGCAGCATGCTCGAAATTTCCAAGTCGCTGCAGGCGGCCGTCGTGACGCGCGGCGGCGAAGGAGCCATTCTGTATGCCGACGGCGCCGCCACCCACATCGATCCGGTCTGCGTATCGAGCAGCGCACCGGGCGCAGCATGCTCGAAATTTCCAAGTCGCTGCAGGCGGCCGTCGTGACGCGCGGCGGCGAAGGAGCCATTCTGTATGCCGACGGCGCCGCCACCCACATCGATCCGGTCCGCGTGGACGAGGTGGTCGACCCCACGGGTTGCGGCGACGCCCACCGCGCCGGACTGCTCTACGGGCTGGTCAACGATTGGCCGCTGGCTGATGCGTGTCGCTTGGCGAATGTGATGGGTGCCATTAAAATCTCTTCAAAGGGTCCCCAGAATCATCAACCATCTCGCGCCGAGATCGGTGCATTGCTCAAACAACACTATGGCATCGACCTGTCGTGATCCGGCGGTCGTGCACCGAAAGGAGTCTTCCATGAATTCAACATCTGTAATGCGATCCGGTACGGCTTATCGGCGCCTGCTGGCGGTAACGGTCGTTGCCGCCTCTTTGGCCGTGGTGGCGGGTTGCGCAAACCGCTCGGCGTCCAGCTCGGTCTACACCTATGGGCAAGCGCAACAAGAGCAGATCGTGCGTACCGGCACCGTGGTGTCGGTGCGCTCCATCACCATCCAGGACGACCGCTCCAGCGGGGCCGGCGTGCTGGCCGGCGGCGCCTTGGGCGGCGTAGCGGGCAATGCGGTGGGCGGCGGTTCGGGCCGGGCGCTGGCCACGGTCGGCGGCGCCATCCTGGGCGGCCTGCTGGGCAATACGGTCGAAAACCAGGTGGGTAAGAAGCAGGGCCTTGAAATCACCGTTCAGCTCGACAACGGCGAGACCCGCGTCGTCGCCCAAGAGGCCGACGTGGCGCTGTCATCGGGCCAGCGCGTGCGCCTCATCAGCGGCGGCGGCCCGACGCGCGTCGTGCCCATGTAAATCGGCGCGCGGCGAGGGGCTGCCTCGGCCCCTCAATGTCGCGGCCTGGCCTGCGCCGGCCAAACAAAACACCCCATGCACGTTTCCATGCTGGGGTGTTTTTTTGGGTCTCTTGGCGCGGCAGCCAGTTTCAAGACTGCGCGTGGTCGCCTTCGGATGCCGCGGCCGCCCTATACCGCCAATGCGGCGAAGGCGAAACGCTGGACGATCATCATGGCGACCTGAGCCAGAATCAGCAGGACGAGCGGCGACAGGTCGAGGCCGCCCAGATTGGGCATGATGCGGCGTATGGGGTCCAGCAGCGGGGCGGTGAGCGTATGCAGCACCGGCATGATGGGGGCCATGGGATTGACCCACGACAAAATGGCCTGGATCAGCGTCAGCCACACGACGAGATTCAAGGCCCATTTCAGTACGGTCAGCAAGCTGGCGATCAATGCGGGAAGCCATGCCTGTGCGAGCGGAAGCTGCCCGGTCAGCACGATCCACGTGGCCAGCAGGTACACGAGCGCGGTGAGCCAGCAGGCCAGCAGGCTGGGCAGATCGACCTTGCCGCGAGGAGGCACCAGCTTGCGTATCGGCTGCACGAGCCAGTCGGTCAGGCGGATGACCGCTTGCGAATAGGGATTGAAAGGGTGCAGCCGTATTGCATAGGCCCAGGCGCGTACGATCAATGCGATGCCGAACAGCAAGAAGACGATGTCGAAGACGAATCCGAGTATGCCGCTGATCATGGGTTCAGACTTGGATGGTTGCAAAGCGCCATTGTCGCATGACTGAATTTCCCTTGGAAAAAAAACTGCCCGGGCTTGCCGGGCAGTTTGATGCTTGCTTCTACTGTAAGGCCATGGATTAAGGACGGCCGCCGGTGGGGAAGGGCCACGACGCGGCGGGGTTTACCGTTTTGGTCGCGGGAGTTGCCGCTGCGGTGTCCTTGTTTGCCTTGGCGCTGGCCTTGGCATTGGTTTTCTTGGCGGGAGCTGCCTTTTTGGCCGCGGCCTTTTTAGCGGGCGCCTTCTTGGCAGGCGCTTTCTTGGCGGTTGCCTTCTTGGCTACGGCTTTCTTGGCCGGAGCTTTCTTGGCGACAGCCTTCTTTGCCACGGCCTTTTTGGCGGGCGCTTTCTTGGCTACGGTTTTCTTGGCTGCTGCCTTTTTAGCGGGCGCTTTTTTGGCGGCTGCTTTCTTGGCTACGGTTTTCTTTGCCGCGACCTTCTTTGCTGCGACTTTTTTGCTTGCCGTCTTCTTGGCTGCGACCTTCTTGGTGGCTACTTTTTTGGCTGCCGCTTTTTTGGCGGGCGCCTTCTTGGCGACGGACTTCTTGGCGGGTGCTGCTTTCTTGGCGACTACTTTCTTGGCCGGTGCTGCTTTCTTTGCTGTTGCTTTCTTGGCAGCCGCTTTCTTCGCGGCCTTCTTGGCTGTTGCCATGGTCAGGCTCCTTGAGAATGAATCGTAGAGTACGTTCACCCATTTGATATGGCCCCCACGAAAGGGTGCGACCCATCTCAAATGGCGCAAGCGCACAAGATGCATAAGCATCTTGCACGCCTAGAGTCTAACGTAAGGAGTTGATGTCTCCAAGCATTATTCCCAGCTAAGTGCGCCTCCGGTTTGATATTCGATGACACGTGTCTCAAAAAAGTTGCGTTCTTTTTTAAGATCGATCATCTCGGCCATCCATGGGAAGGGATTTTCTTCTTGTGCAAACAAAGGTTCGAGACCGATTTGCTGGCAGCGGCGATTGGCGATGAAGCGCAAATACGATTTGAACATCGACGCGTTCAGACCCAGCACGCCGCGCGGCATGGTGTCCTCAGCGTAAGCGTATTCAAGGTCTACGGCCTTTTTGAAGAGTTCTTGGATTTCTTCGCGGAAGGCGGGAGTCCAGAGATGCGGGTTCTCGAGCTTGATCGTGTTGATGAGATCGATGCCGAAATTGCAGTGCATGGATTCGTCGCGCAGGATGTACATGTACTGCTCGGCGGCGCCCGTCATTTTGTTCTGGCGGCCCAACGCAAGTATTTGCGTAAAACCAACATAAAAGAACAAACCTTCCATCAGGCATGCAAAAACGATGAGCGATTTGAGCAGCTTCTGGTCGGCTTCGGGTGTGCCGGTCTTGAAGTGGGGGTCGGCGATGGCGTCGATGAAGGGGATCAGGAATTCATCCTTGGCCCTGATCGACGGGACCTCGTGATAAGCGTTGAAGATCTCCGACTCGTCGAGGTCGAGGCTTTCGACGATGTACTGGTAGGCATGGGTGTGGATGGCCTCTTCGAACGCTTGGCGCAACAGGAACTGGCGGCACTCGGGAGCGGTGATGTGCCGGTAGGTGCCCAGGACAATGTTGTTGGCCGCCAGCGAGTCGGCCGTCACGAAGAAGCCCAGGTTGCGCTTGACGATGCGCCGCTCGTCTTCGGTGAGCCCGGTGGGGTTCTTCCAGAGGGCGATGTCGCGCGACATGTTGATTTCTTGCGGCATCCAGTGGTTGGCGCAGGTGGCGAGGTATTTTTCCCAAGCCCATTTGTACTTGAACGGCACGAGCTGGTTGACGTCGGTCTCGCCGTTGATGATGCGCTTGTCGGCGGCGCGCACGCGCTGGCCGGCGCCGCCGGCGGCTTGCGCCGTGGCGGCCTGGGGCGCGGCGGGAGCCGGCATGGCGGTGTCGTCGAACACGCGCGAAGGCTGCGGGGTGGCGGTGGCCGGCCGCGCCGCGGGCGCCGCCGGAGTTTGAGGGGTGTCGTCCCAATTCAACATAGTGTGTGACCTCTTGCTGTTACTGGCAGGCTTCGCATTCTTCGAAGCCTTCGTCGCCGGGGCGCATGGTGCATACCGCACCGACGACCTCGGCTTCGGGCAGCGCGGCAGCGGGTGCCGCGGCGGCTGCGCTGGGCGAGCTGCCCGTCGAAACGGCATTGAGTTCGCCGCCGCGCCCGGTGGATTTCTCGGCATTGGTGGCGCCGCTGGAGCGCAGGTAATAGGTGGTCTTCAGGCCGCGCAGCCAGGCCAGCTTGTAGGTGTCGTCCAGCTTCTTGCCCGACACGCCCGCCATGAAGATATTGAGCGACTGGGCTTGGTCGATCCATTTCTGGCGGCGCGCCGCGCACTCGACCACCCACTGGGGATCGACTTCGAACGCCGTGGCGTAGAGCTCGCGCAGGTCGGCCGGGATGCGGTCGATGCGCGCCAGGCTGCCGTCGAAGTACTTGAGGTCGGCGACCATGACTTCGTCCCACAGGCCGCGCTCTTTGAGGTCGCGCACCAGATAGTCGTTGACCACCGTGAACTCGCCCGACAGGTTGGACTTGACGTACAGGTTACGGTAGGTGGGCTCGATGCACGGCGAGACGCCGATGATGTTCGAGATGGTGGCCGTCGGAGCGATGGCGATGCAGTTCGAGTTGCGCATGCCGTGCTGCTGGATGTGGCCGCGCAGGGTGTCCCAATCGAGCGAGCTGCTGTCGTCGATCTCGACGTAGCCGCCGCGCTGCTCGCGCAGCATGGCCAGGGTGTCCTGGGGCAGGATGCCGCGATCCCACAGCGAGCCCTTGAACGAGGCGTAGGAGCCGCGCTCGATGGCCAGCTTGCTGGAGGCCCAGTAGGCGTAGTAGCACACGGCTTCCATCGAACGGTCGGAGAATTCGATCGCCGCGTCAGAAGCGAAGGGAACGCGCATCATGTGCAGGCAGTCCTGGAAGCCCATGACGCCCATGCCGACGGGGCGATGGCGCACGTTGGAGTTGCGCGCCTTGGAAACGGCGTAGTAGTTGATGTCGATGACGTTGTCCAGCATGCGCATGGCGGTGTCGATGGTGCGCTGGAGCTTGTCGTGATCGAGCACGTACCGGCCGTCGGCATCCTGCTTGAGATGGGCGGCCAGGTTGACCGAGCCCAGGTTGCACACGGCGATTTCGGACTCGTTGGTGTTGAGCGTGATCTCGGTGCACAGGTTGGAGCTGTGGACGACGCCCACGTGCTGCTGCGGCGAGCGGATGTTGCAAGGATCCTTGAAGGTGAGCCAGGGATGGCCGGTCTCGAACAGCATGGACAGCATCTTGCGCCACAGCGATATGGCCGGGATGGTCTTGAACAGGGGCAGCTCGCCGCTGACCGTCTTGGCTTCGTACGCCGTGTAGGCCTTTTCGAATTCGATGCCGTACTTGTCGTGCAGGTCGGGCACGTCGGAGGGCGAGAACAGGGTCCAGTCGCCGTTCTCCATGACGCGCTTCATGAACAGGTCGGGGATCCAGTTGGCCGTGTTCATGTCGTGCGTGCGGCGGCGTTCGTCGCCGGTGTTCTTGCGCAGCTCGAGGAACTCTTCGATGTCCAGGTGCCAGGTTTCGAGATAGGCGCAGACCGCGCCCTTGCGCTTGCCGCCCTGGTTGACCGCCACGGCCGTATCGTTGACCACCTTGAGGAAGGGAACCACGCCCTGGCTTTCGCCGTTGGTGCCCTTGATGTGGCTGCGCAGCGCGCGCACGGGAGTCCAGTCGTTGCCCAGGCCGCCGGCGTACTTGGCCAGCAGCGCGTTCTCTTTGATGGCGTCGTAGATGCCTTCGAGGTCGTCGGACACGGTGGTGAGATAGCACGACGACAGCTGCGAGTGCAGGGTGCCCGAGTTGAACAGCGTGGGGGTGGAGCTCATGAAGTCGAACGAGGACAGGATCTCGTAGAACTCGATGGCGCGGGCTTCGCGGTCGATTTCGTTGAGCGCCAGGCCCATGGCGACGCGCATGAAGAACACCTGGGGCAGTTCGATGCGGCGGCCGCGTACGTGCAGGAAGTAGCGGTCGTACAGCGTCTGCAGGCCAAGGTAGTTGAACTGCAGGTCGCGCTGAGCCTTTAGGGCGCGGCCCAGGCGCGGCAGGTCGAACTGGCTGAGCTTGTTGTCGAGCAGGCCGTTTTCGATGCCTTTCTTGATGAAGCGGGGGAAGTATTCGGCGTAGCCTTCGTCCATGGCGGACTGGGCGACTTCCTGGCCGAGCACTTCTTTGCGGATGGTGTGCAGCAGCAGGCCGGCCGTGACCTGGCTGTAGGCGGGGTCGGTCTCGACCATGGCGCGCGCCGACAGAATGGCCGATTTGTAGACTTCGTCGACGGGGATGCCGTCGTAGAGGTTCTTGACGGTTTCCTTCAGGATGCCGTCGACGTCGATCTCGATGGGCAGCCCTTGGCTGGCTTCGACGACGGTGGTGCGCAGCTTGGCCAGATCGAGCGGCCGCATCGTGCCGTTGTCGTTGACGTTGAGCGTGCTTTTTTCGACGGGAGCCTCTTGCTGGCCGGCGCGGGCGCGCTCTTGCGAGCGCTTTTCACGGTACAGCACATAGGCGCGCGCGACGTCATGCTCGCCCGAGCGCATGAGCGCCAGTTCAACCTGGTCCTGGATTTCTTCGATGTGGAAAGTGCCGCCGCTGGGCCGATTGCGCACCAGCGCATTGACCGCTTGCGAGGTGAGCTGGTCGACGAGTTCGCGCACCCGCGCCGATGCCGCGCCCTGGCCGCCGTTGACCGCCAGGAAGGCTTTGGTCATGGCGATGGCGATCTTGCTGGGTTCGAAGCCGACCACGGCGCCGTTGCGGCGGATGATGTTGAAATTGTGCCATTGGCCTCCGGCCGACACCTGCTCTTTCGGCGCGGGTGTGGACGGAGGAAGGCTTTCTGGCCGGGACTCAGCGATGGTGGGCGTTTGCATGAAGGCTCCTGGGATAGTCAATGGCCCGCCGGCGGGCGGCGGTGCGTGCGTTCTGGGTGGAATCTAGGGGGTTACCGGCGGCTGTGGGAGAAGGGCCGCTCTTGTGGGGCCAACCACAATATATAGTGGTTAGGTTTGTTTCAGGCACTAATTGTAGTGAGTGTGCAGGACCTAGGCAAGCGCATTTGGGGCTTGATTTTTTCTACGAATATGCATGGCGGGGCGGCGCGAGAGGGCCGATTTCCCGCCGAGGCGCGCCAGTCTTTGCCTTGCGGTCTTCTTGCGTTGCAGCATGGGAAGAGAAAAAATTTTTTGTGTCTCTTCGTATTCGACGGCTTCGGTCCGCGGTGCGGGACAAGCGGAGGGCTCAGCCGAGATAGAACATGGCCTTGGCCAGAAATACGATGAGCACCACATGCGTAAATACGCTCAGATGGATCAGGCGGGACTGCCGGGATTTGAGCCGCCCCTGCGCGCCCAGTCTCACGGCGTAGATGAAGTGGCCGAGCACACTGAGCGCCAACAGTATTTTCAGGCTCAGCAGCGTGCCCAGG
>Ga0180220_1000511_pt1 | contig 41778 bp, 27 predicted proteins | sample eDN5th37CBELigBY_FD_151335 | JGI IMG/M metagenome (GOLD analysis project Ga0180220, IMG submission 151335) | Enriched backyard soil microbial communities from Emeryville, California, USA - eDNA 5th pass 37_C BE-Lig BY (version 2) (version 2) | ecosystem: Environmental > Terrestrial > Soil >... | reverse complement strand
GCTGTTGACGGACGCCACGTTGCTTCACCGCTTGGTTGGACCCTAGACAAGCCCAATCCTGCGGGATTCACGTGGCGTCCGCTACGATCTCCCTTCCTGGCCGACCCACGAAAGCATCAGGAGAGCCCGATTTCCAAGGGCGATACGCCGGATCTCGGACGGGTTGAGGGTCGTGGTCCCGTGAAGGCCCCACTCCTCACCGCTAAGGACGTTGCGGCTAGACTCCAGATCTCCCGCGCTGCAGCCTACCGGGAGATGAAGCGCATGGAGCACGTCGTCATCGGGGAACGCTCGCTGCGAGTGACCGAGGCGGCGCTGGATATCTACCTGCGCAGGAGGATGGCCGAACCATGGCACGCAAGGGCCCCGTCTACCGGCGGAAGGACAGTCCGTACTGGTGGGGGTGGTACTACGACAGCAAGGGGCAGCGGATCCCGTTCTCGACCAAATGCACCGACCGCAAAGCCGCCCTCGATGCGGTCAAGCTCAAGGAACGAGAAGCCCATGCTGCAGGTGGTGCAGCCACGAACACGGCCTCGCACAAGGTAGGTGAGGCGCTCGCCTACCTGGTGGAAGTCGGCGCGTCGGACGTCGCTCCCGCAACCCTTCAGATGTACGCGAAGAAGGGCGGGCATCTGCTCAGGCTGATCGGTCCCCTCGACGTGAACGAACTCCACGTCGACGACGTACAGGGCTACATCAACGAGCGCCAGCGCGAAGGGGCGGCCAACGAGACGATCAAGAAGGAACTCGTCACACTCCGCCGTGCGCTGAAGCTGGCAAAGCAGCGTGGCCTGTTGCACCGCGAATCGGCGGCCTGCTTCCCGGAGTTCCGCGCCAAGTACGTTCCTCGGGATCGCTTCTTGACCCGCGACGCCCTGAGCCTCCTCCTCGCCAGGCTCGCACCCGAGCGGCAGCTCTGGGTGCTTGTCGCCGTCTATCTCGGGGCGCGGGCCTCCGAGGTCGAGGCCATTCGCTGGGACGAGCATGTGGATCTCGATCGAGGTTGGGTTCTGATTCCCGGAACCAAGACAGCGAAGTCGCGCAGGCGTGTCCCCATCGCCGCCCCTTTGCACGCCGTGCTAGAGCGGCACCGTGAGGCGGTGGGTCCAGTGGTCGCGCATTGGGGGAACGTTCGCCGTGACCTGCACAAGGCCTGCAAGGCCGTGGGCATCGAGCCGGTCAGTCCCAATGATCTCCGCCGCACGTTCGCTTCCTGGCTCAAGCAGCAGGGCGTGGATTCGCTGGCGGTCGGAAAGATGATGGGCCACAGCTCCGGCCGAATGGTGGAACTCGTGTACGGCCACCTCGACGACCGCACCTACAAGAGTGCGATCGAGAAGATGCCGGAGCTGCCGGACATCGGCGAGCGTAGCAGGGACGTAACAGAAAGGCGGCTCCCCATGAGACTGGAGAGCCGCCTGATACTGCCCGGAACCCCCGAAGACGGGGAAATTGCCGGTTATTTGGTGCCCAGAGCCGGAATCGAACCAGCGACACGGGGATTTTCAGTCCCCTGCTCTACCGACTGAGCTACCTGGGCATATGGGCCTGCCGGTTTTGGCCCGGAAGGACGGGCGGATTCTGCCGATCTGAGGGGGACTGTCAACAACGAAGGCTGGGACCGGTGCGGATTCCCTGGGAGGGGAGGGCTGAGGAAGGTCAGCGCCGCGGCCCGAGGGTCCTGGCGATCGCGACGAGCTGGAGCTCGGCGTGGTCCAGGTCGGCAGCCAGGGGGAGGGTAGGGCTGAGGCCGGAGCGCTCGTGGGCCCGGGCCTCGCGGTGGTGGGCGAGGAGGGTGATGGCGGCCAGCCGCGCGACGCGCAGGCTCGCGTCGGTGGCGCGACCGGGGGCGGCCAGGGACGCCGAGAGGGTGGAGAGGAAGCTCGCCTGGGATTCCGCGGCCCGCTGCTGCTGGGCCGGGGACGCGCGCACCGCCGTCGCTGCCGCGTCGAGGGCCACCGCGAAGGCCGCCGGCAGAACCCGGGAGACCTCGTCGATGCCCCGCCGCGACGCGCGGATGGCCGCCGGGCCCACCTCGCCCGCCACGAGGCGGGTGAGGGCCCGGTACAGCTCCTCGGTCGCGTGGGCCGCAGCCTCCGCCCAGAGATCGGCCTTGTCGCGGAAGTAGAAGAGCAGGTTCTGCCGGCTGAGGCCCGCGTCGGCGGCCAGGTGCTCCAGGCGCGCGTCGGCCTGGCCCTCCGCCGCGAACCGCTCGAGACACGCCCGGGCGATGGCCGTGCGGCGGTGGTCCCGGCGATCGGTGGGTGACGGAACGCTCGCACGCCGTGCCTGCGGTGACCGGGCGGAGGCCGAAGCTGTACGTGGGGGCGTACCTCGATCCATGCGGCGACTTTACCACCGGAAAAACTACGGACGGTGAGGAAAACGAGCCTCCCCACCGAACGACTCGAGAAAAGTCTGCTGATTCAAGTGGTTGGCCGCGCCATGCCCCCCAAACTGCGCACGCTCCGACGCAGGTGCGAACACCTGTCGCGTTGACTTGGGGCGTGGGCGCTTGGTCTAAACGTCGGTACGTCCAGCAGGAGCGGAGGCGGCGTTCGGTGGCGGCGGCGGTCGGGCCGGCGCTGGCGTCCCGCAGATGGCAGCGGCCGGGCCCCCCTGCCGGCGGAAGCGGAGTGTTCGACGATGCACGCGCGGATCGGGCACGAGGCCACTTTTCCCCACCAGGGCCCGCACGAGGGCCGGGAGCGGGCGGCCCGGGAGCGGCCTGCCTCGGCCGCCTTCTACGACGTCGACGGGACGCTGGTGTCCACGAACGTCGTGCACGCCTTCGGCTACTACGCCGCGAACCGCGGGCGGCTGATGGAGTCGGTGCTGCGCACCGCCGCGGTGGTCGCCGGGATCCCCGCCTTCTGGGCCGCGGACCAGGTGTCGCGCGCCCTGTTCAACGAGATCTTCTACAAGCAGTACAAGGGGATCTCCCGCGACCGGCTGATCGCCCTCTCAGAGGAGCTCTTCGAGAAGGTGCTGAAGCCCGCGATCTATCCCGGCGCCCGCGAGATGGTGGAGCGCTGCCGCGACACGGGGGCGAGGCAGGTGATCGTCACGGGGGCGATCGACCTCACGATCCTGCCGCTGGCCCGCTGGTTCGGGATGGACGACGTGATCGCGAACGAGCTCGAGTTCCTGGACGACGTCGCCACGGGCCGGGTGATCAAGCCGCTGATCGCGGGGGCGACGAAGGCGGCCGCGGTCCGCGACTACTGCACGGCGCGGAACCTAGACCTTTCGGCCTGCTGGGGCTTCTGCGACTCGTACGCGGACTACTCGATGCTGGCGGTGGTGGGGCGGCCGACCGCGGTGAACCCTGATTTCCGGCTGCGGCAGCTCGCGCGGTCGCACGACTGGCCGGTGGTGGATCTGAGATGAGGTTGGCGAAGGAGCTGGAAGCCCCCGAGGTGGTGACGATCGACAAGGGGAGCGCCCCGCGCATCCTCCACTACGGCGAGGACTTCCTCCTGGAGGACCTGCCGGTCGGCACCCGCGTCATCTATCCCAAGCAGCCGATCGCGGGGCTGCCGAACCCGCGCGCCGCGATCCGGTGGGCGCTGAACCACCCCATCGGCTGCGATCCCCTCCCCGCCCAGCTCGAGCCGGGCATGAAGGTGACGATCGCGATCGACGACATCTCCCTGCCGCTGCCGCAGATGCAGCGGCCGGATCTGCGGCAGACGATGCTGGAGATCCTCCTCGAGATGCTCGCGGATCACGGCGTCGAGGACGTCCACATCATCATCGCCATCGCCCTGCACCGGAAGATGACGGCGGCGGAGGTCGAGCGCGCCGTGGGGCCGAAGGTGTTTCGCGCCCACTGGCCGGACACGCTGTACCACCACGACGCCGAGGATCCGGACGGGATGGTGGAGCTGGGGAAGACCCGCCACGGCGAGCCGGTGCGGATCAACCGGCGCGCGGCGGAGTCGGACCTCCTCATCTACGCGAACATCAACTTCGTGCCGATGAACGGCGGCCACAAGTCGGTGGGCGTGGGGCTGACGGACTACAAGGGGCTGAAGGCGAACCACAACCCCCACGCGATCCGCGGCTCCTGGTCGTACATGGATCCGAAGGGACCGTCGGAGCTGCACCGCTCCTTCGACCGCATCGGCCAGCTCGCCGAGAAGCACCTGAACGTCTTCAAGATCGAGACGGCGGTGAACAACCGCATGTACCAGGGGCCGATGGAGTTCCTCGGGAAGAACGAGGACGATTTCACCGAGAGCGACCGGCTGAAGTTCCAGGCGCTGAAGTGGACCTTGTCGAAGACGCCGAAGGCCCTGCGCCGCGAGGTCTTCATGCGGGTGCCCGCCGGCTACGAGCTGATCGCGGTGTACGCCGGGAAGACGGAGCCGGTGCACGAGCGCATCCTGGAGAAGAGCTTCGAGCAGTACGCGGTGCAGGTGCAGGGGCAGGCGGACATCCTCATCCACGGGATCCCCTTCATCACCCCGTACAACGTGAACTCCATCGCGATGAACCCGCTGCTGGTGCAGGTGATGGGGCTCGGCTACCTCTTCAACCTCTACCGAGGCCGGCCCCTGGTGAAGAAGGGCGGGGTGCTGATCCTCACCCACCCCTGCTCGGACGCCTTCGACACGAACCACCACCCCAGCTACGTGGAGTTCTTCCACAAGGTGCTGACGGAGACGCGGGACGCGACCGTTCACTCGGAGAAGTACGAGGCGGACTTCGCCACGAACCCCGCCTACATCGAGATGTACCGCCGGGGGAACGCCTTCCACGGTGTCCACCCGCTGTACATGTGGTACTGGGGCGAAAACGGCCGCCAGCACGTGGGCAAGGTGATCGTGGTGGGGGCGGACAACGCCCACGTGCCGCGGATCATGGGCTGGGAGCGGGCCTCGACCCTGGCGGAGGCGATCGCGATCGCCCGCAGCGAGATGGGCCGCAGCGCGCAGATCACCATGGTGCACAACGCGCCGATCGTCCTCGCGGACGTGGAGTAGGTGCGGATGAGCCACCCCACCCATCGGCCTTCGGAGAACGGCGCCGACACGGCGCTGGACGCCCGGGCGGCGACGGCGGAAGGACGCCACGCCTCGGCGGGTGCGGCGAGCGCCGCTGTGGGCATCGCCGCCTCGGGCGCACCTTCGGCGGGCACCTCCGCCTCGTCCGCTGGCGCTGGCCCCGCGCCGGCGGCGGACGCCGTGCTCGCCCTGGCCGCCGAGGTCGTCCCGCTCGCCGCCCCCCACCACGCCCGGCACGCCTCTCCCGGCTGGGACCTCTCCGTGACCGAGGCCCTGCGCGGCAGGCGCATCCTCTTCACCGGCGCCACCGGCTTCGTGGGGAAGGTGGCGCTGTCGATGCTGCTGACGCGCTTCCCCGAGATCGAGAAGATCTATGTGCTGGCCCGCCCCGGCGTCTCCACCGGCGCGGACGCCCGCTTCTGGGGGAAGGTGATCGTCGCGCCTCCCTTCGATCCCCTGCGGGCGCGGCTCGGCCCCGGCTTCGAGGCCTACGTCCGCGACAAGTGCGAGCCGGTGGCCGGCGACGTCTCGAAGAGGTGGTGCGGCTTCCCCGACGAGCTTCTCGAGCGGCTCGAGGGCAACGTCGACCTCCTCATCAACTCCGCGGGCCTGGTGGACTTCAACCCCACCCTGGAGGCGGGGCTGAACGCGAACGCCCTCGGCGCGCTGCACGTCGCCGAGACGGCGAAGCGCATCGGCGCCAGGCTCCTGCACGTCTCCACCTGCTTCGTCGTGGGGAACGCCCCCGGCATCGTCCCCGAGGACGAGTCGATCCTCGGCTACTTCCCCAAGCGCGACGAGCGGCCCACGGAGGAGTTCGATCCCTTCGCGGAGATCGCGGACTGCCAGGCGACGATCGCCCGGATCAAGGCGGAGGCCGACGACAAGGCGCTCCTCGCCGAGCTGCGCGCGAAGGCGATCGAGCGCCTGCACGACGACGGCCGCGACGACGGCGACGCGAAGGCGGTGCGCACCGGCACCATGCGCGAGCGCAAGGTGTGGATGACGGAGCGGCAGGTCCGCGCCGGCCTGGATCGCGCCCGCTACTGGGGCTGGCCGAACACCTACTGCTACACGAAGAGCCTGGGCGACCAGGTGATCGACTCGTTCTCGCGCAAGGAGGGCCTCGACTTCACCATCGTGCGTCCGGCGATCGTGGAGAGCGCGCTGCGCTTCCCCTTCCCCGGCTGGAACGAGGGCTTCACCACCACCGCGCCGCTCTCCTTCTTCTCGCTGAAAGGGCACCGCACCTTCCCCGCGAAGAAGGGGCTGATCCTCGACGTGATCCCGGTGGATCACATCGCGGCCGGCGTGATCGCCGCGTCGGCGGCACTCCTGGAGGGGAAGGCGAGGAAGGTCTACCAGCTCGGCACCTCGGACACGAACCCGCTCCGGGTGGACCGCGCCATCGAGCTGCTCGGCCTGTACCGCCGCCGCCACTACCTGGAGAAGGCGTCGCGCGAGGATCGGCTGAAGAACGAGCTGTTGGCGCGGATCGAGCCGCAGGCGGTGCCGCGCTCCACCTACGAGCGGCGCTCCGCCCCCGAGATCGCCAAGCTCGCCCGCAAGGCCACCGAGCTCCTCGATCGGGTGAAGCCGTCGTGGGGCGCGCCGCGGATCGGCGCCTCGATCGAGCGGCTGCAGGACGGCCTGGAGCTCACCTCCCGCCGGGCGCAGATGGCAGCGGACCTCTTCGAGATCTTCCTCCCCTTCGTCTGGGAGAACTCCTTCCGCTTCTCGTCGAAGAACATGGCCGAGCTCCACGCCCGGATGGATCCGGCGGACGCCGAGAAGATCCCCTGGGATCCGGAGAGCATCGACTGGCTCACCTACTGGCTCGACGTTCACATGGCCGGGATGGAGAAGTGGATCTTCCCGAACCTGGAGGACGAGTTCGGGGTGAAGACCCGCAAGAAGGGGCCGCCGGTCCACCGCGACCTCTGGGAGCTGCTCGAGGCCCGCGCCCGCCGCCACCCCGGCAAGGTGGCGATGCGCGCCTACCGCAAGGACGGCACCTCGGAGCGCTTCACCTACGGGCAGCTCCGCGATCGGGCGGTACGGGCGAGCTGCTACCTGGTGGCGAGCGGCGTTGCCCGCGAGGATCGCGTGGTCCTCGCCGCGGAGAACGGCCCCGAGTGGTCGATGGTCTACTTCGGCGGCGTCCACGCCGGCGCCACCCTGGTGCCGGTGGATCACCAGTCGAGCCGCGAGGAGCTGGAGAACGTCGTCCGCTCCTCGGGGGCGAAGGTGATCGTGGCGTCGGAGTCGGTGTTGAAGCGCCTCGGCCTTTCGGGCGCTCCTGCCGGGGTGGAGCGCGACGAGGAGGAGGCGAAAGCGCCCCGGGGCGGCGGCGCGGGCGGCGCTCCGGGCGAGCTCCCCGGCGCCCGGGTGATCGCGCTGGCGCAGATCTTCGAGGGCGCGCTCCCGGCGGACGTCCCCTTCGCCCCCCGGGAGCCGGCGGAGCTCGCGTCGCTCATCTTCACCAGCGGCACCACCGGCAAGCCCAAGGGCGTGATGCTCACCCAGCGGAACTTCACCTCGCTGGTGTCGAAGCTCGCCGGCGCCTTCGACCTGGGCGAGCGCGACGGCCTGCTCTCGGTGCTGCCGCTGCACCATACCTTCGAGTTCACCGCGGGCCTCCTGGTGCCCTTGGCGTGCGGGGCGGAGATCGCCTACCTCGAGGAGCTCACCGGCGACTCGCTGGAGGCGGCCTTCGCCACCGGCCGGATCACGGCGATGGTGGGCGTGCCCGCGGTTTGGCAGCTCCTCCTGCGCCGCATCGAGTCGCAGCTCGCCGACAAGGGCCTGGAGGCCACCGCGCAGGCGCTGCAAGGAGCTGTGAACAACCTGGACACCATGCGTACGGCGGCGGGGAAGGCGATCTTCTTCCCGGTGCATCGCAAGCTGGGCGGGCGCCTGCGCATCCTCATCAGCGGCGGCTCGGCGATGCCGCCCGAGGTGTACGAGGCCTTCCAGGGGATGGGCTTCGAGATCTTCGAGGGCTACGGCCTCACCGAGGCGGCGCCGGTGCTCACGGTGCAGACCAAGGGGCACAACCGCGCGGGCCACGTGGGCAAGGCGCTGCCGGGGATCGAGGTGCGGATCGACGCGCCGGACGCCGACGGCGTGGGCGAGATCGTCGCCAAGGGCCCGAACGTGATGTCGGGCTACTGGAACGATCCCGAGGCCACGGCCGAGGTGCTGGTGAACGGCTGGCTGCGCACCGGCGACCTGGGCCGCCTCGACGAGGACGGGCACCTGGTGATCGTGGGCCGCCGCAAGGACGTGATCATCGACGCCAACGGGAAGAACGTCTACCCGGACGAGCTCGAGGATCTCTACGCCGGCTGCCCGGAGGTGAAGGAGCTCTCCATCGTCGGCCTGAGCGACGGCGGCGCGGAGAAGGTCGCGTGCCTGGTGGTGCCGATCGCGCCGGACGAGGGGCGCAGCGCGGCGGACATCGAGCGCGCGATCCAGGCGCACTTTCGCGAGGTGGGCCTGCGCCTCCCCATGTGGAAGCGGGTGAAGGTGCTGCAGTTCTCCCGCGCGGAGCTGCCCCGCACCGCCACCCGCAAGGTGAAGCGCCCCCTGGTCGCCGAAACCATCGCCCGCCTCGAGGCGGAGCAGCGCGCCGGCCGCAAGGGCGCCGCCGCCGACGGCGACGCGTGGCTGTACGAGCTGGTGGCGCGGGTATGCGAGCAGCCCCGCGAGAAGGTGCGCCCCGAGTCGCGGCTGGAGCAGGACCTCGGCTTCGACTCCTTGATGTTCACCGAGCTGGGCGCCGCCCTCCAGTCCGCCGGCGTGGGGATGCCCGCGCCGGAAGAGGTGATGTCGATCGCCACCGTGGGCGAGCTGGCGCGCAAGGTGGCGGGGTGGAAGCGCGCGGCGGCCCGTGGCGGGGGCGCGGCGCAGGCCAGGGCGGAGGCGCCCCGCGCCGGGACGAAGGGGATCCGCGAGAACGCGAAGGCCCTCCTCGGCTCGGTGCTGGACGCGGTGCAGCCGTCGCTGGATCGGGTGCCCTTCCTCTCGTCGGCGGTGGCGCTGGCCCGCACCGAGGGCCTGCGCTTCCTGGACGACCTGGTGCCGCCCGGCAGCGGCGCCAAGGCCGAGGAGGACGAGTCGATCGAGCTGCCGGAGGCGCTGGTCGCCGCCGGCAAGACCATGCTGCGCACGGGCCAGCGGAACCTCTACGAGGTCTTCTTCGAGACGAAGGTGTACGGCCGCGCCCACGTGCCGCAGCACACCAACTTCCTGGTGGCCGCGAACCACGCCAGCCACCTGGACATGGGCCTTGTGAAGCACGCGCTGGGCGAGCAGGGCGAGAACCTCGTGGCCCTCGCCGCCACCGACTACTTCTTCTCGAACAAGGTGCGCCGCGCCTTCTTCGAGAACTTCACCCAGCTCATCCCCATGAACCGCCACGGCTCGCTGCGGGAGTCGCTGGAGCTGGCGTCGCGGTCCCTGCGGCAGGGGCGCAACCTGCTCATCTTCCCCGAGGGCACCCGCGCCACCGACGGCACGCTCAAGGACTTCAAGGGATCCCTCGGCTACCTCGCCCTCACCAACGAGGTGGGGATCCTGCCCATCTACCTGGACGGCACCTACGAGGCGCTGCCCAAGGGGTCGGTGGTGCCGAAGGCGCGGGACCTCGCCGCGCACATCGGGCCGTTCCTTTCCTACGAGGAGCTGGAGGCGGCGGTGGCGGGCCTGCCGCGGAGCGAGCAGCACCGGGAGATCGCGAGGCGGGTGGAGGCGGCGGTGCGCGCCCTCGAGGCGGGCTGCCGCGGCGAGGCCCGGGACGCGACGGTGACGCCGATGCCCGCGCAGGACGCTGTTTCGGGATCGCCCTGGGGATCGGAGCCTTCCGGCGAGCGCGCGCCGGCAGCGTCCGAGGGATCGGAGCGTGAGCCGCGGGCGCCCGCGTCTTCGGCCGCCGCGCGAAAGGGGAAGCGATGATCCTGGTCACCGGAGGGACGGGCTTCCTCGGCGGGCACCTGGTCTCGCTGCTCCTGCGCCGCGGCGAGAAGGTGCGCGTCCTCACCCGCGCGTCGACGCCGGAGCTCGCCGCGTCGGGGGCGGAGGTCTGCGAGGGATCGCTCCTCGATCGGGAGGCCGTCGCCCGGGCGGTGGAGGGGGCCGCGCGGGTCTACCACTGCGCCGGCCTCGTCTCCCGCGACCCCGAGACCGGCCCGGAGATGTTCCGGGTGCACGTGGATGGCACCCGCCTCCTCCTCGAGGAGGCCCGTCGCGCCGGCGTCGGCCGCGTGCTCGTCACCTCCACCTCGGGGACGATCGCGGTCACGCCCGACGAGACGATCTGCACGGAGGAGAGCCCCTACCGGATCGAGACGGTGCGGCGCTGGCCCTACTACCTCTCCAAGATCTTCCAGGAGAAGCTGGCCCTCGAGTTCGCGGCGGAGGGCGGGCCCGAGGTGGTGGTGGTGAACCCCTCGATCCTCTTCGGCCCCGGCGACGTGCGCCTCTCCTCCACCGGCGACGTCCTGCGCTTCCTGGAGGGGAAGATCCCACTGGTGCCGTCGGGGGGGATCAACTTCGTGGATGCCCGCGACGCCGCCGCCGGCGCGATCCTGGCCATGGAGCTGGGCCGCCCCTCCGACCGCTACCTGCTGGGCGGGCCCAACTGGACGATCGCCGAGTTCTTCGCCAGGCTCGCTCGGGTCTCGGGGGTGCGGGCGCCGCTCGCGCGGATCCCGGACGGCGCCGCCCGCCTGGGCGCGTCGATGATCGAGGGGCTGTTCCGCCTGCGCGGCGGCGACGCGAAGGCCCCGATCGATCGGGAGAGCGTCGAGATCGCCCAGCACTTCTGGTACTGCGACTCTTCACGCGCCCGCAGCGAGCTGGGCTGGGAGCCCCGGGATCCCATGGAGACCCTGGACGACACGGTGGCCTTCCTGCGGGAGCGCTTCCTCGGCGGCGCCCCTCCGCCCCGCAAGGCGCCTTCATTTCTGGAGACGCTGGTGACGCGGATGGACACGCCGCCTTCCCCGCCTCCCGAAGCCGCACCGCCGCCGCGGCTCTCGCGCAAGCGCCGCGTGGCGCCGGCGGGGCGGCGGTAGCGGCGGTGCCACCACGCCTTCAGACCACGCCAAGGGGCCCGTCGCCGTCGCGGCGGAGGTGGCGCCGCGACGCCTCCAAGCGGGGCCAAAGGCCCGTCGGCGGATCCGCGCGCGCCTTCGCCCCGCGCGCCCAGGCGGGGCCGTCCGCCCTCTCCAAGATCGTGCACCGCATCGACCCCGAGGTTCGTCCGCTCGTGGGCAGCCGAAGCGCCCGATCCGCCGCCGCCGCGACGAAACCGGATGCCCCCCGGCGCCGCGTCCTGCATGATGGGCGGATTCCATCGGGCCGGAGGGGTGTTCGAGGGCCCGACCACCATTGGAGGTTTCATGAAGACGTCGCTCCTTCTCCTGCTTTCTGCCCTCGCGCTTCCGGGCCTCGCCACCGCGACCGGGGCGACCGAGCGCCTGCACGGCTACGAGATCGGCGATCCATTCCGCGCGCTCGAGACCGACGATGGCGCGGCGGACTGGATCGCCGCGCAGGAGCTGAAGGCCGAGGCCTACTTCGACGCCCTGCCGGGCGACGCCCAGGCGATGGCGAAGCGCCTGGACGAGCTGTCGCGGATCGGCGGCGTGGTCGGCGTGAAGACGGCCGGCGGCAAGACCTTCTACGTGAAGCGCACCGGCGATCTGGAGCAGGGGATCCTCTACGTCCGCGAGGGCCGCAAGGAGCGGGCCCTCGTCGATCCCGCGGCGCTCGACGCGTCGGGCAAGGTGGCCCTCGACTGGTACTACCCCTCGCCCTCCGGGAAGCTGGTGGCGTACGGCCTCTCCCGCGACGGCTCGGAGGAGTCGGTCCTCCACGTGCTTCGGGTGGACGGCAAGGAGGGATGGAAGGAGACGATCCCCGACACCCGCCACTCCGCGGTGGCGTGGCTGAAGGACGAGAGCGGCTTCTACTACACGCGCTATCCCTCAGGTGACCGATACAACCGCCAGGTCTTCCTCCACCGGCAGGGCGCCGATCCCGCCTCCGACGAGTACGTCTTCGGCCCGGACGTCGGCAACCTCGACAAGACCGACTGGACCGAGGTGCAGATCTCGCACGAAGGGGGGAAGGTCTTCTTCCCGGTGCAGAAGGGCTGGTCGGTGACCGAGCTGTGGATGCTCGAGGACGGAGAGCCGAAGAAGATCCTCCCGGCGAGCCTGGGTGCGCTCTTCGGCGATCCCATCTGGGTCGACGGCCGGATCGTGATCCAGACCAACCACCAGGCGCCCAAGAGCAAGGTGGTCTCGATCGATCCCAAGAACCCCGCCCCCGAGAACTGGAGGACCATCGTCCCCGAGGGCGAGTGGCCGATCCACCGGCTCACCCGCGCCGGCGGCAAGCTCGCGCTGGTACGGCTGGTAAAGGCGGTGGCCCACCTGGAGCTCTACGACCTGGACGGCCGAAACCGCAAGGAGGTCGCGCTCCCCGACATCGGCTCGGTGGGCAGCCTGGACGGCGACGCCAAGAGCGGCGCGCTGGTGCTCTCGTTCATGTCGCCGCTGCGCCCCTCCGGCGCCTACGCGGTGGACTCGAAGGCGGGCAAGGTGAGCGAGCTGGCGACGGTGCCGGCGCCGAAGACCGCGGGCCTCGTGGTGGAGCAGATCGAGTACCCGAGCTACGACGGCACCTGGGTCCCGATGCTGCTCGTGCACCGCAAGGACCTGAAGCTCGACGGCTCGAACCGCACCCTGCTCACCGGCTACGGCGGGTTCAACATCTCCCTCGATCCGCGCTTCTCGCCGTCGGCGCTCTACTGGGTGGAGCAGGGCGGCGTGTACGCGGTGGCCAACCTGCGGGGCGGCTCTGAGCTGGGCGAGGCGTGGCACGACGCCGGCAAGCTCGCCAACAAGCACCAGGTCTTCCGCGACTTCGAGTACGCGATGCGCCACCTCGTCCGCGCGGGCTACACCCGGCCGGACCGGCTCGCGATCACCGGCGGCTCCAACGGCGGCCTGCTCATGGGGGCGATGATGACCCAGGCCCCCGAGCTCTTCCAGGCGTGCGTGGGCCGGGTGGGCCTCTACGACATGATCCGCTACCAGAAGTTCCCGCCCGCCGAGCTCTGGATCGACGAGTACGGCTCGTCGGACGACCCGGCGCAGGTGGGCTACCTGCTCGGCTACTCGCCCTACCACCAGGTGATGGCCGGCGTGCGCTACCCCGCCTTCCTGGGACTGACCGCCAAGGTGGACACCCGGGTCTCCTGGATCCACACCGCGAAGTTCGTGGCGGCGCTGCAGGAGGCCACGGCGGGCGACGCGCCCATCCTCTTCCACATCGAGCAGAAGGCGGGCCACGGCCAGGGCAAGGGCCGCTCCGACCGGGTGAAGGAGGACGTGATGATGTTCCGCTTCATCGACGCCCAACTCGCGAAGGCGGGGCCGACGACCAGCAGCGCGGTCGCACGCTAGTCGCCGGGAAGCGCGCGAAGTCGACGGAGAACTTCCGCCCCGCGCCGTTGGCTCGCAGCGTCGGAGGCGAAATGCCCCTGAAGCTCGGCGCTCGAAATGGGGTCCGTGCAGATGCGACGCAGGTGGCTCCGAAGGTACGAGTGAACTTCTTCGGAGCCATCGGAGATCTGATCGATCAGGTCGGGATCGCCAACGAGAAGGCTGAAGACGTCCTCTAAGTCATGACTGGACAGGTGACCCCCACCTCCCCTGGAAAGGAACGCTTCCATTTTGGTCGCTGCCAGCGCCAACGTCGTGGCGACGCGGACCGTCCGTCCGGTGGGGAGCACCCTCGCCTCGGCAGGCAGTGGCCAACGCATGCGCAGCGGCCATGCTGCTATCGCTGCGCCTCCGACAAAGACGAAATTCGTGATTTCTTCTCCGAGGTATCCGCAAGCTTCGAAATCCTGCTGAGAAGCAGGTCGCGCGTATTCACGACGGCCGCCGTTCCAGCTCCTGCGCGCCGAGCTTCCTCTCCCGGGCACGCCCAACCCGAAGGGCGTCAACGAGCGACAAGAGTTCATGAAGCGTCGGGTCCGCAGCAGCGGCAAGTGGCACGGTCGGATAGAGAGGGCGCACGCTCTGGCCACGTACGCTGCCTTCACCGAAGCTCCAGATCGTCGTCTCCTCGGGGCCTTGGGTGATCTGCTCTCGAAGCGGCGAGGCCGAAGCTGCCGTTGGAAGGCCCACCGAGATCTCTCCGTGCTTCAAGAATTCGAGGAGGCTCGCCCGACGAACCTCGCGCTCGTGGCGATCATAGAGGTGGTGAGGCAGAACGACGCGGATCGACTGCCTCGCGGGCTCAAAGTGCGGGGAACGAAGCGATGGCTCAGCGGGCGCGCATGCCCCTGCGCAGGGTGATCCGGCGCTGGCGGCGGCGGCGCTTCAGCACCGCGCGCTTGGTCTTCGAGCGGTTGGCGAGCTTCTTCTTGCTGCGGTTTCCACGCTTGGCGGCCATGTTTCGTTCTCCTGTGTCGGCCGGGGCGAGGCAAGGCCCGGTCGGCCGAGGAATCGCGGCTGGATAACAGAACGCGCCGGGCCAAGTCAAAGCGATCACCCGATCTCGACCGGGCCGCCTGGGCGATCGCTGGGCGGGCAGCCGGCTTCGCGTCCCCACGAGGGCGCCGCCATGATAGGGCGCGAGGCATGCTGAAGACCACGCGCATCGGGCACGGCCCTCGCCCCATCATCCTCCTCCACGGCTTCCTCGGCTCCGGGCGAAACCTCTCCACGCTCGCCCGCCGCTGGATGGAGCTCGACCCCTCGCGCAGCTTCCTGATGCCGGATCTGCCGGGCCACGGCGAGTCCCCGCCGCCGCGGGGCAGCGGCATCTCCGCCCTGGCGCGGCGCCTGCTGGACACCGTCCGCAACGAGGGGGTCGAGGGCCCGCTCCACATCACGGGGCACTCGCTGGGAGGCAGGGTGGGCCTCGCCGCGTCTCTCCTCGAGCCGGCGTCGGTCGAGGCGGTGGACCTGCTGGACATCGCGCCGGGTCCGATCGCGACCGAGACGTCGGAGAGCGGCCGCGTCCTCGCGAAGCTCCTGCAGGCGCCCGAGACCGCCCCCGATCGCAGCTCCATGCGCAGGGCGCTCGAGGAGCTGGGCGTCCTCCCCACCACCGCGAGCTGGCTGGTGATGAACGTGAAGACCGTGCCCGAGGGCGTGCGCTGGCGGATCGATCGCGAGGGCCTGGCGCGGCTGCACCGGGAGGTGAACGCCGCGAACCTATGGCCGGCGGTGGAGCACGCCACCGCGAAGATCCGCTGTGTGCGCGGCGGGCACTCCCCCTACGTCTCGGACGAGGACGCGCGGCGGATGGAGGCGGCCGGCTGCCCGGTGGCGACCCTGCCGACGGCCGGGCACAACGTGCACGTGGAGGCGCTCGAGCCGCTGGTCCGGATGCTGGCGGGCGTCGCGCCCTGGGCCTGATCGCCCTCGCGGACGCCGTGGCGGAGCGCGAGAGAGCGCCTCCCCGGTGCCGATCGGCCCGCCGGATCGCCCATGAAATGGCGATGCAGTGCCTCGTCCGATATGTAAGCCCTCATGCGACCTCTCGCGTCGGCCATCGGACACTGCCTGTCGGACGGTCGGAAGGGAAATGCCGTCCACCAGACGATGCGTTGATCCCACCCTCCGGGACCACATCCAGGCAAGACGAACATGCACTCCGTCGGAATGAAGATCGTGCATCGAGCCCAGCCCTCTTGGGGGGTGGGCGAGATCCTCGAGGTGGTCGAGGGCGGCCGGCTCCTCCTGGTCCGGTTCCCCGGACGCAACGGCCCGCCCTGCCAGGTGTCGGCGAAGGATCCGGCGGTGGTCCGCTACTGCTACGCCTGCGGTGAGGCGGTCTCGCTGGCGGACGGCGCGGAGGCGCGGGTGATCGAGCGGGCCAACACGGTCTCTCCGCTCTACCGCTACTTCGTCGAGCGCGCCGACGGGCGCAAGGAGACGGTCTCCGAGGTGGAGATCGTGCCCAACCCGCCCACGGCCGGCGCGCTCGAGATCCTCTCGAGCGGCGGCGGCGGGAGGGCGGCGAGCTTCGGCCTGCGCGACCGCGCCGTGCGCCTCGACCTCGAGCGACGCGCCGACGCGCTGGGGGCGCTGGTGGGGAGCCGGGTGATGCCCAAGCCCCACCAGGTGGCGGTGGTGCAGCGGGTGCTCTCCGCTCGCACGCCTCGTTTCGTCCTCGCCGACGAGGTGGGCCTGGGCAAGACGATCGAGGCGGGCATGGTCTACGCCGCGCTGGCGCAGACCGGGGTGGCCAGGCGGGTGCTGGTGGTGGCGCCGTCGCACCTCACCGTCCAGTGGCTCGCCGAGCTCTTCCACAAGTTCCACTCCATGTTCACGCTGCTGGACGCGGAGCGCCTCGCCCACGAGGAGGAGCTGCACGCCACGCCGGCGTGGTGGCGCTTCCCCAAGGTGGTGACGTCGCTGGAGCTCTTGGAGAGCAGCAAGCGGCACCGCGACGCCATCGGCGATCCCGCCGGCCGCTGGGACCTCGTGATCTTCGACGAGGCGCACCACCTCACCTCGCCCAAGGCCTACGCCGCGGCGGAGGCGGCCGCCGACAACAGCCACGGCCTGCTCCTGCTCACCGCGACGCCGCTGCAGCTCGATTCGCTGGAGCATTTCAAGCTGCTCACCCTGGTGGATCCGGCCACGCCGGAGAACTACGAGGACTTCGAGGCGCGGCTGGAGCGCCAGGGCGATCTCTCCCAGAAGATCCGCGAGCTCCTCGACGCGAAGGACGCCAAGAAGGCGGCCCGGGCCGCGAAGGCGATCGTCGCGATCCTTCCGGAGGATCCGGTCCTCGCCGAGGGCGCCAAGGCGATCGCCTCCGGCGAGGAGGGCGCGAAGGATCGCTTCGTGGCCCACGTGGCGGAGGCCTACTCGATCTCGTCGCGGCTGATCCGCAACCGCCGCGCCGTGGTGGGCGGCCTGGCCCCCCGGCGCCTGGTGCGCCACGACGTGAAGCAGTCCAAGTACGAGAAGGCGCTTCGGGAGGCGATCCAGGCGCGCGTGGCGTCGGGCGAGCTGAAGGCTTCGGGGCCCGCGCTGGTGTCGCTCCTCAAGCGGCTGGACTCGTCGCCCCGGGCGGCGGCCGCGGCCCTGGCGGCGTACGGCCAGGCGGATCTCGCCGACGAGGCGCGCGCCCTCGAGGGGCCCTCCCGCGACGCCAAGGCGAAGGCGCTCCTCGACGTGGTGAAGAAGGTGCACGCCGAGGAGCCCGGCGCGAAGGTGCTCGTCTTCGCCGAGGCGCGGGAGACCCTCGACTACGTGCGCGACGTCCTCGCCCGAAACGGCGTGCCCGCGTGCATCTACCACGGGGATCTGCCCCAGCTCGATCGCGACCGGCAGGTGGCGCGCTTCCGGGATCCGGAGGGGCCGCCGGTGATGGTCTGCGCCGAGGTCGGCGGCGAGGGGCGCAACTTCCAGTTCTGTCACCACCTGGTGAACTACGACCTCGCTTGGAGCCCGGCGGCGATCGAGCAGCGCATCGGCCGCCTCGATCGCATCGGGCAGAACCACGAGGTGCGCATCCACTGCTTCCGGGTGGAGGGCACCAACGGCGCCCGGGTCTTCGACCTCATGGCCGACGCCGTGCGCGTCTTCGACGAGACGGTGGGCGGCCTCGATCCCGTGCTCGAGATGGTGGAGGCGGACATCGCCAAGCTCGCCGTGGTGGAGCACGATCGGAAGGTCTTCGCCACCTACCAGGAGAAGCTCTCAAAGGGGGTGGCCGGCGCCCGCGAGGAGGTGCGCCGCGCCTACGATCCGCTACTCGACCTGCGCTCTTTCGATTGCGAGTCGGTGCAGCGGCTGATCGATCGCGCCAAGGTCCGCCTCGGCCTCGATCCGCACGACCACGAGGAGATGGAGGAGTCGCTGTGGCGGATCGCCCGCGAGCTGGACGAGCGCCTCGAGGACACGGTGGTGGAGCTCGCCCGCCGGGTGGGGATCGAGGTCGACTGCGACGAGCATGTGGAGGCGTTCCAGTGCAGCTTCCGGGTGGGGAGCGAGCTCGCGGTGGACGCGCTGCCCGGCTTCGACCTCGACGAGGATCGCGTGCTCCTCGGGAGCTTCTGGCGCGACACCGCGGTGGTGCAGGAGGAGAACGACTACTTCGCCACGGGGCACCCGCTGGTGGAGGCGCTCTTCTCTTGGATCCGCGACGGTGACGAGGGGCGGGCGGCGTGGCTGCGCTCCGACCTGGTGCGGCCGGCGACGGTGGGCTTCGCCTTCACCTTCCTGGTGACGCTGCCCGAGTCCGAGGATCTGGACGGAGGCGCCAAGGTGCCTTCGCGGCAGGCGGCGCGCTACCTCCACGACTTCCGGTTCCAGGTGGCGGTCGAGCTCACCCGGGGCAGCGGCCGGCCCAAGGTGCGCGACGAGCTCCTCGAGGCCCTCGAGGATCCCGAGGGCGCGCCCAACCCCCGCGACGGCGGTGCCATGCTCGCCGAAGCGGTGCGGGCCGCCCACGAGGCCGCCCGGGCCGAGGCGACGATCCGCTTCGAGCGGGCGCGGGCGAAGGCGCTCGCGAGGCTGGAGGCCGATCGCGAGGCGGCGCTGGACAGGCTGCAGCTCGCGGCCCGCCGCGCCGATCCGCTGGAGCTGCGGGCGCTGCAGCTCGAGGCCCGGTCGATCAACGAGTCCCTGGACGCCGCCCGCAAGGCCCTCGAGGCAGCGCGCCTCGAGCTCGATCAGGCCGCGGGCCTGCTCCCGGCCTGACGTGGCCGACGCCCGGCACCGGCGAGCGCCGCGGGCGAATGTCGGGGGCGTGGGTTAGCCTCCTGAACGTCCGTGCAGTTGGCGCGGATGGTCAGGAGGCGGCATGCGATACGGCTTCTTCTACGGGATCGGCGGCGAGCTCGGCGCGCTGGAGCGGGTGCTCGCCCGGCTGCGCGACTGCGACCGGATCGTCTCGCTCGGCGACCTCTGGGGCGGCGCGGAGGATCGCGAGGCCTGGGAGCGCTTCGAGGCGCTGGGTGAGCGGGGGATCGCGCTCTCGGGTCCGGGCGAGCGGGCGCGGGCGAAGGATCGATCGATCCCCCTCGACCTGCGCCTGCGGCTGCGGGCGCTCCCCTCGTCCACGGTGGAGGACGGGATCGCCATCCTCGGCCCGCCGGCGCCGACGACCCCCGGCAGGCGCGAGCTCGCCGCGACGGGGGGCGCCCCCCGGCTCGTGGCGCCGCTCACCATCGGCGCCCACCCGGGAGCGACGCGGCTGTGGCGGTCAGCCGGCGGACTGGCGCGGGTGTCGGAGCCCAGCCCCGACGCGACCCTTCCGCTCGGGGGCGAGCGCCTCTGGCTCGAGCTCGGGCGCAGGCCCGCCTGCGCCGTCGTCGATCTCGATCGCGGCGTCCTCATGCTGCGCGATCCCAGCGCGCCGGCGGAGGCGCTCGCCGCGCCGGCCGCGCCCCGCCTTCGCTCCCGCCGCCGGCGGATGGTCGACGCCCGCCAGTGCCTGCTCGCCGTGTGATGGATCGGTCACCGCACGCGCCCCGGGCCGGCCTTCAAGGGGATCCGGAAGCTGCCGCCGCCCATCCGGATCACGACGGTGCCGCTGCCGGCGGGGACGGCGAGGCAGGACATGCGGGCGTCGGCCTCGCACGCCTCGCGCAGCAGGAGCGCTCGCTCGCCCTCGGTGGGGGGCTCGAGGAGCTCGCCCCCCTCGAGGATGCGCACGTCGCACTTGCCGCAGACCCCCTCGCCGCGGCAGGGATGGCCGATGCGGATCCTCGCCCGGCGGGCGGCCGAGAGCAGCGTGCGCCGAGGAGGGCTCATTCCTCTCCGAGCTGGCGCTGCTCCCTCTCGGCGGCCTGGTCCTGGGCGCGCTCCGCGGCCTTCTTCACCTGGTCCATGATCCGCCCGGGGGCACCGCCGACCTCGTCGACGACCTTCTCCCTTTCGGGACAGCCCGAGGCGAGGGACAACAGCAGCACGGCGAGTAGCGGCAGGGCGAGCGAACGTCTCATGGCGCGATCGTCCCTCGGAACGGGGGCGAGATCCACATCGCCGAAGGAGAGCGACGAGATGAGCAGCGTCCGCGTGGAGGTTACGGGCCCGTTCCACCTGGAGGCGACCGTCCGGACCCTGCAGCGCCGGCCCACCGACCGGCTCGACCACCTGGTGGACGGCGCGTACCTGCGCCTCCACCGGACCCGGGAGGGGCTGGTCCTCGCCCGGGTCGAGAACCGAGGCTCCCTCGACGAGCCCGACCTGCGCCTTTCCTTCGTCCACGGGAGGCCCTCGGCCGCCCTGCGGCGGGAGCTGGCGGCGACGACCCGCCGCCTCCTCGGGCTCGACGTGGATCCGTCGCCGATCGAGGAGAGGCTGCGGCGGACGGCGGGCCTCCGCGACCTCGCCACCGCGCTGCGGGGGATGCGGCCCCCGTGCTTCGCCACCCTCCTGGAGGGCTTCGGGCGCACGGTGCCCTACCAGCAGCTCAGCCTGGACGCGGGCTCCTCCCTCACCGCACGGATGATGGAGCGCTTCGGCGAGAGCGTGGAGCACGAGGGCCGGCGGTACTTCGCGTTCCCCGCGGCAGCCCGCCTCGCCGCCGCCGCCGAGGACGACTTTCGCGCCCTGGGGTTCAGCCGATCGAAGGGGCGCACCCTCATCGGCGTCGCCGAGGCCCTCGCGAGCGGAGAGCTCGACCCCGACGAGCTCGAGTCGCTGCCCACGCCCGAGGCCTGGCAGCGCCTGCTCGCACTCCGGGGGGTGGGGCCCTGGACCGCGTCGCTCCTGCTCCTGCGGGGGATGGGGCGCCTCGACGCCTTCCCGGCGAGCGACGTGGGCGTGAACCGCGGCATCGCCACGCTGCTCGGCGAGGATCCGAAGACCTTCCACGCCGATCGGTTCGCGGCGCCCTTCGGGCCGCAGCGGGGGATGATCTACTTCTACTCGCTGGGCGCCCAGCTCCTGGGGAAGGGGCTGATCACCCCCGCCGGCGATCCCGCTCTCCGCCGAGGGGCCGAAGGGCCGGACCGCCACTCCTCCTTGTGATCGGGGCGGGACTGGATCAAGCTTCGCCCCCGGTGCCCATGACCCCCCCGACGAAGGACGGAGATGCCACCGGGCGAGGCGGGCCGGCGAGCGAGGCGGGCGCCATCGCCTCCCGACCCGTCCGAGCGGGTGGTCCGCCCCCCGGACGGAACGCCGCCCTCGCCCTCGCGGCGCTGGGCGTCGTCTTCGGCGACATCGGCACCAGCCCCCTCTACACCATGAAGGAGTGCTTCTTCGGCCTCCATCCGATCCCGCCCACCCCCGCGAACGTGCTGGGGGTGCTCTCCCTGGTGTTCTGGTCTCTCACCATGGTGGTGGCCTTCAAGTACATCGGCTTCGTCGTGCGGGCCGACAACCGGGGGGAGGGCGGGATGTTCGCGCTGTTGGCGCTCCTGCCGCCGGCGCGGGGGCGCGGCGCCCGCTCCGTGGTGGTGGCGGCCCTCTTCGGCGCCGCGCTCCTCTACGGGGACGGGATCATCACGCCGGCGATCTCCGTGCTCTCCGCCGTGGAGGGGCTGGAGATGGCCACCACCGCCGCGACGCCGGCGGTGGTCCCGCTGACGGTGGCGATCCTCTTCGTCGTCTTCCTCCTGCAGCGCCGCGGGACCTCGGGGATCGGGGCCATCTTCGGACCGGTGATGGCGACCTGGTTCCTGGTCCTCGCCCTCCTGGGGATCGGCGGGATCCTGCGCAACCCCGTGGTGCTGGAGGCCGTGAACCCCATGTTCGCGGTGCGCTTCTTCGCGGACAACGGCTTCCACGGCTACCTGGTCCTGGGCGCGGTGGTCCTCTGCCTCACCGGCTCGGAGGCGCTCTACGCGGACCTGGGCCACTTCGGCCGCAGGCCGATCCGCCTGGCCTGGTTCGGGCTGGCGTTCCCCGCCCTCCTCGTCAACTACGCCGGCCAGGGGGCGCTCCTCCTCGCCCGGCCCGGCGCCGACTTCAACCCCTTCTTCGCCCTGGTGCCGCGCTCCCTCCTCTACCCGGTGGTGGCGCTGGCCACCGTCGCGGCGGTGATCGCGTCGCAGGCGCTGATCTCCGGCGCGTTCTCCCTCACCCGCCAGGCGGTGCAGCTCGGCTACCTGCCGCGCGTGCGGGTCGTGCACACCTCCGGCGAGACGGAGGGGCAGATCTACGTCCCCTGGGTGAACCGGATGCTGATGGTCGCCTGCATCGCCCTGGTGCTCGCGTTCCAGCGGTCGAGCCAGCTCGCCTCCGCCTACGGGGTGGCCGTCACCGCCGACATGGTGATCACCACCGGCCTCTTCTACCTGGTGATGCGGCGGAGCTGGTCCTGGTCGCTGTGGAAGGTGGTCCCGCTGGTGGCGATCTTCCTCGCCTTCGACCTGTCGTTCTTCGGCGCCAACATCCTCAAGGTGGTCGACGGTGGTTGGGTGCCGCTGGTGGTGGCGTTCGGGATCCTGGCCGTGATGCTCACCTGGCGAGACGGGCGGGCGGCGCTGCGGGAGCACATCGCCGCCCGCACCCTGCCGCTCGAGCTCTTCCTCGAGGATCTGCGCCGCAGGGAGCCGGGGCGGGTGCCGGGCACCGCGGTCTTCCTCGCCTCCAACCCGGTGGGCACGCCGCCGGCGCTGCTCCACCACGTCAAGCACAACCAGATCCTCCACGAGCAGGTGGTGCTCCTCTCCATCGTGGTCCGGGAGGACATTCCCTTCGCCAACAAGGCGGAGCGGGTGCACGTGGAGGAGCTGGGCGACGGCTTCTACCGGGTGCAGGCGCGCTACGGCTTCATGGAGACGCCCAACGTGCCCGACGCGCTCCGGCAGGCGTGGCGGCAGGGGCTCACCACCGACCCCGCCACCACGAGCTACATCCTGGGCCGCGAGACCCTGCTCACCACCGGCAAGGGCAGGATGATGCGGTGGCGCAAGAGCCTCTTCCGCTTCCTCTCGCAGAACTCCGAGCCCGCCACGGCCTACTTCGGCCTCCCCCCGGGGCGCGTGGTGGAGCTGGGGATGCAGGTCGAGATCTGAGAGCCTTTTTCAGACGGCGGTCTTCAGGAGCGCGCCGAGCAGCGCCCCGAAGACGAGGTGCGCCACGAGCATCGACAGCGGCGTCTGATACCCGTAGTGAAGTCCGAGAAAACCCGGCGGCTCCAGCCGGCGGGTGATCGTGGGGCCCTGCTGCTCACTCGCCATCCGCGGGTGCATCGACGGCACCAGGGACAGGCCGACCACGAGCACGAACGCCGCGTGGACGAAGCCGAAGACGAGGCCCTTCCACCAGGTAGGCCCGCCCAGGATGTCGAAGCCGACGCCGTAGAGGAAGGAGAAGGCCCAGCCGAAGAGCAGGTGGATGCCGAAGCCGGCGAGCTTCGCCTTGTCCCGATCGGGCGTGATCATGCTCCCCAGCATGTAGGGTAGGTTCATGCGGGAGAGGCCGAGGCCCTGGCTCGCGGACATCAGGGTGGTGAGGATCATCGTCGCGACGAACCCCCAGAAGATCACGTGGAGCCAGTTCACGCGTGCACCTCCCCGCTCGCCGTCGCCCGCTCCGGGAGGTCGTGGTGGGGCAGGTGCGTACTGCCGTGGAGCCGCTCGTGGATCGCCAGCGCGGCGTTGATGAGCCCCACGTGGGTGAAGCCCTGCGGGAAGTTGCCGAGCGAGGCGCCGGTCGAGGGATCGATCTCCTCGGCGAAGAGGCCCAGGTCGTTCCCGTACCGGAGCAGATCCTCGAACGTCGTCCGCGCCTCCTGCAGGCTGCCGCCGCCCCTGGCCAGGTACTCCGCCGCCCAGAAGCCGCAGATCCCGAAGGCGCCCTCCCGCTTCCCGCCGAGCACGGAGTAGCGGAAGAGCAGGGCGCCGTCCGCGTGGAGTTCCTTGCGGATCCGCGCCCAGGTCTTCTTCATCCGCGGGCTGGTGGCGTGCTCGAAGCCGTACCAGGACAGGAGGAGCAGCGCGGCGTCGACGTGGCGGGTGCCCACCACCTGCACGTAGCTCTGGATGGCCTCGTCCCAGCCGCGCGATCGCACGGACTCGCGGATCCGGGCCCGCGCCTTCAGGAACCGCTCCACCGGCGCCTTGCGCAGGTATCCCTTGCGGTGGAGGTCGAGGAGCCGATCCAGCGCCGTCCAGCACAGGACCTGGGAATGCACGTGGAGCACCCGCCCCGTGCGCACCTCCCAGATCCCCTCGTCCGGCTCGCACCAGTGGTCGCAGACGTACTCGCCGAAGGAGGCGAGCATGCGCGCCGTCTCGCGATCGAAGACCCCGCCCTCGTTGATGTACTGGCAGGCGGCGTCGATCACCTCCCCGTAGACGTCGAGCTGGAGCTGATCCTGCGCCGCGTTCCCCACCCGCACCGGCCGCGAGCCGCGGTAGCCGGAAAGCGGGAGGTCGCGCTCCCGCCCCGCCACCTCGCCGAAGACGTCGTAGAGCACGCGCAGCCTGGGGCGGGTGAGGCGGGTGGTGTGGAGGAGCCAGCTCACGAACGCCGCGGCCTCGTCGCGGTAGCCGAGGCCGAAGAGCGCCCGCACGATGAACGACGCGTCCCGCAGCCAGCAGTAGCGGTAGTCCCAGTTCTTCTCGGCGCCGATTTTCTCCGGCAGCGAGGTGGTCGGCGCCGCCACCACGGCCCCCGACGGCGCGTAGATGAGCAGGCGCAGGGCGAGCGCGCTCCGGGCGACGGCCGGGCGGTAGGGGCCGTCGTACTTCATCCGCGACACCCAGTCGCGCCACCACCGGGCGGTGCGACGGATGGCCTCCGGCGCCTGGTCGAAGGGGAGCATCGCCGTGGGCGCCTCGGCGGTGAACACCAGCCGGAAGACCTGCCGCTCGCCGGCCCGGAGCCGGGCCCGCCCGCTCGCGCCCACCTTGCGACGCTGCAGGGGCAGCTCGCTGCGGAGCGAGAGCTCACCCCGCCCCGCAAGCGGCGCCTGCAGACCCAGGCGGCCCCGCTGCTCGAGCCGGGGCGTCTCGGCTCCGAACCGGGGGCGGGGATCGAAGATCGCCTCGACCTCGACCTCGCCCTCCTCGCAGACCAGCTCCCGGAGCAGCTCGTGGTCGGGGACGATCTCCCGCTTCTTCTCCTCCTCGGAGAGCACCGGCATCAGGTCGGTGAGCCGCAGGGTGCCCGTGGGCGTGAAGAAGCGCGTCTCGAGGACGTTGGTGTCGGGCAGGTAGCGCCGGGTGGAGAGGAACCGGCCGACCGGCCGGATGGAGAAGCGGCCACCCCGCTTCCGATCGAGGATCGCGGAGAAGAGGGCGGGGCTGTCGAAGCGCGGCCAGCACAGCCAATCGATCGAGCCGTCCCTCGAGACGAGGGCGGCGGAGCGGCAGTCGCCGATGATCGCGTAGTCGTCGATGGACGGTCGCGCCACCCTTCGAGGTTGCGCACCGGACGGTCGTTCCGCACGAGGGCGCTCGGGAGATGGGCGCCGCGGAGCGACCCGGGATTCGGATCAGCCGAGGACCCGATCGAGGAGCCAGGGGAGGGCGGCGATGGTCGCCACCAGGAGCCCCGAGACGGCGAGGACCACCGCCATGAAGAAGGCGAGCATCCCCAGGCTCGCCCCGAGGCGCACCAGGCGCAGCTCCCGGGAGATCGCCCCGGCGACCGCCGCGGCCGCCGCCACCCCGCCGAGCCAGCCGAACCGCGCGTCGCTCACCACCAGGCCCAGCGCGGCGCCGCCCACGGCGAGGACGACCGCCAGGGCGAGGGTCCGGCCCAGGCGCTCGCCGCGGTGGGCCGCGGCCTCGCGGTGGTCGGGCATCTCGGCCGCGGTGGCGATCCCCAGGTGGACGGGGCACACCAGTTCGCCGACGAGCGCGCTCCGGCTGCAGCCGGCCTCGAGGCAGGTGCGGCTCCGATCGAGGGGGTGAACCACGGAGGGGACGTCGACGCCGAACCAGTCGAGGACCTGCCTGCCGGCGCCGGGCACGGCCTCCTTCGGCGGATCGGTTCTCGGGTCCTGGACGAGCATCGGCTTCATGTGGAAATGGACGGGCGAGCCCGTCCGATCTTCACGCCCTTCCTCGTGATCGCCGGCCGATCGTCCTTCGGTTGGCATCCCGGATCCACCCCGCCGCCGCCTTGGGAACCTCGGCCGGGCAGGGGTGGTACCGTCGAAACGCCATGGCGCGCAAGCGGAAGATCGATCGACCCTTGCGAGACGACGTCCGCTTCCTGGGCTTCCTGCTGGGGGAGGTCCTCGTCGAGCAGGAGGGGCGGCCGTTCTTCGAGCAGGAGGAGCAGGTGCGTCTCCTCTCCATCGCCCGCCGCCGCGGCCCCCGGGAGCGCCGGGTCGAGGCGGGGGAGGAGCTGTCGGCGATCCTGGCCACGCTGCCGATCGACCGGGCGGAGGCGATGATCCGCGCCTTCGGCACCTACTTCCAGCTCGTGAACCTGGCGGAGCAGCACCACCGGATCCGCCGTGCTCGGGCCCACGCCATGGACGAGGCCTCCCCGCCCCAGCGGGGATCCCTCGCCGCGTGCCTGCTCGCCGCCCGCGACGCGGGGGTGCCCGCCCCGCGGATGCGAGCGGTGATCGCCTCGATGGAGGTGACGCTCACGGTCACGGCCCACCCCACCCAGGCGGCGCGTCACACGGTCCTGGAGAAGCTGGATCGCATGGCGGACGTGTTGGAGACGCGGGATCGCTGCGAGCTGACGCCGCGGGAGGACGGGGCGGCGACGCGGTCGCTGCGCACCGAGGTCACCGCGCTGTGGCAGACGGACGAGCTGCGCCGGGAGCGGCCCACCGTCGGCGACGAGGTGAAGAACGCGCTCTGGTACGCGGAGCACGTGCTCTGGGATCGGATCCCGGCGCTGTCGCGCTCGCTTGGCGAGGCCTTCGCCGCCGCGTACGGCGAGCCGCTCGGCTTCGACCCCGCGCCGCTGCGGCTCCACTCCTGGGTGGGCGGCGACATGGACGGCAACCCGCTGGTGACGCCGGAGGTGCTGGAGGACGCGATCCTCGTCTACCGCTCCCGGGCGCTGCGGCTGATCCTCGCCGACGTGTGCGCGCTCGGCGGGGCGCTGTCGCAGTCCGCCCGCTACGTGACCCCGCCGCTGGCCCTGATGGAGTCGATCGCCGAGGACGAGGAGCGTTTCCCGCACCTGGCGTCGCACCACGGCACCCGCGCCCAGGGCGAGCCCTGGCGCCGCAAGCTCGGCTACGTGGAGGCGCGGGTCGAGGCCGCCCTCGCCCGGGTGGAGGCCACCCGCTCCCGGACCCTCGCCGATCGGCAGGGTCAGGTCGCCCACGCCGTCGGCGGCGCTTGGGAGGAGCCGTTCGCCGGCCCGGGCCCGGTGCCGGCGGGCGACGCCCCCGTCTCGCTCCTGGTCCGCGGCAGGGAGTCGGGGATCGCACCCCTGCCTCTCACCTCCGGTGAAGACGCCTTCTCCCTCGCCTACCGCCGGCCCGAGGAGCTCGAGGCCGATCTGGAGGTGATCGCCGACTCACTGGCCCGCGCCAACGCCCAGAGCGCCGGCGAGCAGGCGGTGCGGGATCTGTTGGGCAAGGTGCGCTCCGTGGGCTTCCACCTCCTGGAGCTGGAGCTGCGCGCCCTCGCCAGCGAGGTGCAGGACGCCGCCGCGTGGCAGCGGGGCGACGGGCCGCGCACGGACGCGGCGGAGCGCTTCCTCTCCGCCCTGTGGCGGATCGCCCGGGCCCAACAGGAGGCCGGCGAGCGCGCGTGCCGCACCCTCGTGCTCTCCATGACCAAGGGCGCGGGCGATCTGCTGGCGGCGCTCGAGTGCGCCCGGGAGTCGGGCCTGTGGGACGCGTCGCTGGGCTGCGCCCGGATCGACGTGGTCCCGCTCTTCGAGACGCTCGAGGCCCTCGACGACGCCCCCGACGTCCTCCGCACGCTCTTCCAGGATCCCGTCTACCGCCGCCACGTCGCCTGCCGCGGGCAGCAGGAGGTGATGATCGGCTACAGCGACTCGGGCAAGGAGGTGGGCCTCCTCGCGGCGTCGGGGGCGCTGCGCCGGGCCCAGGTGGCGCTGCCTGCCGTGGCCGCGGAGGCGGGGATCCCCTTGCGGATCTTCCACGGCCGCGGCGAGTCGGTGGCCCGGGGCGGCGGTCCCGCCCAGCAGGCGATCCTGGCGCTTCCCAGGGGAAGCGTCGGCGGGCGCTACAAGGCCACCGAGCAGGGGGAGGCGCTGGATCACAAGTACGCCCGGCCCCGGCTCGCCGCCCGCACCCTCGAGCTCATCGTCGGCGGGGCGCTCCTCCACACCGCCGGCGCCATCGACCAGCCTCCGGCCGACGACGAGGCGCGCTTCGTCGCCGCCTTCGACGAGCTCGCGGAGATCGGCAGGAAGACCTACCGCGCGCTGGTCTGGGAGGAGCCGCTCTTCCTCGACTTCTTCCGGGCGGCGACGCCGCTGGACGAGATCTCGCGGCTGCCGATCGGCTCGAGGCCGTCGAAGCGCAGCGCCGGCGGGCTGGAGGCGCTCCGGGCGATCCCGTGGGTGTTCTCCTGGACCCAGAACCGCTCGATCCTGCCCGGGTGGTACGGGGTGGGGAGCGCCCTGGACGGCCTGTCGAGGACGCGGGGAGGCGAGGCGCTCCTGCGCGAGATGTATGCGCGGTGGCCGTTCTTCCGCGCGGTGATCGGCAACGTGGAGATGGTCCTCGCCAAGGCGGATCTCGACATCGCCGCCCGCTACGCCCGGCTGGCCCCCGAGGAGGCGAGGCGCGCGGTGTGGCCCAGGATCGAGACGGAGTTTCGGCTCACGCGACGGTGGGTGAAACGCATCGAGGGCGCCGAGAAGCTCCTCGACGGGAACCCGCCCCTGCAGCGCTCCATCGCCCTGCGCAACCCCTACGTCGACCCGATGTCGTTCCTCCAGGTGGAGCTCCTCAGGCGAAAGCGCGACGGCGAGCCCGGCACCGACCGGCCGCTGCTCCTCACCCTGAGCGGGATCGCAGCCGGGCTGCGAAACACCGGATGAGCGGATCGTTCGAACACAACGGGTTCTAGGAAATCGACGAGCCATCCTCCTGCGTGTATAGAGGGGGGAAGCCTCATGAATCCGACCGCAATCGGACGTTTGTCCGCTCGTGCCCTTCGCTCATGATGAGAAGTGCGAGGTTCTCGTGCTCATTCCTGCCCTAGCCGCGATGCTCCTCCAAGCGTCGGCCCCGGCTCCGGCCCCAGCGCCCGCCGAAACCGCCGCCGAGACGCCTGCCCAGCCCACCGACACCGCAGCCCAGGACGCCCCCGCGGCGGATCTCGATCCGCAGCAGGAGGCCGGGACCGCTCCGGCCCCCACGGCCGCCGACGCCGCACCGGCGAAGGCGCAGGAGGTCGAGCCCGCCGCCGACGCACCGAAGCCTGCCGGCAAGACGCTCTGGCTGATGCAGCCCCTCTACCCGGGACAGGAGCTGCTCGTGGGCAGGACGGAGGAGGCCATCGCGAGCCTCCTCCCCGCCGACGAGCGATCCCTCGAGGTAGTGGGGCGCAAGGAGCTCGCCGCGAGCCTCCGCCCCGCCGACGACGCGATCGATTGCATCTTCGGCGAGACGCGCTGCGAGGATCCCCTCGGCGCCCTCATTGCCGGCCTCGGCTTCGAGCGCGTGGTGCTCGTCCGCGTGGGCCAGGAGGGCACCGGCTACCGCGTGCGCGCGGCGAGCTTCCAGCCCGGCTCCTTCGAGGCCGCCACCGCCGAGAGCGAGGGCGCCAACCTCGAGAAGACGCTGCTGTCGTCGGTGGTGCGGGTCGCGCCCCTGGCGGCGCAGGTCGAGGTCCGCTCCGAGCCAGAGGGCGCCACGGTGTTCATCGACGGCGAGAAGGTGGGCGTCACGCCGCTCTCCACCCAGGTGCTCCCCGGCGAGCGCACCATCCGCATGGAGTTCGCCGCCTACCACCCGCTGGAGAAGAAGGAGCAGATCCCGGTGCGCGGCAGGACCCAGGTGGTCGGCGCCCTCACCAAGCTCCCCGGCAAGATCCACGTGATCTCCCCGGGCGCCAAGATCCTCATCGACGGCGAGGAGGTCGGCGAGGACGAGGTGGAGGTCGCCTCCACGGCTGGCACCCACAAGATCACGCTGCATCGCGACGGCTACGAGCCGTACGAGACGACGCTGGAGGTGAAGCCCGACGACACCGCGAAGTTCGAACGGGAGCTCGATCCCACCTTCTTCAAGACGATCGGCCAGGCGATGTCGGAGGCGCAGAAGGAGATCTACGAGGAGGACGGCTACTTCGCCTTCGTCTACGAGCAGAAGACGCTCGCCAACACCGCGTTCGGCGCGAAGCAGCTCTCCCTCTCCTCGTCCGACCTCGACGGCATGTCCACGCAGGATGCCTCGGTGATGGCGTTCGGGCTGGAGTACGGCTCCCTCTGGAAGTATGTGGGCATGACCTGGTTCGGCGCCTCCTACTTCACCTCCCGCGACGACTGGACGCTGCTCAAGAAGGAGTTCGAGGACGGCGAGCGGCCGGACGTGGTGACCACGATCGACGGCGGCAACCTCCGGCTCCTGCAGCCCCAGCTTCGGATCGCGATCTGGAGGTTCGTGCTCGGCGTGAGGGGCGGCGTGGGGATGAACTTGGGCGTGGCCACCGGCACCGAGCGCGAGAACCGCAACAAGTTCTTCTTCGGCGGGATCGACGCCGAGGCCATGGGGACGGTGCAGCTCCGCCTCGTGGGCGGCCTGTTCGGCGAAGCCGGCTACGGCCACCAGTGGCCCCTCGTCTCCTTCGTCGGCAACTCTTCTGAGGCCTCGAACCTCCGCTTCGGAGTCGGCTATGCGTTCTGATCGTCTCCCGTTCCGTCTCCTCGCAGCGCTGGCGGTCCTGGTCCCGGGGTTCGCGCTCGCCGCGCCCCTCGTGGGCCCGTCGGTCGGCAACGCCGACGCCCTCCAGGCGGAGGCGAACCGCCTCTTCAATCGGAAGCAGTACGCCAAGGCCGCGGAGCTCTTCCTCCAGGCGACGAGGGCCGATCCGGGGCACCTGCCGGCCTACCTCTCGCTGGCGCGGGCCCAGTTCCAGGCGAAGCGGCTCGCCGAGGCCTGCAACGCCTACCGCGCGTACCTGCGGGCGGCGCCGGAGGGGAGCGATCGCGCCAAGGCGCAGAGCGAGCTCACCTTGTGTGAGCGCCAGCTCGCCGCGAAGAAGGGCGCCAAAGACGCCACCCGCGACTTCGTCGATCTCAAGGCCGCCTTCTACGCCGCCCTGGAGCAGAAGCAGATCCTGGGCGACGAGGGCGCCGGGCAGGCGCTGCGCACCCTCGTCGATCGGGGCTACGTCTCCACCGACCTCGCCGACCTGGCGAGCCGCCTCCACACCGAGGCGGTGCGGTCGGCCAACGAGATTCACGCCCAGGCCCTCGCCCACCAGCCCATCTCCGCCCAGCGGCTCATGGACGGGCGCGACCTCTTCGATCTGGCCGCCGACGTGGGCGCGGAGCCCGAGGGGCGCCGCGCCAAGGCCGCCTTCCTCGCGGGCCGCGCCGACCTCGAGGTGGCGTTCGCCAAGCGGACCGCCGCCCAGGCCGTGACCTCGAAGAAGCAGGCCATGCTGGCCGAGGCGACCGCCGCCGCGCTGCGGGCGATCGATCACTTCACCGAGGCGACGCTCGCCGACCCCACCCAGGCGGAGTACAAGTTCTTCCGCGCGCTCGCCCACTACCGGCGCGGCGATCGGGAGGGCGCGCTCGCCTCCCTGCGGCGTGACCTGCCGGACGATCCGCGCACCATCGTGCTCGGCGCCGTGCAGGCGATCGCGGCTTCCAACGAGTCGGGCGCCGCCGAGCTGGAGCGCGTGCTCTTCTCGAGCAGGTTCCCGGAGCGCAAGTAGGAACGAGGCATTGGCCAACCAGGTCTGCCACCGCTGCGGAGCCTCCTTCCAGGGAGCGGCGTGCCATCTCTGTGGTGACACGCTGCTCTCGCATCCGGTCAAGGATTCCCTCATCGGGAAGGTCTTCGCCGGCCGCTACAAGATCCTGCGCAAGCTGGGTCAGGGCGGCATGGGCGCGGTCTACCTCGCCGAGCAGGTGGGCATCGGCCATCGCGTCGCGCTGAAGCTCCTCAACCAGCAGCTCGCTGGTCACGAGGAGATCATCCAGCGCTTCATGAACGAGGCGAAGAGCTACGCCCGCATCGCACACCCGCACGCCGTGGCCTTCCACGAGTTCGGGCAGGACGCCGAGGGCAACCTCTTCATCTCCACCGAATACATCGAGGGCCCCGACCTCAAGAAGTACCTGATGGAGCGGGGGCGGCTCCCGCCGGGGGACGCCTTCGAGGTGATCCTCCAGATCGCCGACGCCCTCGAGCACGCCCACCAGAACGGCGTCATCCACCGGGACCTCAAGCCCGAGAACGTGATCGTCCGGGAGGGGATCCGCGGCATCCACGCGAAGGTCCTCGACTTCGGCATCGCCCGCCTCCTCGAGGAGGGGCAGGCGCGGCTCACGGTGGCGGGGAACATCGCCGGCACGCCGCAGTACATGTCGCCGGAGCAGGTGCGCGGCCACGACGTGGACGCTCGCGCCGACGTGTACGTGATCGGGGTGGTGCTCTTCGAGCTCCTCACCGGCCTGCAGCCCTACGCCGCCCCCACCGTGCCGGAGATGCTGTACCGGCAGGCCCACGATCCGGTCCCGCCGCTCACGAACTTCCTCCCCGGGATGGAGGCGATCGATCGGGTGATCCAGCGGGCCACCGCGAAGGATCCCGCCGCCCGGCACCCCTCGATGGCCGCCTTCGCCGCCGATCTGATGGAGGCGATGGGCGAGCTGCCGCCGGAGCTGGCCTCGGCGGCGCGGACCCCGACCTCCACCCTGGGCGTGATGTCGCCCCCTCGCGGCGCCACCGCCCACGGCGAGGGAGGCCGCCGATCCACCGAGCTGGGGACGCCGGCCGCCGCCGGCATGCGCAGCACCGACGCGGCGGAGGGGCCGAGCGGCACCCTGATGAGCGCGCCCGCCGCCGGGGCATCCCCGCGCGCCGCGGGGGAGGGGCCCGGCGGCACCATCCTCCAGGGCGCCCGCCTGAAGGACGCGCCTCCCGCCAAGGCGGCCGCTGGTGGCACCCTGCCGCTGGCCGACGCCGCCACCGACACGCTCCTCAACGAGCCGGCCGCGGAGGAGCTCGGCACCTCGGACACGCTGGTCCACACCCGCGCCGCGGATCTGTCTCCCGCACCCGCGGCCCCCGCCGAGGACCGATCGTTCGACTGGGAGGAGCGCTCCCGCGGCGGCCTCGCCCCGGAGGCCAAGAAGGGCCGCGGCCGCGCCGTCGCCGCCGCGCTGGTGATCTTCGTGGGCGCGTCCGCTGGCGCGACCGTGGGCTGGAAGCAGGGCTGGTTCGGCGGGGGCGCGGCGGACGCGGCCACGCCCGCCGCGCCGGTGGCACCCCGCGATGTCGCTCCACCGCCGCCGGTGCCGTCGGGGGTCGAGGCCCGGCCCGCGGCGGCGGAGCGCGCGAGCGAGGAGGAGGCCCGCTCCGAGAAGATGCGCCGCCAGTTCCTCGCCAAGGAGATCTGGCTGAAGGCGAACGCCGAGTTCCTCTCGGGCAACCTCGGCACCGCCGGCGAGATCCTCGCCACGGTGCCGGAGGAGGAGTCGATCGCCGAGGACGTCGCCACGCTGCGAACCCAGATCGACGAGGTCTCGAAGCTCCTGGCGAGGGGCCGCGCCGCCGCCCGCCGCGGCGACTGCATCGCTGCGATCGCCACCTTCGATCGGATCCTCTCCCGCTACCCCGGCATCCGCGAGGCGGCGAGCGGCCGCAGCGAGTGCAAGCGGATGCTCCCGCCCACGCTCGCGGAGTGATCGCGAGGCCCGCTCCTCGCAGCAGGCGGCGTCCCGGTCGCCATCCCGCAGATCCTCCCTGCCGCCGTGGCGTCCCGGTTCATCGCGCGAAGCGCCCCGTGCGATCGACGCAAGGCTGGTGCGATCGCGCGCCCCCGCCGCGGGACTATCAGCGGGCGTTCCTCCTCCACGCGGCGGCGCCCAGCGCGACCGCCGCGGCGGCGGAGGCGAGGACCACCAGGGGCAGGATCGGCGGCCGGGATCCCCTCGGGTGGGCGCGCCTCGCGTCGGCGGCGGCGATCTTCTCCGGGTAGGCGACGGCGGTGCCGAGGGGCCCGTGATCCTTCGCGAAGCGGATCACCTCGGCGAGGTGCATCGGCCTGCGGTCGGTGGCGTCTCGGATCTGGGACCGGCAGCTGAAGCCGTCCGCGACGACGAGGGCGTCGCGATCCTCGGCGCGCGCCATGGGCAGGATCGCCCGCTCGCCGCACGCCATGGAGACGTCGTACTTCATGCCCGCCTCGTACCCGAAGGCGCCCGCCATCCCGCAGCATCCCGACTCGGGCACCTCGTGCTTCAGCCCCATCCGATCCATCACCGCCTTGTCGGCCTTCAGCTTCGTCAGCGACATCGAGTGGCAGTGGCCCTGGACGAGGGCCTTCATCTCGAGGCGGGGGACGTCGATCCGCTCCTTCTCCAGGAAGGCCTCGAACGACATGACGAGCTCCCGCAGCCGCATCGCCTCGGGATCGTCCGGGAAGAAATTGTGGAGCTCGTCGTGGAATACCGAGACACACGACGGTTCGATGCCGACGATGGGGATGCCGGCGCGGATGAAGGGGCGAAGCCGCGCGATGTCGTGGCGGAGGAGGCGCTTCGCGGTGGGGAGCATTCCGTAGTCGTAGAGGGGCCTGCCGCAGCAGAGGAAGCCGCGGGGGACGATCACGTTCCAGCCGGCGTCCGTGAGGACGTCGTACGCCGCCTGCGCGGTCTCGGGGTGGAAGTAGTTGTTCCAGGTGTCCGGCCAGAGCACCACCCGGGGCACGCCCGCCGCCGCCTTCGGCCGGCGCAGGCCGATCCGCTGCTGGAAGGAGCGCGGCGCCAGGCGCGGCAGCTCCCGGCGCGGATCGACGCCGGCCACGGCGCGGACGGCGGCTCGGCCGGCGCGCGATCGCATCAGGAGGTTGGCCGCCCACGGCGCCACCCGGGCCATCCGCAGCCAGAACATGGTCAGGCCCATGGTGTAGGCCTGGCGCGGGCGCGGCCGCCCCTCGTAGTAGTGGGAGAGGAACTCCGCCTTGTAGGTGGGGATGTCGACGTGGACGGGGCACTCGCCCTTGCACCCCTTGCACACCAGGCAGAGATCGAGGGCCTCCTTCACGCCCTCGTCGCGCCAGCTCCGCTCCAGCGTCTGCCCCTGCAGCATCTCGAAGAGGAGGTGGGCCCTGCCGCGGGTGGAGTGCATCTCCTCCCGGGTGACCATGTAGCTCGGGCACATCACGCCGCCCTCCTCCCGGCGGCAAAGCCCCACGCCCACGCAGCGCATGGCGGCGCGGCCCATGCGCCCCTCGTCGTCGGGGAAGCGGAAGTGCGTCCTCGGGTTCCACCGCGGCGGGACGATCCGGAGGTTCTCGTCGATCCGGTAGGGCCGCACGTCTTTGCGCGGGTTCATCTTCCACTCGGGATCCCAGATCGCCTTGAACTTCTCGAAGGCCTCGACGATCCGCGCGCCGAACATTCTGGGGAGGAGCTCGGCGCGGGCCTGGCCGTCGCCGTGCTCGCCGGAGAGGGAGCCGCCGTAGGCGACCACCAGATCCGCGGCCTCCTCGATGAAGGCGCGGCATTCGCGGCGCCCTTCCTCCGTCTCGAAGACGAAGTCGATGCGGCAGTGCAGGCAGCCCTGCCCGAAGTGCCCGTAGAGCGCGGCGTCGTAGCCGTGCCGATCGAGGAGCTTGCGGAAGTCGCGCAGGTAGTCGCCGAGCCTGGCCGGCGGCACGGCGGAGTCCTCCCACCCCTCCCAGGTGTCGCGCATGCCCGGCACCCGCGCGGTGGCGCCCAGGCCCGACTCGCGGAGGGTCCAGATGTGCGCCTGGTGCACGGGATCGTCGAAGACCTTCGAGGAGACCAGCCCCTTCTCGCGGCGAATCCGCCGCATCACGTCGGTGGCCTTCTCCCGCGCCTCCTCCCGGGTCTCGCCCCCGAACTCCACCACCAGCAGCCCGTCGCCCGCGGGGAGCTCCCGCATGAAGTCCGTGTGGAGGTTCTTGCGCCTGGCGCGCATGAGGAGCCCGTCGTCCATGCCCTCCAGGGCGAGAGGGTGGAACTCGTCCAGCTCCCCCACCCGATCGGCGGCCTCGTAGATGTCCTCGAAGCCGACCACCAGCAGCGCGCGGTGCGGGGGATCGTAGACGAGCCGCACCTTGGCCTGCAGCACGGTGACGCAGGTGCCCTCGGTCCCCACCAGGGCGCGGGCGACGTGGAAGCCGTTCTCGGGGAGGAGCTGCTCCAGGTTGTAGCCCGACACCCGCCGGGGGATCTTCGGGAAGCGCGCGCGGATCTCTTCGGCGTACTCGTCGCGCAGCGCGCGCAGGGCCCGGTAGATCTCCGCCTTGCGCCCACCTTCCCGGACGATGGCGCGATAGGCCTCGTCGCTCGTCTCGCCCACCCAGGTCCGCAGGCCGTCGTAGGTGAGGATCTCCAGGGCCTCGGTGTTCTCCGACATCTTGCCGGCCATCTGGGCGTGGGTGCCGCAGGCGTTGTTGCCGATCATGCCGCCGATCCCGCAGCGATCGTGGGTGGAGGGATCCGGCCCCAGCGTGAGCTGGTAGCGGTCGCGGGCGACGCGGCGGAGGGTGTCGAGGACCGTGCCGGGGAGCACGGTGGCGCTCCGCTCCACCGGATCGATGCGGAGGATCCCGTGGAGGTACTTGCTCCAGTCGAGGATCACCGCGACGTTGCACGTCTGCCCGGCGAGGCTGGTGCCACCCGCCCTGGACAGGATCGGGGCGCCGTGGCGGCGGCAGATCTCCACCGTCCTCACCACGTCGTCGAGGGTGCGCGGGATCACCACGCCGATGGGGGTCTGGCGGTAGTTGGAGGCGTCGGTGGCGTAGAGGGCTCGGCTGGTGTCGTCGAAGCGCACCTCGCCCTCGATCGCCTCGCGCAGCTCGCCGGCCAGGTCGCCGCGCTCCGCCTCGCGGCCCGGGGGCGGCCCCTCGATCCGCAGCGGGACCACCTGCGGCGCCGTGCCGCCCTCGAAGCCCGTCTCCATCCCCTGGCCTCCCCTCCCGACCGCGCCCGTCGGATCGATATGCGCATCCTGCCGCGGTGTAGATCCGCCCGGGTGGGGGCGGAGGAGGGGCGGGATGTCTCAGGCGCCCCGCTTGCCGCCGTACCAGTCGCGGAAGACCTGGCGGAGCATGTGCCACTGGTTCGGATCGCCCTTGCCCAGCGAGGAGGCGAACATCCGGGCCTGCTCCGCGGAGATGTGCGGCGGGAGGGGCGGCACCTCGGGATCCACCACCGCCTCGATCAGCGTGGGCCGCTCGGAGGAGAGGGCCTCGTCCCACGCCCACGCCACCTTCTCCGGGGCGTCGAGGCGGATCCCCCGCAGGCCGATCGACTCGGCGTACCCGGCGTAGGGGAAGTCGGGCAAGTCCTGCGAGGCGGGGAACTTGGGCAGCCCGGACTCCACCCGCATCTCCCAGGTCACCTGGTTGAGGTCGCGGTTGTTGAGCACGAGGACCACGAAGGTGGGGCTCTTCCACCTGCGCCAGTTCCGGGTGACGGTGAGCAGCTCCGCCAGGCCGTTCATCTGCATGGCGCCGTCGCCCACCAGCGCGATCACCGGGCGGTCGGGGTAGGCCATCTTCGCGGCGATCGCGTAGGGGACGCCCGGCCCCATGGTGGCGAGGTTGCCGGAGAGCGACGCCATCATCCCCGGTCGGACCACGAGGTCGCGGGCGAACCAGTTGGCGGAGGAGCCCGAGTCCGAGGTGAGGATCACGCCGTTGGGGAGCCGCGGCGACAGCTCGTGGAAGACGAGCTGCGGGTTGAGGGGATTGGCGGGCTGCCTCGCCCGGCCCGCCAGGGTGTCGAACCAGGCGTCGCGCTCCTTCATCAGGGCGTCGCGCCACCTGCGGTCCTGCTTGCGGGCGAGGTAGGGCTGCAAGAGGCGCAGGGTCTCCTTGCCGTCGCCGACGAGCGCCACCTCCACCGGGTAGCGCAGGCCCAGCATCCGACCGTCGATGTCGATCTGGACGCCGCGGGCCTGGCCCTCCTTCGGGAGAAAGTCGGCGTAGGGGAAGCTGGTCCCGACCATGAGGAGGGTGTCGCACTCCCGCATCAGATCCCAGCTCGGCTTGGTGCCGAGCAGCCCGATCGAGCCGGTGACGCCCGGCGCGTCGTCGGGCACCACCGTGCGGCCGAGGAGCGCCTTGGCGATCCCGGCGCCCAGGGTCTCGGCCACCGTCAGCACCTCCTCGCCCGCGTCGAGGCAGCCCGCGCCCACCAGCATCGCCACCCGCTCGCCGGAGTTGAGCACGTCGGCGGCGCGGCGGAGGTCGCGCTCGGTGGGCACCACCACCGGATGGGTGAAGCTGGTGCTCGAGTGGATCGACGCGTGGGCGTGCGGCGGCACGGGGACCGCCTCCTCCTCCTGGAGGTCGTTGGGGAGGATCACGCAGGTGACGGTGCGCTCCGACTTCGCGATCCGCACGGCGCGGTCGACGAGGTGGCGGATCTGCGCCGGCACCGTGGCCATCTGCACGTACTCGCTGGCCACGTCCTTGAACAGGTTGGCGAGATCGACCTCCTGCTGGAAGTGTCCGCCGATGGCAGCCCGCGCCGTGTGGCCGACCAGCGCCACCACCGGCTGGTGATCGAGCTTGGCGTCGTAGAGGCCGTTGAGCAGGTGGATGGCGCCGGGGCCGGAGGTGGCCACGCAGACGCCCACCTCGCCGGTGAACTTGGCGTGGGCGCAGGCCATGAAGGCGGCCATCTCCTCGTGGCGGACCTGCACGAACTCGACCTTCTCCTCCTGCCGGTGCAGCGCGCCGAGCAGGCCGTTGATGCCGTCGCCGGGGTAGCCGAAGACGCGCTTGACCCCCCACTCGGACAGGCGGTTGACGATGAAGTCCCCCACGGTCTGTGCCATGCCGTTCCCCGCTCCCTTCGGTGCATCCTCAGCTCGTACGAAACCTCTCCATCTCGAGGCGCTTCGGCTCCAGCCCGAGGCCGGGGCGGTCCTCGTCCGGCCGGGCGAACCCTCCCCGCACCATCGCGGCGCCGTCGAAGAACATGTGCTCGATCCGCGCGTGGTCGTGGAAGTACTCCGCCGGCTCCAGCGCACAGGTCACGGCGCAGCAGGGGTGCAGGTGGATGGAGGGCGCGGTGTGGGCGGAGAGCGGGAGGTGCCACGCCTCGCAGAGCGCCGCCGCCTCCAGGAAGCCCGTGATCCCGCCGCAGCGGGTGGCGTCCGCCTGCATGACGTCCACCGCGCCCGCCCGGGCGAAGGCGAGGAAGTCGTACGATCGGTAGGCGTACTCCCCCGCGGCGAGGCGCATGCGATCGGGGAGGCGTTCGCGCACGAAGCGCATGCCGTCCAGATCGTCGGAGCTCACCGGCTCCTCGAACCAGGAGACGCCCTCGTCGGCGAAGATCCGGGTGAGGGCGATCGCCTCGCGGGGGTGGCAGGCGCCGTTGGCGTCGACGAAGAGCTCCACGTCGGGGCCGATCGCGTCGCGGGCCACGTGCACCCGCTCTCGCTCCGTCGCCGGATCGGGGCCGACCTTCATCTTCACCGCCTCGAAGCCTCGAAGCGCCCAGCCGCTGAGCTGATCTTCCAGCCGATCCCGCGAGTACGAGATGAAGCCGCCGCTGCCGTAGAGCGGGACCTCGTCCCGCACCTTCCCGAGGAGCGTGCAGAGGGGCAGGCCGAGGAGCCTCGCCTTCAGATCCCATGCGGCGAGGTCGATCGCCGAGATGGCGTGGGAGGCGATCCCCGGCAGGCCCGTGTTGCGCACGGCGCGGTCGAGCGTCGCCCGCAGCCTGGTGGGCTCGAGGGACGATCGCCCCTCCACGAGGTGGGCCAGCACGCCGCGGATCAGCTCTGCGGTCGCCTCGGTGGAGTAGGTGAAGCCGATCCCTCGCTCGCCTCCCGCGTCGAGATCCACCAGGACCATCACCGTGTGATCCCACTCGATGGTGCCGTCGGCCTCGGGGCCGTCGGTGGGGACGCGGTACGAGGAGACCTCCACGTGCTCGATCGGCGGCGAGCCCGGCGCCGGGTGCTCGAAGAGCGGGGCGCTCGTGGGCGCGCGCGGACGCTCGGGCCCATGCGGCGAGGGCACGGCTCCTCCGTCGAAGAAAGGGTTCCTCGCGAACCGTGACCACCGGGGTGCGGGCGCGCAACGACGGCCGGCGCGCTCCGGCCGCCTTAGGTTTGCAGGGCGAGTCGCTCGCGGCGGCGCGATCTGCATCGCGACGGGCCTCTTCGGGCGACGCGAGAGGAGGAGCCCACCATGGCAGCGCAGACCGAGACCCCGTTCCTCACCGACATCGAGACGATCCGCGAGCGCGCCCGCAGCCACCTGCACTGCGGCCCCGTGACCCCCGGCTACGAAGGCGATCTCGACCTCGCCGTGAAGCTGCTCAACGAGGCGCTCGCCACCGAGATCGTCTGCACGCTTCGTTATCGGTATCATTACGTCGCTGCGCAGGGGATCAACAGCGAGGCGGTGCGGGAGGAGTTCCTCGAGCACGCCCAGGACGAGCTCGAGCACGCCATGTGGCTCGCGGAGCGGATCGACCAGCTCGGCGGGAACCCGAGCTTCAACCCGGAGGGCGTGCTCACGCGCAGCGCCAGCGAGTACGTCGAGGGCGCCGATCTGGTGTCGATGCTGAAGGAGGATCTGGTCGCGGAGCGGATCGCGGTGCAGACGTACCAGGAGATCACGCGCTACTTCGCCGACCGCGATCCCACCACACGCAGGCTCTTCGAGCGGATCCTCGAGAAGGAGGAGGAGCACGCCAGCGAGATGCACGACCTGCTGGTGCGCCACGAGGGCAAGCCGATGCTCGATAGCTGAGGTCGTGGCCTGCTGCGGTGGGCGTTGCCCAGCGATCCGGTGGGCTGGCGAGCGCGCCCCCCTCGCTCTGGGAGCCTGGCAGCGGCCATGCCTCGCACGCATCGGGCCGGCGCGCCCATGGGGGCGCCGTGGCCCTCCGGGGAGCCGGACGTCGAGGGGTCGACGCGGTTCGCGCAGTGCAGGTGCAACCGCTTTCGGTCGCGTAGCATCCAAGGTCGCGACCAACGATCGCCGGGCGCGATCCCTTTCGCATTGCGAGGCCGGACATGGACGACGTGATCCTGGGCATGACGCCGCTGGGCTTCTCGTGGGAGACGCAGGATCCCTTCCTCTTCTGCGCCCACCACGACGACGCCTACCCGCCGGGGAACGAGAAGCAGGGACCGGCCGCGTCGCTGGCCGGCCGCAACCTGGGCAACGACTTCGAGCCGAAGGACGGATGGCGCATGTACCACGGCCGCGAGGTGCCCGGCTTTCCCAGCCACCCCCACCGCGGCTTCGAGACCGTGACCATCGTGCGCCGCGGCCTCATCGATCACTCGGACTCGCTGGGGGCGGCGGCGCGGTTCGGCCGCGGCGACGTGCAGTGGCTCACCGCCGGCCGGGGCATCGAGCACGCGGAGATGTTCCCCCTGGTGCACACCGATCGGCCCAACCCGCTGGAGCTCTTCCAGATCTGGCTCAACCTCCCCTGGGTGGACAAGCGGGTGGATCCCTACTTCACCATGTTCTGGGCCGACCAGATCCCGAGCCGCGAGGTCGTCGACGAGGCGGGGCGCCGCACCTGGATCTCGGTGGTGGCGGGTTCCTACGGCGACGCCAAGGCCCCGCCGCCGCCCCCCGGATCCTGGGCGTCGCGGGCGGAGGCCGACGTGGCCATCTGGACCCTGCGCATGGAGCCGGGCGCGAAGTTCACGCTTCCTCCGGCGC
>Ga0180220_1000510_pt1 | contig 41874 bp, 39 predicted proteins | sample eDN5th37CBELigBY_FD_151335 | JGI IMG/M metagenome (GOLD analysis project Ga0180220, IMG submission 151335) | Enriched backyard soil microbial communities from Emeryville, California, USA - eDNA 5th pass 37_C BE-Lig BY (version 2) (version 2) | ecosystem: Environmental > Terrestrial > Soil >... | reverse complement strand
GGCCTCCATGCTCTGCAGCACCGTGGCCAGGAAGCCTGCGGCATCGTCTCCTATGACGGCCAGCAGTTCCACTCCGAGCGCCGCATGGGCCTCGTCGGCGACAACTTCTCCCGCGCCAACGTGATCGAGCGCCTCGCCGGCCACATCGCCATCGGGCACAACCGCTATTCGACCTGCGGCGATGCCGTGCTCCGCAACGTGCAGCCACTCTTTGCCGACATCGACACGGGCGGCTTCGCCGTCGCCCACAACGGCAATCTCACCAACGCCCTGACGGTACGCCAGGAGCTGATCTCCACCGGCGCCATCTGTCAGTCGACCTCCGACACGGAGGTCATTCTGCACCTTCTCTCCCGCTCCAATAAGCGCCGCATCGTCGAGCGCTTCGTGGATGCCATCCGCCAGATCGAAGGCGCCTATGCCCTCGTCGGCCTCACCAACGACATGCTGATCGGCGCGCGCGACCCCGTCGGCATTCGCCCGCTCGTCCTCGGCCGCCTCGGTTCCGCCTACGTGCTCGCATCGGAGACGTGTGCGCTCGACATGGTCGGCGCCGAGTTCATCCGCGAGGTCGACAACGGCGAAGTGGTGGTCATCACCAAAGACGGCATCGAGAGCCACCGGCCCTTCCCGATTCGCCCCGCCCGGCCCTGCATCTTCGAATATATCTACTTCGCCCGCCCTGACAGCGTGATCGGCGGGCGAACTGTTTATGACATCCGCAAGCAGATGGGCGTGCAGCTCGCACAGGAAGCGCCCGCGGACGTGGACGTCATCGTGCCGATCCCGGACTCCGGCGTTCCCGCCGCGATCGGATTCGCGCAAGCTTCCAATGTCCCGTTCGAATTGGGCATCATCCGCAACCACTACGTCGGCCGCACCTTCATCGCCCCCGAGCAGCGCATCCGCGATCTCGGCGTGAAATTGAAACACTCGGCCAACGCCAGCATCATTCGCGGCAAGCGTATCGTGCTCGTCGACGACAGCGTCGTGCGCGGCACCACGTCGAAGAAGATTGCCAAGCTCATGTACGAATCGGGCGCGCGCGAAGTGCACATGCGCATCTCCTCGCCCCCGATCACCCACCCCGATTATTACGGCATCGATACGCCCGACAGCGCCGATCTTCTCGCCGCGCAGAAGGATCTCGCCGGCATGCGCGAGTTCCTCGGCGTCGACAGCCTCGCGTTCCTGTCGGTTGACGGCATCTATCGCGCCGTCGGGTTCGACGGTCGCGACAACCGCAGCCCGCAGTTCACCGATCACTGCTTTACCGGCGAATACCCGACGCCGCTCACGGACAAGAGCGGCCATGCGATTCCGCGGCAGTTGTCGTTGCTGGCCGAGGTGGGCTGAGGGCCCTCCCCTCACCAAGGCGAAGCGCTAAATTTCAGGCGTCTTCCTGAGATAGATGATTCAGCCTTCGGGCCGATAGGCCCGAAGCGGCGGTTGACCGGGGTTGCCGGGACCGCCCTTGGCCTATAGCTCTCCCGTTACCCGCTCCCGGTTTTCTGGGGAGCGATCGTCGAGGCCGCGGCAGACAGCACCATGACGCAGAAAAAAATCCTCAAGGATCGTCTCGCCCTCGTCACCGGCGCCTCGCGCGGCATAGGCCGCGCCGTGGCCCTCGGACTTGCCGAGGCCGGCGCCCATCTCATTCTCGTGGCGCGCACCGTCGGCGCGCTCGAGGAGCTGGACGACGAGATCCGGCGCCGTGGCGGCAAGGCGACGCTGCTGCAGCTCGATCTCGGCAACGGCGACAAGATCGACCAGCTCGGGCCCACCATCTTTCAGCGCTGGGGAAAGCTCGACATTTTCATCGGCAACGCCGGTGTGCTCGGGCCGCTCTCGCCGCTGCACCACGTCACCGTCGATGCCTGGAGCGAGGTGATCGACATCAACCTGTCGGCCAACTGGCGCCTGATCCGCACACTCGACCCCGTATTGAGGCGCTCGGATGCGGGGCGTGTGGTGTTCGTGACGTCGGGTGCGGCGAGCGGCAAGTACGCCTATTGGGGTCCCTATGCCGTTTCGAAGGCAGGGCTCGAAGCCCTGGCCAAAACCTACGCCCAAGAGGTGGAAAGCTCCGATCTGCATGTGAACCTGATCAACCCCGGCCCCATCCGCACGACGATGCGCGCGAAGGCGTTTCCGGGTGAGGATCCGCAGAAGTTGCAGACACCTGAAGAGCTGGTGCCGCTGTTCCTCGAGCTTGCCTCGCCCTCGTGCGATTTCACCGGGCGCGTCATCAACTTCGCCGATTGGATCAAGCAGCACGCGACGTCCGGCGCCTGAGCGATCAGCGGAACTCGACAACCATGCCGTCGTAGGCCGGCTCGACATTCTCGGGAAGCTCGCGGCGCAGCGCCTCATAGTCGAGGTCGGTCGTCATGTGCGTGAGGATCGCGCGCTTCGGCTTCAGGCGCTCGATCCATGCCAGCGCCTGCTTCACGCTGAAATGGCTCGGATGCGCGATGTAGCGCAGCGCATCGACGATCCACACGTCGAGCCCTTCGAGGCGGGCCGCCGAAGCATCGGAAATGTCGCTCACGTCCGGCGAATAGGCGAGGCCGCCGATGCGGAAGGCGAGCGTGCTCATATCGCCGTGCATCTGCGGAATCGGGACCGCCTCGATCGCGCCGGACGGCCCATCGACACGGATGGGTGTCGGCACCTCGATCGCGTGCGGCACGAGGATCGGCGGATAGTTCGACCCGGCCGGCTTCTCGAAGCAATAGCCGAAGCGATCCGTAAGGCTGCGGCCCGTCTCGGCATCCATCCACACGTCGATGCGCTTTTTCATCGCGTAGGCGACCATGCGCAGATCGTCGATGCCGTGGGTATGGTCCGCGTGATCGTGCGTGTAGAGCACGCCGTCGAGCGCTTCGCAGCGCACGCTCAGGAGCTGCTCGCGCAGATCGGGCGAAGTGTCGATCAGGACCGTCGTGTGACGCGGCTTGCCGATGCGCTCCACCAGCATGCTGCAGCGCCAGCGGCGGTTTTTTGGGTTCTGAGGATCGCAAGCGCCCCACATGGTTCCGATGCGGGGCACACCGCCGGAGGAGCCACAGCCGAGGATCGTTGCGCGGTAGGTCATGCGGCGGCGCTACCGGCCTGCGCGGGACGCTTCACCTTGCGGAAGAGCCGGAAGAAGTTGTCGGTCGTGGCGCGCGCGATCTCTTCGTCCGACACACCCTTCACCTTCGCGAGCGTTGCGGCCGTATGCGCCACATAGGCGGGCTCGTTCGTCTTGCCGCGGAAAGGCTCGGGCGCAAGGTACGGCGCATCGGTCTCGACCAGCAGACGGTCGAGCGGAACGTTGCGTGCGATCTCGCGCAGCGCATCGTTCTTCTTGAACGTCAGCACGCCGGTGAACGACACGTAGAGCCCCAGCTCCACTGCGCGCGCGGCAAGCTCCGGCCCGCCCGTGTAGCAGTGCAGGATCGCGGGGAACGGGCCGCCGTTCGCGTGCGCCTCCTCGAGAATGGCGATGGTGTCGGCGTCGGCATCGCGCGTGTGGATTTCGAGCGGCAGTCCGGTGCGCCGCGCCGCCTCGATGTGCGCGCGAAAGCCTTCCGCCTGCGCCTCGGGTGAGCCTTTTTTGTAGAAGTAATCGAGCCCCGCCTCGCCGATGGCGACGACCTTCGGATGCTCGGCGAGGCGCACGAGCTCATCGGCCGGGATGCCCCGCTCCTCGTCGGCGTTGTGCGGATGCGTGCCGACCGAGCAGTAGATGTTGTCGTGCGCGGCGCAGATGTCGAGCAGTGTGGGCAGCTGGCGCACGCGCGTCGATATCGTCACCATGATCCCGACGCCCGCCGCCTTGGCGCGCGCGAGCAGCCCCTCGCGGTCGGCGGCGAGCTGCTCGAAATCGAGATGGCAATGGTGGTCGACGAGCATCACGCCTGCCCCTTCGCATCCTTCTGCTTCTTGGGCTTGTCCTGTTTCGGCTTCGGCTCCCCTTTGCCGTCGCCTTCCGCCTCCGGCGCCACGTAGCGCGGGAAGACGCCCGACGGCTCGGGCAGCTCCGTGCCGGGCTTCAGGCGCCCTGCCTCGCCCAGCGCACTGAATGTGTGGGCTTCGGTGGGTTGGCCCAAGTAGCCGAGCAGCTTTTCAGCCGCCTGCGGTGTCACAGGCGCCGCCAGAATGGCGATCTGCCGCACCACTTCCGCCGTCACATAGAGGATCGTCTCCATGCGCTTGGGATCGGTCTTCTTCTTGGCCCACGGCTCCTCGCCCGCGAAGTAGCGGTTCGCATCCGCCACGACGGCCCAGACCGCGTCGAGGTAGCGGGTGACGGCCTGGCGGTCCATCGCCTCGCGCACCTTGGCGTAGAGGCCATCCGCGGCGGCGAGAATGGTCTTGTCGGCTTCCGTGAACTCGCCCGGCTCCGGCACGCGTGCGCCGCAGTTCTTGTTGATCATCGACAGCGAGCGCTGCGCGAGATTGCCGAGGTCGTTGGCGAGGTCGGCGTTGATGCGGTTGGCGATCGCCTCCGGCGAATAGTTGCCGTCCTGCCCGAAGTTCACCTCGCGCAGGAAGAAGTAGCGCACCTGCTCCCGGCCATAGGCTTTCACGAGATCGAACGGATCGACGACGTTGCCGACCGACTTCGACATCTTCTCGCCCTTGGAGAGCACGAAGCCGTGGCTGAAGACGCGCTTCGGCAGCTTCAGCCCTGCCGACATCAGGAACGCGGGCCAGTAGACTGCGTGGAAGCGCAGGATGTCCTTGCCAATGACATGCACGTCCGCGGGCCAATAGCGCCATAGCGGGCTCTTCTCATCGGGGAAGCCCACGCCGGTGATGTAGTTCGTCAGCGCGTCGACCCACACGTACATGACATGCGGCGCCCCGTTGCGCCCCTGCCCGGCGGCCTCGGGCACCGGAATGCCCCAGTCGAGCGTCGTGCGCGAGATCGACAGATCCTCCAGCCCGCCCCTGACGAAGCTCGTCACCTCGTTGCGGCGCTCGGGCGGCAGGATGAAATCGGGGTTAGCGTCGTAGTGGGCGAGCAGCCGGTCCTGATAGGCGGAGAGGCGGAAGAAATAGGTCTCCTCCTCCGTCCACTCGACGGGCGTGCCCTGCGGGCCGCGGCGGATGCCGTCCTCGCCGACGGTCGTCTCGCTCTCGTTGTAGAAGGCCTCGTCGCGCACCGAGTACCAGCCCGCGTACGTCTTGAGGAAGATGTCGCCGGCCTTCTCCATCCGGCGCCAGATCTCTTCCGAAGACCGGTAGTGGCGCTCCTCGGTGGTGCGGATGAAATCGTCGTTGGAAAGGCCCAGCGTTTCCACCATCTCACGGAAGCGCGCAGCGTTGCGGTCGGCCAGCTCGCGGGGCGTGACGCCCTCCTTGGCGGCCGTCTGCTTCATCTTCAGGCCGTGCTCGTCGGTGCCGGTGAGGAAGTAGACGTCCTTGCCGTCGAGCCGCTCGAAGCGCGCGATCGCGTCCGTGGCGATGGCCTCGTAGGCATGGCCGATGTGCGGCTGGCCGTTGGGATAGGAAATGGCCGTCGTGATGTAGAACTTGGGGCGCCCGCTCATGGACTAGGGTCCTCGGAAAAGATGCGAATGTGTTCGGCTGTTGAAAATGCCGGCGCGCAGCCGGGCAGGCCGCCTCACATTCGGGCGGTGCGCGATGCAGTCGGAGCAAATCGGCGCGGCGCGTGCATCTTCTCAGGCGGGCTTTCGTTGTTGTGCGGCAGCGGCAAGGCCGGTCACGGTCTCGAGGATCAACCCTTTTCGGTCGAGATTGAGCGCAACCGTGTCAGCCTTTTCGCGGGCTATTCTTTCCCACAGGGCGGCGAAGGACGCAAGCCGCCCTCCGCCCATCAGCCGCTCCCCCAGTGCCGCCTCCGCAGGGCTACCTTCACCGGTGGCGGCGGTGCGGATCAACCGCGCCAACGCATTGAGTAGCAATTCGAAAAAGAGCTCGAAGCGGGCGTGCGCGGCGGTGGGTTGCAGCTCGTCCGAAAGCGCGTGCGCCGCGCGCCAGTCGACCTTCGGCAGCGACTCCAGCAGCCGCATGATCCTGCCCTGGAGCTCGATGCCTCCGGCGCCGAGCAGACCCAGCAGTCGCCCGACGCTGCCCTCCGCCAGGTCCTCCAGCGCTTTCCATTCGGCATCGGGCGGAAGCGGCAGCTTCGCGGCGTCGAGCGCCTGCGCGGTGGCCGCATGCAGATCCTCACGGCCGAGCGGCGACAGCGCGAGCGCGCGGCAGCGGGAGCGGATCGTCGGCACGAGCTGCCCCGGCGCGGACGACACGAGCAGGAAGACCGTACGCTCCGGCGGCTCCTCGAGCGATTTGAGGAGCGCGTTCGCCGCGTTGACGTTGAGCTCGTTCGCTTCGTCCACGATGACGACACGCCAGCCGTCGCCGGCCGCGCGGTGAGACAGGAACGAGCGCAGGCGGCGCACCTCGTCGACCGGAATGGAGGTCGCAAAGCGCTTCGCCTTGACGTCATACGGACGGCGAATGAGAAGCAGTCCCGGATGGGAGAGCGCCCGCACCTGACGCGCGGCCGTCGTCTCCGGCGCAATAGCGAGGCTCATACCCGATGCATCGCGCTCCCGCGGCTCGGCGAGCGCCGCGCGGGCGAAACGATACGCCAGCGTCGCCTTGCCGATCCCGCGTGGGCCGGATAGCAGCCACGCGTGATGGACCCGACCGCTGGCGAGCGCACCGGCCAGGGTTGCCTCGACAGCGCTATGGCCGAAAAGCTGCGCCGTATCGCGCGGGTGCGGGAAATCGGCCAGCCGGTCGGCTTCCGGCAGCGCCTCGATCTCTACGGCGGCGGGCGCGCGTGCCATCAGCGCACCTGCGCCAGCAATCGCGCCTCCACCGCGCGCCACACGGTATCGAAGACCGCGCCCTCGTCCTGCGCGGCATCGATCAGCACGCAGCGCTCCGGCTCCGTCCTGGCGATGTCGCAGAAGGCCTCGCGAAGCTTCCAGTGGAAGGCGAGATCGCGCTTCTCGTAGGCGTCGGCCTCGGTGTCGGGATTGAAGCGATCGACCCGGCGGCTGTGCGCACGGCCGAGACCGAGCTCGGCCGGAATATCGAGCACCAGCGTCAGGTCGGGATAGGTCGGGCTGACGATCATCTCGTTCAGGGTGTCGATGGTCTCCCCCGACAGACCGCCAGCCACCCCCTGATAGACCCGCGTTGAATCGATGAAACGGTCGCAGATCACCCATTGTCCGGCATTGAGTGCCGGGCGCACCGCATTGTCGAGGTGATCGGCGCGGGCGGCGTAGAACAGCAGCGCTTCTGACAGCGGCGAGTGGGGCGGCGTCGTCGGATCGAGAATGACATGCCGCATCGCCTCGGCGAAGGGCGATCCGCCCGGCTCGCGTGTCACGAGCGTGTCGATCCCCGCGCGATGCAGCGCCTCCGACAGCAATCGCGCCTGGGTCGACTTGCCGGAGCCTTCTCCGCCCTCGAAGGTGATGAACTTGCCGAGCACAGATAACGCCTCGCGACCGCAGCAACCACCCGCGTCGGTAACACGTCGGCCTGCGGCGCGCTACCTAGAGGCGCACCAGGCTCATCGCCATGTGTGCCAGCGAATCGAGGCCCCGGCGCATCAATCCCCCGGGCTCGACATCCTGCGCCGCATAGAGCGGGATCTCGTTCACCGAGTTCGATTGCGTCGTGATGCGTAGCACCGCCACCTTGTCGCCCTTGCGCACCGGCGGCTTCAGCGGCCCGTCGTAGACGATCTCGGCCTTGAGGCGCGGATTCTCGGGCACGCGCGGCAGGATCACGGTCACGGGCCCCTTGCCGGTGAGCGGCACGAAGAAGGCCTCTCCGCCCCACACGCGCGCGCTGCCGACGATCTCCCCCGCGTCGAAGAGCTTGGCCGGCGCGAAGCTGCGATAGCCCCAGTCGAGCAGGCGCCGCGCCTCGGAGGTGCGCTCGGCTTCCGTTGCCAAGCCCAAGACGACGACGATCAGCCGCTTGCCGCCCTGCACCGCCGAGCCGACGAGGTTGTAGCCGGACTCCTTCACGAAGCCCGTCTTCAGGCCGTCGGCGCCGATGTCGAGCGGCAGGAGCGGGTTGCGGTTGTAGAACTTGTGCTTGCGGTACTCGAACAGGCGCTGGGAGAAGATCGGATAGTACTCGGGGTATTCCTTGATGATGTGGCGGGCGAGGATTGCAATCTCGCGCGCGGTCATCAGCTGCTCTGGATCGTAGAGCCCGCTGGGATTGGCAAAGGTCGATTTACTGAGGCCGATGTTGCGCGCCTCGACCGTCATGCGCTTCGCGAACTGCGCCTCGCTTCCGCCGAGGCCTTCCGCAAGACAGATCGCAGCATCGTTGCCCGACTGGATGATCAAGCCCTTCAGCAGCTCATCGATGGTCGCGGTGGTGTTGATGGGCACGAACATCGACGATGTGCGCGAAGGCGCCCCGCCCGTACGCCAGGCATGCTCGCTCATCGTGAATTCGTCGGTGAGCTTCAGCCGCCCTTCCTTCAGCGCGCGAAAGACCACGGCGGCCGTCACCAGCTTGGAGATGGACGCCGGCGGCAGCGGCTGATCGGCGTTGAACTGATAGTAGATCGCGCCCGTATCGGCATCGAGCAGAACAGCCGCCTTCGCGCGCGTCGTGAAGCCCTGGGCAGCCGCATGTTGCGGCAGTAGCGAGACGGCGCATGCCAGCAGAATCAGCAGCGGCCACAGGGGGCGGCTGCGGCGACGCCGGCGGAAGAAGAGAGGCATTTGCGCGGTTGACCCCCATGCCATGGAACAACGCATCGTGACTATCCCGTCTGTGCAACGCCCCTGTCAACGCCGCGGGCTCACCATGGCCCTATATCGCCTTCGATAGTCGCCCGTGAGCTTGCTTGCGGGGCGAAACCCGCCTCCGCAATGCGGGCCATCGCCGTCGCGGCGTCCGAATCGGCATAGGGCCCGAAACGCACGTTGAACCGTTGCGCGGCGCTTCCGCCGGAGGCCTCTATCGTTCCGTCATCGGGCGATCCCAGAATGTGCAGCAGCCGCTCGCCCTCCGAGCGCGTCTCGAACGGGCCAACGCGCACATATACGGCCGCCGGGGAAGCGCCGAGCGCTGACGGCCGTGCGCCAGCCCCCATGCGGCGGTGCTGCGCGAAGGACCACGACGGCGCGGATTGCGCAACCCTCGCCGCGGCGCCGATCGACGCCGTCGTGATCGCACCGGTATCCACGCGCGCCAGCGCTCCGCCTCCGGCCCATCCCTGGGACGCGAGATGGCGCCGCTCCGCGATGTCGTCGCCATTGAGAGGCGCCCTTCCCGCGTAACGCACACGCACGCGCGCCAGCCCCGCCCGGTGGAAACCGAGCACGTGGGCCGAGCGGTACGAGAGGTCGATCAAGCGGTCCTTGGCGTAGGGACCGCGGTCGTTGATGCGCACGAGGATGGTACGGCCGTTCTGCAGATTGGTGACATAGGCATACGATGGCATCGGCAGGGTGGGATGGCCCGCCGTCAGCGCGTTCATGTCGTAGATTTCACCGTTCGACGTTTTCCGGCCGTGGAACTGGGTGCCGTACCAGGAGGCGATGCCGGTGCGATCGTAGCTCGGGTCCTCGTGCGGATGGTACCAGCGGCCGCCGACCTTGTAGGGGCGGCCAACCTTGTAGACGCCACCGCCTTTCGGGATCGAACCGTAATGGACGACGCGGGGGCTCGCTGTGACGCCGAGGCCGGAATCGACGCCGCCACCCCCGGAACAGGCCGTCAGAATGAGGGCGGCGGTTGCCGCCACGCCCCTTGCGACGGGCAGAACCGAGCGGCGGGCGCCGTTTGCCCGTGGCCCGCCTGGCTGTTCCCCATGCCGGCGAGGTCGCGCCAGGATGCCGGTAATGGCCGCGATGGTGGCTGGCCCGGTACGCATACTCACACTCTTCGCCGCGCGATGCGGCGCCTGTCCCACCCCCTGCGCGGCGCAAGAGCGCACGCACGTTGCCACAATGGCAAGGGGCGCTTGAGAATGGGTAAAGGAGGGAACCGGCTTGAGGCAGGGCGCATGCGCCTATAGGGTCCCGCGGTCCGGAAGGGTGGCCGAGTGGTTTAAGGCAGCGGTCTTGAAAACCGCCGTGCGGGCAACCGTACCGTGGGTTCGAATCCCACCCCTTCCGCCAGCCCCAGGTTCGCGACAGTTCGGTCCGTCCCCGGCATCATTTTCCCCACAAAGCAGCCTGTTTCTAACTCGCTGCGGTTCGGCAGCGATGCCACATTCAAGGCACTGGCGCTGGAATACCGGGACAGTCGTAGCCACGCCAGATCGAGCGGATAATCAACGATGTCTCGCAACTTCCATTTGATTGACCCACCCTCGCCGCTCGCGCCCGATGCTGAATGGCGCGAGCATCTCGACGGTCTGCGCAAGGAGCGCAACAAGTATCCCTCGCCACAGCTCGACGAGGCCATCGCTGATGCCGAAGAAGAACTGGCAAGACGGCGAGAGCAGAAACCAGAGGACTGAGAGCCTCGCCACCGAGCGGGTTTTTTTATTGGCCGAGGAAATCATTCTCTAGTCTAGCGATATCAACATCTTCCGTGCGCCCCCAACAAGCTCCGCTTCACCAGCATCGGCAGCGGCATCGCCTTCGATGCCTTCCATCTGGTGGAGGAGCTGCTCACGCAGCCGATCCAGATCATCACAGGCTCGGTGCCGGGCGCGTTCGGCTCGATGACGGACGGGCAGGAGCTCCACAGGCGCGTTCGCAGCGAAAAGGATCTGTTCGTCGTCGAGGGAGCCACGTACGACGACCTTTACGACCAGCCGGGTCCCATCGCCAAAGCGGTCGAGAAGCTCGTGGCGTTCTACGGCAAGCACCTTTGACCTGAGCGCGATGGCACAAGAGCCGGAGCCCTTGCGCCATCGGCGTAGCGTTGTTGCGCCAGGACTCCCCTATCTCGTCACCTGCGTCGTCGGCACGCCTTTCGCGAGAGCCATGGCGATCTGTTGCGCCTCCTCGGACGTCGCCTGAACGTCGGGCCGCACCCCCGCGCCGCCCCAGTTGCTGTGCGTGATGGGATTTTCAGCCCTGCCGGTCGGCACCACGACGAAGAGGTCGGATCCGAGATCGTTGAGACCGCCCGGGTTTGCGCCTCCGCGTGTTTTCTCGCCGACCACGGTCGCGCGCGCCAGCACTTGCAGGTCGTAGGCGAACTCCTCACCCGCCGAATAGGTTTTCGGGCCGACCAGCACATAGACGGGCTTCTCGGCATAGCTCACCGGTGTGGGCGAGCTCCAGAACGATTCCGTCCTGAACGTTGAGGTTCCGCGATTGCGCCATACGAGGTCGTTGATGTGAACGCGCTCGGCGGGATCGAGGAAGAAGCTGGCGAGATAGGCAACGGACCCCGGATGGCCGCCGTCGTTATCCCGCATGTCAACGATGAGCGCCGCTGTATCCGCCAGGGCGCGCATGGCGTCGTCGGCCGCCGCATTGAAGATCTCAGGCGGAGCAAAGCGCGCCAGGTGAACGTATCCGATGTTGCCCTCAAGGTGTTTCACCTCGAAGCCGGCATCGTGCTGCGTGGCGGGCGCAGGCTGGCTGGAGAACGGCGAGCCGAAGATCACCCGCATATGGCTGTCGCTGGTGATCGCCTGGAGTTGTTCGGTCAATTGACGCGCGAACTGAGCGGGATCGGCTGTGTGCGCATACGCATTCGCCGCCAACGCCTTCTCCAGCGCATCCGCCGCCTGCACTCCCTTTTCCGGAAAGACGTATCCCTCGCGCAGCTCGGTGGCGATGTCGCCGATCACCTTCCGGACCGTTGCCGTATCGAGGCGCGCGCTTTGCGCCGCGTCGGGAACCGCCTCGGCACGTGCCGCCGGCGCCGCGGCGATGAGTGCAGACACTGTCGCGAAGCAGGCGACGATGATTGGCGATCGACGGTGCAGCATCTGACCCTCTTGGTTGCGAGTGGATAGCGGGATTGAATTTTGAGCCAAGCCTGTGGCGAGCGCATTCGCTCGCTGTCCCTGACGATGCCCGTGAATTTCGTCCTGAAGCGGGCATCGCGACTTCGGTCTAAGTGCAAGCCGAGTGCTGTAAGGCTGTTGTAAGTTGGAACCTATATCGACGTGCCGGTCCGTGATCCGGCGCCCTGTTAGACGAGTGGGAGCGCCTGTTCTTACCCGCGATACAGGGCTCCCACGACGTGAGCGGCACAACGTTCCAAACCATACGTGTCGTCGCATCCTTTGTGCCCGGCATAGCTACACGCCACGGGATCGGGATGGCATTTCTTTTCCTCTTCCGGTCATTGCAAGATCTGCGCAACGTGGCGCGTTGGCTCAAATTCATCTCCGGCCATTTTGCGTCCATCGGTGTCGCAGCGCCCGGGTTCTCCGTCCTGAGAAAGCCGTTGCGGAATTACAGCCGAATTGGCCTGAGGCTCACCGAGCAGGTCGATCTTCTCGAAGGTCACTATCGGTTGGCGCGCTTGTTGCTGCCCGGCGAAATCCACTCCGCCCTTTGCGGTGGAAGGAGCGTCCGCTTGGCTACGATCGCTACCGCCAAAGGAAATTTTTCCTTGCTTTTGAGGGCGGCCAATTTCTGCGGACAAAAGCACGAGGGCGAAATTACCGTTGCCATGGTCGACGCTGATGACGCCACGCTCGCCAGGTTGGCGTTTCTGTTCGCAACCTACGCACACGGCGTGACGATGATCATCGGCGGATTGCAGGGCCTCGCCGCAAAGCAAGATAAGCGAATGATAGTCCGAGCTACGCGGCAACTCTCAGGTCTCAGGCCGAAGGACGCCGTCCTGGTGGCCGCTCAGGCCATCGCCGCCGCTGTGGGAGCAGAGCGCATCTTTGCGGTCTCGAATGCCACGCACGTCGTCAATGCCGATTGGGGAGCAAAACTACAAAGCGACTATGACGCGTTCTGGCTCGAGCGTGGCGGACGGCCTTCGCGACCGATCGGTTATGAGTTGCCGATCCCGGTTTACGCGGATCGCGTGCGAAAGGGTGGATCCGCGCGCAAGCTCGACCATTACCGGGCCGCCATCGAAGCCCAGATTCATCGGGCTGTGCGCGTCGAACCGTTCAGCCGATCGCCTGCAAACGATCAAAGCTACGTCGCGATGCGTCCGCAGACAAACCCCGCCAAGCTTCGAGCGACCTCCGAGAATTAGCTCGATTGATCGCCCCGCTTGAGGCCCCGCGCAACGGCCGCGTCAGCGATCATTGATCCGACTTGAGGTACGCGATCAGATTCTCGATCTCCGCATCGTCCTTGATGCCGGGAAAAATCATCCGCGTTCCCGGCACTTTCTTTTTCGGATCGTGGAGAAATTCGGTGAGATTGGCTTCGTCCCAAACTAGCCCTGACTCCTGCATCTTGGGCGAATACTTGAAGCCTTCGACAGTACCGGCCTTCCGTCCGAAGACGCCTTTCAGCGTCGGGCCCAGCTTATTGACGCCCTTCTCGTGGTCATGGCACGCGGCGCACTTCCTGAAGACGGCCTTCCCGCTTTCCACGTCCTGCGCCACCGCGCCGGTTCCCAGCGTCACGCCAGCGGCCGCCAGCACCATCATGAACATACGCATTTGAGCTCTCCATATTTCGAGGTCGCGCGGACGCGCGGATTTCTTCGAGAGGCGAGGCACATGCCATGCGGGTCGCGGGGAGCCGCATGGAGCATGGTCTCGCGGTGACGAATCCGACCACTACTTTTCCAGCAGGTGTTCGTAACGGCGATCTGTCAGCGTCTTCAGGAACGCCTCGAGCGCTTCGATCCGGGCATCGTTCAACACCAAGCCGGACTTGAGCTGTGTCAGCGAGATGTTTTCAGGCACCTCGGGATCGCCCCACTTCTCGCCGGTCTCGCGATTGATCTGCGCCGCCGGACTGCGGCTCGTGTACTTATTGTAAAACTCGATCGCCGTTCTCAGCTCCTTGAAGACGCCGTTGTGCATGTAGGGGCCGGTTACGGCGACGTTCCGCAACGTGGCCACCTTGAAGAGGCCCGACCACTCCGGATTGCCGGGTTGCGCGTTGCCCAGGCCGCGATCGACATAGCCGTCCCCCATGCCGCTCGAGGCGCGCACGGCCGCGTGCACCGGCAAACCGATGTTGTGATATTCGAAGCTCGTGAAGAGCTCGGTCTGGAAGCTGCCTCCGTTGCGTAGCGGGCGATGGCAGAGCTGACAGTTCCAGGTGAGGAACACCTGCCGGCCGAACTCCTCCTGCACCGTGAACTTTTCTTCGCCGCGCATCACGCGGTCATACTTGGAATCGAAGGGGGCGAATTCGGGCGTACGCTGATACGCCGCGAGCGCGTCGGTTACGGCGCGGAGCGTTCTGTCCGGGCTGGCGAACACGTCCTCGCCAAAGAGCCGCCGGAAGCTCTCGACATACGCGGCGTTCTCGGCAATTCGCGCCGCGACTGCCGCGCTGTCCGGCATGTTCATCTCGACCGGATTGAGAAGCGGACCCTTTGCCTGCTCTTCGAGGGTGTCCGCGCGTCCATCCCAGAACAGGCCGCCCGTGGCTTTGCCGTCGGGATGCCTGGTGAACGGCGGCGTCATGCTCGCGTACATCAGCGTCGGCGTATTGCGGTCGCCGAGAGCGCCGGCGGTGTCGCCCGCCGATACCGCGCGCCCAACGGCAGTGGGGCGAGGATCGGTGAAGGCGTGGTCGGGGCTATGACACGTCGCGCAGGACTGCGTGCGGTTGCGCGAAAGATTGGGGTCGACGAAGAGCTGCGCCCCGAGCTGCGCGACCGGGCTCAGCGATACGCCTTGATCCGCTGCGGTCGGCGCATCGGAGACCAGGAAAGATGCCGCGAGCACTGCCAGCGCGGGGATGAGAGCAACGGTGCTCCTGCTCGCGAGTCTGCCGCGGGGCCCAATGCTATCAGGCACGCACTATTCCCTTCGACGTTTCCAGCCGTGACTGATTATCGTTGTGTTTTTTTCGCGGTACGGCGCGCGAAGGTGCCGTCGGCGCTGGCGGCCGCCACGGGGCCGCGCATCGGCGCTATTCTATTCGAGCGAGGGGCAACCGCGCCCGCGCCTCTCCTTACATTTTCATTACAATTGCTTGACGCGCGACAGCTTCCTCCGGCGCCTCGCGATCCTCAGCGCCCCTCGCACCGGCAGCCAGGCCGGAAGCGCGCAGCGCTAAGCCACCTCGCCTTCAGGCCGCGGCAACATCGCAATTTTCCGCCTGCGTCACCTCGTTCTCGGGACGCAGCTCACCGCTCCCCCGATGGTGTTCCGCCAGCTGACAAGCGCCGATACCCTTGTTTCGCCTGCGGTTTTTCAAGCCTCCGCGCTGGCGCTCCGCCCCCCTATCCGGCAGCGGGGACGTGACCTTGGCGCGCAGAGCGACACTTTGATCGCCTAATTTGCCCTAGAACACTGATTTTGGTACCCTAAATGGGTCGGTGAGCACGCCGCAGCGGTTTGCCCGCGCGGCCAAAGCTGATACAGCCTTATTCGAAGGCCCGTGCATTCCTTCCGCTGCATCGGCACAGCCTTTCCTATATCGCGTACATCCGCTGAAGCCTCGGCAGAATCAACGCGCCCGTAGGCGAAGGCCGCCCGTAGGCGAAGGCCGCACGTACGCGGCACTGCGTTTCGCCCTGCTCCAGGCGCCGCGCCGCTTCGACCGAACAACGACCCATTCATGCGGGCGCTTGGCTCGCCACATCGACCGACATCGAAAAGGAGATCGCGCTGCAAGTCCTCGTCCGTGAAAACAACGTCGAACAGGCCATGAGGGTCCTGAAGAAGAAGCTGCAGCGCGAAGGCGTGTTTCGCGAAATGAAGCTTCGCCGCGCCTTCGAGAAGCCCTCCGAGCGCAAAGTGCGCGAGAAGGCGGAAGCGGTACGCAGGGCAAAGAAGGCCGCGCGCAAACAGGCGCAACGGGAAGGACTGCTTCCGAAGCCGCGCAAGAAACAACTCGTCCGCCGATAGCACCGGTCCCGCATAGCCGATCTCGTCGATCCACGCGGCGCCCGTTTGATGCAGGCGTCATGCGTGCGGACACAATAACGACCGGCGCACAGCCCGAACGGCGCGGCCCGCGCGACGTCGGCCAATACGAGCGTTGAAAGGTAAGCAAGATGAAAAACGATACGGCAACACGGCCAGCGGTTCCGAAGACCCTGGCCAACCTCCAGCCGAACGAGTGCCGCTGGCCCATCGGCGATCCGCAGCGGCCCGGCTTCCACTTCTGCGGCGCGCACAAGCAGGACGGCAACCCGTACTGCGCCGAGCATGCAGCGCTCGCCGTGACGCCGAGCCGCCCGCGCCCGGTGACCTACCGGCCCGTTGGCGGCTAACGGCACACGGGCCGCGGCCCTACCCGGCGATTGGAATCGCACACACCCGTCCGGGCAGCCCCGATGGAAGGAGTGGCGCAGCGGCCTTGCCGCGCCACGTCTCTGTGGGCCTCTTATCGAGCGGTGGCCTCACGCGACTTTCAGCGCTTTGCCGACCTCGGAAACCGTCGCTCTCTCCGCGTCCGTGACCTGCTTGCCGCCGAAGCCGAGCACACCGCCCTCGGACGCCGCCTCGGCCACCTGATCGGCGACGTACTTGAGCCAGGTCTTGAACGCGGCGGCTTCACCCGGTGCCTTGGCATCGAGGATTTCGCCCACCTTGGCGAGCTTGGCCATCACTTGATCCTTCAGCTCGGCGGTCGATTTGCCGGTGAGGTCGATCTTGATCTCCTCGCGCGCAACCGTGCGGCCGTCGGATGTCTCCATATCCGCCAGCAGCGCCTTCATCAGCGGGCTGGCTTTCGGATCATTGCCGGCCGCCAGCAGCGCCTGCGCGCTCGCCATGCTTTCCTTCAGCGTGCCCCAAAGCCCGCTGGGCTCGGCGAGCGTTACAGCAAGACCGGCCAGCATCGGGCTGGCGAGAATGGCCTTCCATTCCTCTGGGGTGAAGCTGGATTTGTCCGCCATGGAAATCTCCTCGCGTGTTGAAGGCTATGCGGTGTGCGCGCCTTCGGGCGTGCGCAGCGCCGCGAGCGAGGGATATAGGCCGTAGTCGATGCCATGTATGAAACGTGGGCGGAATAATTCTCGACAAGTTGTAGGGTACGCGAAACCGGCAGATCCGATTTCATGCGGACATCGGCGGCGGGTCTCTGTGACGCCGAGACCGGAAATGAAAAAGCCCCGGCGCAAGGCCGGGGCTTTGTTCATCGGCACGGATCAGAAGCCGAGGTAGACACCGACGCCTGGACGGCGATAGTAGCGGTGTCCATGCCTGTGCCCGTAATACCCATGCCTGTAATAGCGCGGGCTGCGATAGTGGCGGTGCCGCCACCGGGGGCGGTGATGGCGGTAGCCAGCTTTCGAAACATTGCTTGTCTGCAAGTGTTTCGCGCCACTCGGCTGCGGAGTTGCATTTGCTGCCTGCGGAGCGGCAAACATCAGTGCGCCTGCGGCGAAGGCAGCGAAGATAGCTGTACTCTTCATCGATCTGTCCTCCTTTACGTTGGGGCAACGGCACTGCGCGGGCATAGTTCCGCGGAAAATACGCAATCCATAAACCAAAGAGTCCCGTCGCGAGAAACTGTCGCGCCACGGAACCGATGCTGTTTCGCTGCCGCATCGCACCTATCTGTTCGGTGCGCATTCGCGCTTTCTCTTCCATCCGATTCCCACCTTCCCCTCCAAGGAGCTGCACGATGACAACGGCGAACGCAGAGAAGTCCGGTACATTCAAAATCGGTGGAGACTTGGCGGTGCACCGCCTGGGATTCGGTGCCATGCGCGTAACGGGCAAAGGCGTATGGGGCGAACCTGAAGATCGCGAGGAATCGCTGCGTACGCTGCGGCGCGTGCCCGAGCTCGGCATCAATCTGATCGATACCGCCGACAGCTACGGTCCTGAGATCAGCGAGCGGCTGCTCCGCGAAGCGCTCTATCCCTATCGCGGTCTCGTCATCGCGACCAAGGGCGGACTGATCCGCCCCGGTCCCGACCAGTGGAATCCATGCGGCCGCCCCGACTACCTGCGCCAGCAGGTGTTTATCAGCCTCCGACGTCTCGGCTTGGAGCGGATCGACCTCTGGCAGCTTCACCGCATCGATCCCGCGGTGCCGCACGACGAGCAGTTCGGTGCCATTGCCGCCATGCAGAAGGAAGGGCTGATCCGCCACGTCGGTCTCAGCGAGGTGAAGGTGGAGGAGATCGAGGCGGCGCAGAAATTCTTCAAGGTCGCGACGGTGCAGAACCTCTTCAATCTCACCAACCGCGCCAGCGATGCCGTCGTCGACTACTGCACCGCCCATAACATCGGTTTCATTCCCTGGTTCCCGCTGGCGGCGGGCGACCTTGCCCGTCCCGGATCGCCGCTGGACGCCATTGCGCAGCGCCATGGGGCGAGCCCGAGCCAGATCGCGCTCGCATGGCTGCTGCGGCGCAGCCCCGTCATGCTGCCCATCCCGGGAACGAGCAAGGTGAAGCATCTGGAGCAGAACGTGGAAGCCGTGAACATCACGCTGTCGGATACGGAGTTCGACGAGCTCAGCGCGCTCGCTTCCTAATGCATGATGCGCGCGTCCGTTCGTGCTTTAATATCGCCGGTGTTTGCCAGCGGATATGCAGAGCATGGACGGACGCGCGCTATTTTTATTCGCAGGTCTCGCCGAGGCCGTGCTGACGTTCACGCCGGTGGCCGCCGCGCAGACGACGCCGCCCAGCTGCCGTGACGATGCGATGATCGTCTTCGATGCATCGGGCTCCATGTCGGGCACGGATTTCAACACACCGCCCACCCCGCGCATCGACAAGGTGAAAGAGGCGCTGGCGAAGGTGCTTCCCTCCATCACGTCCATGCGCCGGGTCGGCGTCATCGACTACGGGCCGGGACCATCGGACCAGTGCAACAACATCGAGCTGCTGTTGCCGCCGGCCCGCAACTCCCCCGAACGGATCATGGCCGCGATCGACAGGCTGATCCCGGCGGGCCGCACGCCGCTGACGGAAGCGGTGCGCGAAGCCGCACGCGTTCTGCGCTTCCCCGAGCGTCGCGGCATTGTCGTGCTGCTGACCGATGGAGAGGAGACCTGCGGCGGCGATCCCTGCGCGATGGCCAAAGCGCTTCGGGCGGAGGGCGAAGGGATCACCGTCCACGTCATCGGTTACCGGATGCGGGAGCTGGCGACCACCGCCGGCTATCTGCAATCGCGCTGTCTCGCCGAGACGACGGGCGGCGTTTACATCTCCGTCGAGACGACCGGCGAGCTGATCGCCGCGCTGCGAAAGACGCTCGGCTGCCCCGCCGTATCGGCGTTGCCCGCGAAGTAAGGATCCGGAACGCCCGTAGCTCTGGACCTCGGCCGCACCCGGGCGTCAGCGCGTCGCTCCCGTGCGAAAGCCCCTGGTGTTGTGAAGCCCGATCCGTCAAAAGGCTGACCACAAACCGCGGCGCCCGGTCCCACGGCGTCTCCCGCCATCGTTCGCGCACCCGGGAGGGGAAATGACCGTTTCGCTCTACAGACATCTCCTGATGCTTACCGCCTTGATCCTGACCGCGGCCCTCCCCGCCGCAGCGGAGCACCCGGCCGACCGTGACGGACATACCGGCGTGGCCGTCTCTCCCGGCGCCATGACCTGGGCCGACGATCACCTCGCCGACAAGAAGAACGTCATCGCGCAGACGGCGAGCGGCGAAGGGCGCACATGCTCGCATTATACGTTTCTCGCCTGGGCACCCGGCAATGGCGGCGGCGAGGTCATCATGGCCAAGACGCGCGCCAACTACGAGGCCGCCGGCTACAAGGTAACGGAGAAGCGCGGGCACATTCCGACGGATATCATCTGGACCGTCGCGGGCAACGGTCGTGAGGCGGTGGTCCTGTGGAACGCCGTCGCGGGATCGACGATCTATTTCTCGTGCCTCACCGCGGGATCGTCCGTCGCAGAGCCGAATAAATCCTCGATGATGATCGGCGCGTTGGCGTTGCTGGGACTGGCCGGTGTGGCGAGCGGCTATTGGCTGGTGCGCCGGTCGCGCGCGAAGAGCGCTGCTTCGCAGTCCTGATCTAATCTCGAGCGAAAAACAGGACGGCGGGATAAATGGCCAGCACATGCCGATGCTGGAAGCGCTCTCTATCGTAGAGGCGCTGATGATGGCGATTACGGCGCTGATCGCGAGGATCTCATAGCGCCGCAATTGCCGTAGTCTTAAAGCGTTGGCCGCTTAGAACGCGGTCCGCATGCTCTCCGCAAAGGCGAGGCGATCGACCGTTGCAGATGTCGGCGTGTGCAGCCCTACGGCCGCGGCGCTGACCGGAAGGCTCGGCACGGCGTTCGCCACGCTCGGTGCGACGGGCCATTGGAATACGAACATTCCAACGACCAGCGCAGCCATGGCCGCTGCCTGCCGCAGCCTGTGCCGGCGGGCCTGGCGTTCGACGGTTTCGACGATGTAAGCCTGGAGCGGTAGCGAAAATGCCGCCGCCGATGGCGTGTGCGGACGCGCCGGCGCGTAAGCCGACAGTCCCCCTCGACTGTGCGTCACGGTGGTTCTCCTGAATGCGGTGACAGTCAGTGCCCTCACCCGCAGGTATCTCGCGACAATTGGGCCGCCTCATGGCGCACGGTTAACCGAAGAGCTTTATTCGCCCGCCGATACCACTGGTTTGAAAGCGGAAATGAGAGCGCCTCAATTCGCCGATGCTGCGCGATATCTGGCAACGCGAGGGCAGGCACACCACATAGGGGCATCCCCTAACGCGGCTCCGCACGGAGATTTGCCGAGAGGTTCGAATGGGCGCATCGGGCGTCGACCGTTGGCTGTATCCGACCAACCGCGGGCTCTTTTGCGAGCCCGGCGGGTTCTTCATCGATCCAGCGCGCGCCGTCGACCGTGCGATCATCACGCACGGCCACAGCGACCACGCGCGCGCGGGGCACGGCGCGGTGCTGGCAACGCCCGAGACGATCGAGATCATGAAGGTGCGCATGGGCCCGGAGTGCGCGCATGCATTCGAGCCGCAGGCGCTGGGTGAAACACGCACCATCAACGGTGTCGATGTGCGCCTCGCGCCAGCCGGACATATCCTCGGCGCGGCGCAAGTGGTCCTCGATTGGAACGGCCAGCGTGCCGTCGTCTCGGGCGACTACAAGCGCGCACCCGATCCGACATGCCCGACGTTCGAGGTCGTGCCGTGCGATGTGTTCGTCACCGAGGCGACCTTCGCACTGCCGGTGTTTCGCCACGAGCCGGCGGAAACGGAGGTCGATCGGCTGCTCGCGTCCATCGCACGCCAGCCGGAGCGGGCGCACCTCGTCGGTGCCTACGGCCTCGGCAAGACGCAGCGCGTGATCAAGCTCGCGCGCCTTGCCGGATACGACCGCCCCATCTATCTGCACGGTGCTCTCATCGAGCTATGCGCGCTCTACCAGCGGCTCGGCGTCGACCTTGGAGAATTGCGCCCGGCGACAGGCGCCGAGCCGAGCGAGCTTGCCGGCGCGCTCGTCCTCTGCCCGCCGATGTCCGTCGACGACCGCTGGTCGCGCCGCTTCCCCGATCCCGTCACGGCGTTCGCGTCGGGCTGGATGCGCATCAAGGGGCGCATCCGCCAAGCCGGTGTGGAACTGCCGCTCGTCATCTCCGATCATGCCGACTGGCCGGAGCTGCTCGACACTATCGTCGAAACCGGCGCCGAGGACGTGTGGGTCACGCACGGGCGCGACGACGCCCTCGTCTATCAGCTCGGACTGATGGGGCGCAAAGCGCGCGCGCTCTCCCTCGTCGGCTTCGAGGAGGAAGGCGAATAGCCATGCAGCGTTTCGCCAATCTGCTCGACGCCCTGACGACGACGCCATCGCGCAATGGCAAGCTGGCGCTGCTCGTCGAATATTTCCGCGCCGCGCCCGATCCAGACCGCGGCTACGCGCTCGCGGCGCTGACCGATGGGCTCTTCCCGCGCCTGCCGCTGCGCCGTGCCATCGGCGAATTGATGGCCGACAAGATCGATCCCGTCCTCTATCAGCTCTCCCGCGATTACGTCGGCGACACGGCGGAAACGGTATCTCTCCTCTGGCCCGACATGCGCTCCATGCGCCCCTCTCCGCGCCTCGCCGAAGTTGTAGCGGCGCTGGAGCTGGCGCCGCGCAACGACGTTGCGCCCCTGCTCGGCGATTTGCTGGACCGCCTCGATGTGCGCGGCCGCTGGGCGCTGCTGAAGCTCGTCGGCGGCGCGCCGCGCGTCGGTGTATCGGCGCGTCTCGCCAAGACGGCGCTCGCACAGATGAGCGGGCACGAGCTTTCGGACATCGAGGAGATCTGGCACGCGCTCACGCCGCCCTATGGCGATCTCTTCGCCTGGCTGGACGGCACCGGGCCGCGACCCAGCGCGGAAGGCAAGCCGGTATTTCGCCCGCTCATGCTCGCCCACCCGATCGAGGAAGGCGACTGGGCCGCGCTCTCGCCCGAAAGCATCGCGGCGGAATGGAAGTGGGATGGCGTCAGGGTGCAGATTGCCGCCGGCGAAGGTGAGGTGAGGATCTTCTCCCGCACCGGCGATGACATCTCCGTCGGCTTCCCCGAGATCGTTACGGCGTTCTCGCCCTATAGAGCCGTTCTCGATGGCGAGCTGCTGGTCGTGCGTAGCGGCACCGTCGCGCCTTTCAACGACCTCCAGCAGCGGCTCAACCGCAAGACGGTCACGGGCAAGATGCTGCGCGAGCACCCCGCTCACGTTCGGCTGTACGACATCCTCATCGACGACAGCGAGGACGTGCGCGCGCTGCCGTTTGCCGAGCGCCGCGTGCGGCTGGAAGCCTGGTATGCCCGGCACACGCCGCGCCTTGCCGACGTCAGCGCTCTGGTGCCGTTCGACACCTTCGCCCACCTCGACGCCCTATGGGCGGGCACCCGGGAGGCCGGCATCGAAGGCCTGATGCTGAAGCACAAGGAAAGCCCCTATCTTTCCGGGCGCCCGAAAGGACACTGGTGGAAGTGGAAGCGCGCGGCTCTCACCGTCGACTGCGTCCTGATGTATGCGCAGCGCGGCTCGGGCAAGCGCTCGTCCTATTACTCGGACTACACCTTCGGTGTCTGGCGCGAGGGCGTCGATGAAAACGGCGAGCCGTTGCGCGAGCTGGTGCCGGTCGGCAAGGCCTATTCCGGCTTCACCGACGAGGAGCTGCTGCGCCTCGACCGCTTCATCCGCAATCACACGCTGGAGCAGTTCGGCCCCGTGCGGGCGGTGGAACAGAGCCTCGTACTCGAAATCGCCTTCGATGCGGTGTTCCCCTCGACGCGGCACAAATCGGGTCTCGCGATGCGCTTCCCCAGGGTGCACCGTATCCGCTGGGACAAGCCGGCCGATGAAGCGGACACGCTCGAAACCGTGCAAAAGCTGGTCGTCGCGCCTGCCACCTCCCCCGCCGCGGAACAGCAACGCTAGAGTGCTTCCGGAAAAGTGGGCACCGGTTTTCCGATAAGAAGCACGAGGAGAGGGAGAGTGCTTCCGGAAAAGTGGGTGCCGGTTTTCCGATAAGAAGCACCTGCCATCGAAGAGATGGAGCCGCGCTGCGATTCGACGAAAAGCACAGCGGCTCTAGCGGGAACAATGATTGCGGTCTATCGGTTGCCTATGGCAGCCGCGAGCGAGTGACCGATGTTGGATATCCTGAAGAATGCCCTCTCCAACTGGTCACGACACCGCAACACCATGGTAGGCGCCGCGCTCGCCTACTACTCGGTGTTCTCCCTCGGCCCCCTGCTCCTGATCGTCATATCGATCGCCGGCTTCGCGTTTGGCGAGGATGCCGTGCGCGGGACACTCACCGGCGAGGTGCGCGACCTGCTGGGCACGGAAGGTGCCCAGATCGTCGAGACGATGCTCAAAGGGGCCGCCTCCCGTGAGGCTGGCAGCGTGACCGCGCTCGTCGGCTTCGGCCTTCTCATCGCCACGGCGCTCACCGTCGTCGTGCAGCTGAAAGAGGCGCTGAATACGATCTGGGATGTTCCGCCCGCCCAAAGCTCCAGCGCCACGGTCGTCTCGTACGTCCGCACCTATCTCATGTCGCTACTGGGCGTGCTGGCGCTCGGCTTTCTGCTGATGGCATCGCTGGTTCTGAGCACCACCCTCTCCGCCGTATCCAGCTGGGCCGGTCCGGCCGCCAACAGCACGCAATTTTGGGAATGGATCAACACGGCGGTCTCGGTGCTCGTGCTCTCCGCGCTGTTCGCAATGCTCTACAAGTGGTTTCCCGACGTAAAGGTACGCTGGTCGGACGTGTGGCCCGGAGCCGTCGCAGCAGCCGTGATGTTCGAGATCGGCAAGCTCGCCATCGCCTGGTACGTGGGCCGCCAGGGCCTGCAATCGACCTATGGGGCCGCCGCGTCCATCGTGATCCTGCTGCTGTGGGTTTATTTCAGCGCGCTCATCGTTCTGCTCGGCGCCGAGATCAGCCGCGCCCACGCCGCGAGCCACGCGGCGAAATAACCTCGCCCGTAGCCACGGGGGCGTCAGTGCGCGAGGCTGCGCGACCTTCCGGCGTTACGCAGCGCGATGAGGGCAACGGGAGCTGCCGCCAGCGCGCCCAGCGCCGCGACGGCAGAGGTCACCTCGAAGGCATAGACGAACGCCGCCCGCGCCGTGGTCAAAAGGGATGCGGCCGTATCGGCCGGAAGGCCGTGCGCCACCTCGACGGCGCCGCCGAGCGTGTCGCGCGCAATCTTCGCCAGCTCCGGGGAAAGGCTGCTGAGGTCGGTGCGATCCATGGAGCGCCCGTAGATGTATGTGAACAGGCTGCCGAGCACGGCGATGCCGAGCGCACCTCCGAACTCGAAGCTCGTCTCCGAAATGGCGGACGCCGCCCCGGCCCGCTCCGGCGGCGCCGAGCCCATCACGAGGTCCGTCGTGATGGCACCGAGGGGAGACATGCCGGTGCAGAACGCCATCATGCCCGCGAAGAGCAGCCACGGCGAGTTCGACCCTGCGATCTGCGTCAGGAGCCCAAAGCCCGCCGCCGCCAGCAGCATCCCGCATGCGATGACCGTCGCCGGATGGAAGTGACGCACGAGCAAAGGCGCCGCCATGGAGCCGAGTGCGAACGTGATGCCTGACGGCGCCATCCACAGACCCGCATCGAGCGGGCTCATACCGAGGACGAGCTGCAGGTACTGCGTGATGAACAGGAACGTACCCAGCATCATGAAGAGGCCGACGACATTCGTGGCGAGAGCCGCGCTGAACGCTGGCGCCGCGAACAGCCGTACGTCGATCAGCGGATCCTCCAGACGCGCCTCACGGCGGAAAAACACGTAGCCGATAGCAACGCCGGCAACGATCGCCGCCAGCGCGAGCCACGACCAGCCGATCTCGGCCGAATGCTTGATGCCGTAGATGATGCTCAAGACGGACATGACGGAAAGAGCGGCGCTCTTGATGTCCAGCCGGCCGGCGTTGGGATCGCGGAACTCCGGCAGTACCAGCGGCCCGATGACGAGCAGCATCACCATCACCGGCACATTGATGAGGAACACCGCGCCCCACCAGAAGTGGGCGAGGATCAGCCCGCCGAAGACGGGACCGATGGCTGCACCGGCGGAGAAGCCCGCAACCCAGATGCCGATCGCAAATGCGCGCTCGTCGGGGTCGAGGAACATGTTGCGCAGGAGCGAGAGCGTCGACGGCGCGAGCGTCGCCGCGGCGAGGCCCTGCAGCGCGCGCGCCGCAACCAGCATCTCGGCGCTCGGCGCATAGGCGGCGAGCACGGAGGTGACGGCGAACGCCGCAGCACCGATGAGGAGCACCTTCCGCCGGCCGATGCGGTCACCCAGCGTGCCCATGGTGACGAGCGCACCCGCGACCATGAACCCGTAGATGTCGACGATCCAGAGCAGACCCGCCGCGCTCGGCTTCAGATCGGCGACGATCTCCGGCACCGCGAGATAGAGGACGGTCAGGTCCATCGAATAGATGAGACACGGGATCGCAATGACGGCGAGGCCGATCCAGTCCCGGCGCGTCGCCTTGCGGGCCGCTTCTTTGTTTGGGCTATCGAGCATGGGGCGTCCTCTTAACCGAGCCGCGGGGGCTGAGCCAGTGAGGCGCCTTGACACCGCGAGCACATGGAGAACATATAGGGAACACGAAGAGCGGAACATAGGCTGATGGAACTGCTCGAAAAGCTGCGCGTGCTGGCCGACGCCGCCAAATACGATGTTTCGTGCGCTTCCTCCGGCGCTCCGAAACGATCGGCGGGAAAGGCTGGCCTCGGCTCCACCACCGGAGCGGGCATCTGCCACGCATACACGCCCGACGGCCGCTGCGTGTCGCTCCTCAAAATCCTGCTCACCAATTACTGCCTGTTCGACTGCGCGTACTGCATCAACCGGCGTTCCTCCAACGTCGAACGGGCGCGGTTCTCGGTGGAAGAGGTCGTTGCGCTCACCCTCGAGTTCTACAAGCGGAACTACATCGAGGGCCTGTTCCTCTCCTCCGGCATCATTCGGTCGGCCGACTACACCATGGAGCAGTTGATGCGCGTGGCGAAGACGCTGCGGCGCGAGCATGGCTTCGCCGGCTACATCCATCTGAAGACCATTCCGGAGGCGAGCCCCTGGCTCATCGAGCAGGCCGGACTTTGGGCGGACCGGCTGTCGATCAACCTGGAACTGCCGACGGCCGCGAGCCTCACGCGCCTGGCGCCCGAGAAGAACGGCGCAGCCATCACCGCGGTGATGGGCCAGATGCACGAGCGCATCGCCGAGGCGCGTGAGGAGAAGCGGCACTTCTCGCCCGCCGGACAGAGCACGCAAATGATCGTCGGGGCCGATGCGGCGACGGATGCGGACGTGCTCGAGGCCAGCGCCGATCTCTACAAACGCTTTAGGCTCTCGCGTGTCTACTACTCTGCCTTCAGCCCCATCGAGCACGCGAGCGCGCTGCTGCCCCCCACGGCACCCCCGCTGGCACGCGAGCACCGCCTCTATCAGGCGGACTGGCTGTTGCGCCATTATGGCTTCTCGGTCGCGGAGATTTCCGGCAGCACCGAAGAAGGCATGCTCGATCTCGATATCGATCCCAAGCTCGCCTGGGCATTGAAGCACCGCGGCGCGTTTCCCGTTTGCATCAACACCGAGACGCGGGAGATGTTGCTGCGTGTTCCCGGGCTCGGTGCGCGTGCCGTGGACAGGATCCTGGAAGCACGCCGGCACGCGCGGCTACGCGCCGATGACGTGCGCCGCCTTACACGCGGTTTCAGACGCGCTGCGCCGTTTCTCATTACGTCGGATCATCATCCCGCGCGTTTGACCGACCGCGCCGACCTGCGCGCCCGGTTGGTGCCGCCGAAGCAGCTATCGCTACTGTGATGGAGAGCGAAGTTGTCACGTTGCGTGACGGCGCCGACCCGGAGGGTTTCCGCGCCGCCGTGCGCAGCCTTATCGCGGGGCATGTCCGCCCCGACCGTGTGACATGGCAGACGGCCGACACGCCGACGCTGTTCGACGCGCCCGCTTTACCCGAGGCCCCCGCGATAATCCTCCCACGCGAGCTTGCCGAACTCGTGCGCATTGTCGTCTGCCATCGCGCACCGCAACGCCATGGCCTTCTCTATGCACTGATCTGGCGCATCCATAACGGCGAGCGCGCATTGCTCGAGATCCATAGCGACCCGCTGGTGCACCGTCTCGCGATGATGGAGAAGTCGGTTCGTCGCGACCTGCACAAGATGCACGCGTTCGTGCGCTTCCGCCGTGTGCCGGGCATCCCCGAGGAACGTTACGTCGCCTGGTTCGAGCCGGAGCATTTCATCGTCGAGGAAGTGGCTCCATTTTTCGTCGAGCGGTTTCGCGGCTTGCACTGGTCGATCCTGACGCCGGTCGGATCGCTGTATTGGGACGGTCATACGCTGCGCCAGGGCGGCCCTGGCAGCCGCGAGGACATCCCCGCTGCGGACGGCATCGAAGCGGGCTGGTCCACCTATTACGCCGCGGCCTTCAACCCCGCGCGCCTCAATCGCGCGGCCATGCAACGGGAGATGCCCCGAAAATACTGGCGCAACATGCCGGAAACCAATTTGATCCCCGGCCTCGTCCGAAATGCCCGCTCGCGCGTTGAAGCCCTCATGGACAAGGCTCCCGCACCCGCCCGCAAGAAGGACCCCGTCAAGGCGGTCGCGGCCCGCAACGGCGGGGACCCGAAGACGCTGTCTCAGCTCAACGCCATCATCACCGCGTCCGAGCCCTTCGTGAAGGGCGGCACGCACGCCGTTCTCGGCGAAGGCCCGCTGCATCCGGCGATCGCGTTCGTCGGTGAGCAGCCGGGCGACCAGGAGGATCTGCAAGGGCGCCCGTTCGTTGGCCCCGCGGGCAAGATGCTCGACGCCGCGATGGAGGAAGCGGGCATCGACCGCAGCAAGTCCTACCTCACCAACGCGGTGAAGCACTTCAAATACGAGCAGCGCGGCAAGCGCAGGCTCCACCAGAAACCTACGGTGGGCGAGGTGCGCCACTATCGCTGGTGGCTGGAAAAGGAGCTGCAGCTCGTCCAGCCGAAGCTCATCGTCGCCCTGGGCGCGACCGCCGTCCTGGCACTGGCGGGCAAGGCGCTGCCGATCGCCCGCTTCCGTGGCCCCGCGCAGTTCGACGGGCACGCCGGCTTCATCACCGTGCATCCGTCGTACCTTTTGCGTATCCCGGACGCCGCCGAGAAGCGCAAAGCCTATGCGGCCTTCGTTGCCGACCTGAAGAAGGCCCGCACACTTGCGGCTTCGCTGCACGCGGCGTGAGGCCCCGCGCCGGCAGGGCGGCAGCGGCGCGCAGCCATCAACTCATTCGGCGTTCTTGTCGACGCGCTTGTCAGCGTTCTGGTCGACGTTCTGGGCGCTGCTCGAAGCGCGCCAGTCGGCGCTGTAGAGCGGCAACGTGCCTTCGTTGAAGGCCCGCGCATCGTAGTTGAGCAGGGCGCGCTCGAAACGGACCGAAGGCTTCGCCTCCGATTCCGCCACGTCCAGCGTCAGCGTGAAATCGTATGGTCCGACCTCGCGGATCAGCTCGTCCGGCTTCTGATCCGCGCCCCGCGTATAAAACAGCACCTGCTCGGTACGGCTCGAACGCCCCGACAGGGAAAGCGGCGCAAAGGGCTCGTAAGCGCCCGAGCGCGTGCGTTCCATGGTCCAGCGGCCGAGATCCGCGGCGTAGAATTTCTTGGACGCGCCGGTGCGCGGATCGGTGGCGACGAGCTCCATGGAAAGAACCGTCGCCGTACGCGCGCCTTCGTTGGCGAGCGTGACCGGCACGGCAATCACCTCGAAGTTCGAGTTCTGGTAGGGCGCGGAGAATTGGATGACGGGCGGCACGAAGACGCGCACGTCCGCGTCCTTGAGCGATGTCTCCCACAGGCTGTAGCCGGAAAACAAAAGCGCCACCGCCGAAAGCACGGCTGCAAACCTGCCGCCCTCCAGCGCCGACATCCCTTGCACCGCCGTTTCCGCCGGATCGCCGTTGCTCACCCGTTTGCCGAGCCACGCCATCGTTCTTCCCCCTGACACAACACAATGATCCCGGCGTGCACGTTACAAGCGATTGGGGCCCGGCCATGGCGAACCCGATGCCGCTCGATTGCTTCGAATGCATGTCCAGTCGAGCAAAAGTTGCAGCCAATCTTCGCAGCCAACACCATCGACGATTAACTAGCACAGACATCGGCGCTTCAATGCACGGCGATATCCCGCCCAAACATTACGTGCCGGTACTTACAGATGCTGAGATCCGGCTGACTTGAAACCGCGTACACGTACCCGCAGGTCCGGGGGGACTGCTTCAACAGGGAGAGTCTTATGCCCAGCTCGCCGAACCTCGTTTCTCTTATCAGCCAATTCATCACGCCCGACATGCTCGGCCGCATCGCATCGTCGTTCGGGATCGATCGCGCAGCCGTTCAGAAGGCCGTGGGCGCCGGCATTCCGGGAATTCTCGCTGCTCTCATGTCCGCCGTGTCGAAGCCGGGCGGCGCCGCCAGAGTGGAGAATACCATCGACCAGCAGGAACCTGGGCTTCTTGCCACCGCCGCCAGAATGATGGGTACGCCGCAACAGGCGGCCGTTGCCGAAGAAGGGCTCGGCGCGCTGTCGTCCCTGCTCGGCAGCAACACCACCGCCACCCTCGCCACGGCGCTCAACCGCTATGCGGGTGTGGGTGACAATGGAGCAAAGGGCCTCCTCGGCCTCCTAACCCCCGCCATCATGGGCGTCCTCGGACAGCAGAGCACCGGCACCGGCGGCGTCGCGCAGCTGCTCGCCTCGCAAAAGGACAACATCATGCGCGCCCTGCCGTCCGGCTTCGCGAGCCACCTGAGCGGAACCGGCGTGCTCGAGAATGTGACGACCGCAGCAGCCGATCAGGCGAGCCGCGCGCGTTCCTCCTACGCGGCGGAAAGATCGTCCGGCAACTGGCTTCTGCCGGTATTGGCCGCCCTCGCTCTGCTGGGACTAGGCTGGTATCTCCTCAGCGGCCCACGCCATGACAGGGTCGCAACGGCACCGCCGCCGCCGCAGACGCAGACACCGGCGCAAACCGCGCGTATGGGCGGAGCGCCGTTCGTCGTCGCCCAGAAGGATCTCGCGAGTTGGACCCATAAGCCGGTCTACAGCAGCGACAACAAGAAGATCGGCGAGATCACCGAGCTGATCCGCAATCCCGAAGATAAGGTGACGGATATCTACATGGATGCGGAGACCACGCTCGGCATCGGCGGACAGCGCTATCACATCTCCGCCGACAAGGTCAGCGACGTGAAGCCGGACGGGCTCGTGCTCTCGATGACGGAAGCGGAAGTGAAGGCGATGCCCAACAACGCCAACAACGCCTCGGGGCAGCCCAAGACGACCCCATAGCCTGAAAAGAAAAGCGCGGCGGACCGGATGGCCCGCCGCGCTCATAGTTTCCGGCAGCGTCGATCACGCGCGCTCGAAACGCTTGTACTTGATGCGGTGCGGCTCGACGGCGGCATCGCCCAGACGCCGCTTCTTATCGGCCTCGTAAGCTTCGAAGTTGCCCTCGAACCATTCGACGTGGCTGTCGCCCTCGAAGGCGAGGATGTGCGTCGCAAGGCGATCGAGGAAGAAGCGATCGTGGCTGATCACCACGGCGCAGCCGGGGAAATCCTCCAGCGCCGCCTCCAGCGCACCGAGCGTCTCGGTGTCGAGGTCGTTCGTCGGCTCGTCGAGCAGCAACAGGTTGCCGCCTTCCTTCAGCATCTTGGCGAGATGCACGCGGTTGCGCTCACCGCCCGAGAGCAGCCCCACCTTCTTCTGCTGATCCGCGCCCTTGAAGTTGAACCAGCCGCAATAGGCGCGTGACGACATCTCGCGCTTGTCGCCGAATTTCATGATGTCGAGGCCGCCCGAGATTTCCTCCCAGACGGTTTTCTTGTCGTCGAGGTGATCGCGGCTCTGGTCGACGTAGGCGAGCTTCACCGTCGGACCGAGCTTGATCGAGCCGTTGTCCGGCTTTTCCGCTCCGGTGATCATCTTGAACAGCGTCGTCTTGCCGGCGCCGTTGGGACCGATGACGCCGACGATGCCGCCCGGCGGCAGCTTGAACGTCAGATCGTCGATCAGCAGGCGGTCCCCGAACGCTTTCGTGAGGCCGTCCACCTCCACGACCATGTCGCCGAGGCGCGGACCGGGGGCAATGGAGAACGACGCCTTGCCCACCTCTTCACGGCCCGCCTCTTCAACCAGCTTGTCGTAAGCGGTGATGCGCGCCTTCGACTTCGCCTGCCGTGCCTTGGGTGATGAGCGGATCCACTCCAGCTCGCGGCTGATCTGCTTCTGGCGCCCTTCCTCGGCCGCCTTCTCGCTCTCGGCGCGCTTGGCCTTCTGTTCCAGCCAGCTCGAATAGTTGCCCTTCCAAGGCACGCCCTGCCCGCGGTCGAGCTCGAGCGTCCAATCGGTGAGGTTGTCGAGGAAGTAGCGGTCGTGGGTGACGAGGATCACGCAGCCCGCATACTCTTTCAGATAGCGTTCCAGCCACGCGACGCTTTCCGCGTCGAGGTGGTTGGTCGGCTCGTCGAGCAGGAGGATGTCGGGCTTCGATAGCAGCAGGCGGGTGAGCGCCACGCGGCGCTTCTCGCCACCCGACAGCTTCTTCACGTCGGCATCGCCCGGCGGGCACCGCAACGCGTCGAGCGCCTGCTCCACCTGCGTGTCGAGGTCCCAGAGATCGAGCGCGTCGATCTGGTCCTGCAACGCCGTCATCTCGTCGGCGGTCTCGTCGGAGTAGTTCGCCGCGATCTCGTTGTAGCGATCGAGGATGGCCTTCTTCTCGCCGACGCCTTCCATGGCGTTGCCCAGCACGTCCTTCGTGGGATCGAGCTCCGGCTCCTGCGGCAGGTAGCCCACCTTGATGCCGTCCGCCGCCTTGGCCTCGCCGAGGTAATCGTCGACGACGCCGGCCATGATCTTCAGGAGCGTCGACTTACCCGCGCCGTTGAGGCCGACGACACCGATCTTGGCGCCCGGCAGGAACGACAGCGAGATGTCCTTCAGGACCTGCTTGCCCCCCGGATAGGCCTTGGAGAGCTTGTGCATGTGATAGACGTATTGCGGGTTCGCCACGGGGGCGGCCTCCTCGTTCGCGATGCGGGGAATTCATGCTTTGGGCGCTTCTAGCCGATCGGCCCGCGGGGCTCAACGGCCCAGACACGGCGCCGCGGCCCACGGCTGAGCGCCGTTCGCTGGCTTGCATATAGCGCTTTGATCGCAAACGAAAAAGGGCATGCGTCCTTTAACGCATGCCCCCGGCTCGTGCCCCCGCCGCCATCATCCTAGACGAGCGCAGGCTCCTCCAGGCTGAGCACCGGCTGCTCGGGATAGGCGAGCTGCTCACGGGCGCGCCAATCGTTGGTCACGTAATTGATGACGAGCGATTTGCGCACGCCGTCGATCTTGCGCGGCTCGAAGCCGTGGTAGGTCACATTGGAGGGCACGAAGATCAATCCGGCGTTCGGCGCGAAGGGCGAACGCCCGACCCAGGTTTTGTCGTGGTCGTAGATGTCCGTGCCGAGATCGGCGTGCGAGGCATCCTTCGACAGGTAGATGAGGAAGGTGAAAGTCTTGACGCCGATGTCCGTGTGCGGCTCGAGCCAGAAGCCATCGACGTCCTGGGCGAACTCGATGCGCAGGTACGTGCCGCCAAGCTGGGCGCCGAAGATGCGCTCGATCGCGGATGTCAGGCGCTGATCCTGCAGCGCGCTCGCCACGCCCTCGGCGCATTTGTATTTCGCCCTGTTCGGCGGATCGAAATAATGCCGCGTATTGTTGTGCAGCTCGCGGCGCCCGGAAACTCCGCCGAGATCCGCCGCCGTGAGCGGCATGGCGAGAATCTCGTCGACGACGGTTGGCGGCAGGCAATTCTGTAAGAACCAGTGCGGATAGGGCTGGCGGCGTACGGGCGCCCGCTCAAAACTCGAAAGAAGAGAAGCGACAATGGCATTGATAGAAGCGGTCATAGCAACACTCCCTCAGCAATCCATATTGAAATGCTGTCACGGAGGGCGCGTATAATCACGTTGCCGATTTGCCGAGCCCACAGGGGCGCGCGCTTGTACACAGTTCAGCTGCATTTGCAGCCCGCGAAGAATGTAATTTCATCCGTTCGGCGATATGCGCCGCGATAGCCGGAGCAGAATTCAGCGCTTTATAATTCCACTGTCCTATAGAGTTTATTTCATCTGCGCGCCGCGTGGCGCCGTATTCCTCCAGGGCGCGATGGAAGCGCGCGAACTTCGGTGATCCTCCATCGGGATGGAACACGTACACCGGCCGTCCGGTCGCGCACGGCTCGCCCGTCATGTTGATGCTGTCGGCCGGCGCGAGGAACACATCGGCACACGCGAGGAAGTGCGGATAGGGGTTCTCTCCCGCCATGTCCCAGAAGATGTGCGGAAATGGCTGCACGGCCGCTTTGGCACACGCGACCAATGCCGGATCCGATCGTCGCGACGGCGTCACCAGAAATCCGGCGCCGAGCCTGCCGAATTCCGTCAGCCGGTCGGTCAAGCGCTGTAGCGCGGCGGGCGTATACGTATAGTCGCCGTTCGAACCGCCGAGGAGCACGGCAACGCGCGGCTCGGGGAGCGCTGCGATTGCCTTCGGCATGGATTGGCGCAGCGCAGCGAGGCGGCTGGGCGAAAAGCTGTGCGGCGCGGTCAATGTCGTCACCACGTTGGGGCCGCGCAGCCTGTCGTGCTCGGGCACCCAGAACAGGTCGGCGGTGCGCAGCGACACCTTCGGATCCTGCAGAATGACCGTGAACGTGCCCGGCCCTGCGCGCCGTTTCAGCGCGCGTATATAGGGCGTCGTGAGACGGCCGATGGACATGGCGATCCTCGGCCACGGCGGAGCAAAACGGCTTCCCGCTCCACCGAAGTGCTCGCGCGGAGCAACGCCGATCCAGGGAGAAAGAAGACGGTGACCCCCCGTCGGCGCGACGGATTTCAACTCGACCGCAAGACTGAGCGCGTTCGCAACGCCCAGCGTCTGCGCATCATTGCCGGCTTTGCCGTCGCTGAAAATCCAGCAACTGCTTCCAGCCAGTTCCTGTAGCGCCTCCGGCATCGCGCGCCCCCTTGGAGGAATATCAGGCCATGTTTCTAACGAGCCGTGCGGCTGGCAGCATACGCCACACTTGCCGGTGTGCGCAGCCTGTGGCGCGCAAGAAGCGCTTTATCGCCAGGAAAGAATGCCGACGCCAGTGAAGAAATAGCGCCCGAGCCCGACCGTAAAAACCAGTGCGCCCCATAGCGTATGCTCGATGAACACCGCCCAGAATGCCCGTGTCATCGCATATCGCCACGCGAATAAAACGCCCGCGGCCATCGTTCCGTAAATGGCGAGCGGCGTTCCGATCACGATATGGCCGACCCCGAACAGCACGCCATTGAGGAGGATCGCCAGCCACCAGGCCCCGCCGAACAGGACGCCGTAGCGGTGGAAGAAGAACGTGCGGTAGACGAGCTCCTGCACCGCCACCGACATCAGCGGATAGAGCACCATGATGCGCGCCCACGTGTCGGGACGGTTGCGGGGAAACTCCAGGAACAGTGCCGGGTGATATTCCGCAACGTACGTGGCGAGCACCCCGCCGGCGAGCACGAACACGGTGAGGATCGATGCGAGCTGGGCGATGCTGAACCCGCGCGTCAGCTCGCGGCGAAAGGAGAAGGTGCGATCGATGGTGAGGAACAGCACGACGGCCGCCATCACCGGCATCAGCGCGATGAACACCGGAATGCCGCGCTGGTGCACCAGATAGTCGACGGCGAAGGGCGCCGCGAGGAAGACCAATCCCAGCTCCGTAAAGCGCCACAGCCGCGCGGGGCGCGAAAGTTCGGGCAGGGATAGCGTTCCGCCTGCGCAGATGATCTCACCGGGGGCGGCGGAGGCTTGCTGCATCAGCGCTCGCCTCGCCTCGCGCGCCAGCGGCGCTCGATCTCGCGGGCAATCGTCTCCGCCGAGTTGAGCGGCGCATAGTTCCAGCGCGGAATCTCGCCGACGCGTTCGGAAAGCGGGCGCGTCGCGCCGTGCGCTTCGAGCGCCGCGTGGAAACGGCGAAACTTGCGCGAGCCCCCGCCGGGATGGAACACCAGCACCGGCCGGCCCGTGGCCGCGGCCTCGCCCGTCATGTTGACGCTGTCGGCGGTGACGACGAACGCTTCGCCATGGGCGAGAAAATCGGGATAGGGATTCGCCCCCTGCCCGTCCCACAGGATGCGCGGGAAATCCTCCGTTGCGGCATCCACCGCCGCCAGCAGCCGCGGGTGCGTGCGCCGCGAAGGCGTTATCATGAAGCTTGCGCCCAGCTCACCCAGCGAGCGCAGCGCCGCGCCAAAGCGGGCATCGTCCTCCTGCCGGAAATCGTAGACGGCATTCTTGCCGCCGAGGATCACGGCGATGCGCGGGGCGGGAAGCGCGGCGATACTGGGCGGCATCTCGCGCCGAAGGTCGGCGATCCGCTGCGGCGTGAAGCTATGGGGCGCCGTCAACGTGCTGATGACGTTCGGTCCACGCAGGCGGTCATGCTCCGGCACCCAGATGACGTCGGCGGCGGCAAGGCCCGCGCGCGTGTCGAGCATCAGGATCGAGAACGTTTCGGGAGACCGCCGTCGCAGCGCGCGCAAGTACGGCACGGCGGTGCGACCCAGCGCTATGACCACCTCCGGCCAGGGTGGCGCGAACGTGCTTCCTTCAGTGCCGAAGCGTTCAACGGGTGCGACCGGCCCCCAGGGTGACATCAGCCTGAAGAACCCGCGCGGCGCGATGGGCTTCATCTCATAGTCGAGGCCCAGGGCATCTGCGAGCCCCCGCGTTTGCGCATCCATGCCGGCCGCGCCCGTGGTGATGATCCACGTGCGCTTGCCCTCAAGCGGGCGTGGCTCTCTGGCGGCTGCATTCATGTTTGCTGCTTGCAGCTTTTCCCCGTTGCGACCGCGGCTGTCCACCGTTCTTTGCGATGGACTGTTGCGGTACAAAAGTGCGCTGGGAACGCTAGCCAAATGGCGCGGCATGGTGCAACTCTGCCACCTCCGGCGCCCATAAGCGCGCGCTTCATCCCGGAGATTGGAGCCCATGGCCCTGCGCCTCGACCCCGTCGATTGGCGTATCCTGAAAGAGTTGCAGGCCGACGGCAGCATAACCAATGTCGCCCTGGCCTCGCGCGTGGGTCTTTCGGCGCCGCCCTGCCTGAGGCGTGTCCGCGCCCTCGAGCAAGCGGGCCTGATCGCGGGTTACACGGTGCTTCTCGACGAGGCCGCGCTCGGCTTCGAGCTCACCGCCTTCGCCATGGTCGGGTTGCACAACCAGGCCGAGGCGGAACTGCGCACCTTCGAGAACCGCATTCTCGGCTGGCCCATCGTGCGCGAGGCCTACATGCTCTCGGGCGAGAGCGATTTCATGCTGAAGTGCGTAGCGAAGGATCTGCCGGCGTTCCAGGAGTTCGTGCTGGAGCACCTGACCGCGGCGCCGAACGTCGCCAGCGTGAAGACGTTCCTCACCATCCGCCGCGCCAAGCGCGAGCCGGGCGTGCCGATCGCCGTTCCCGAAAAGTGAGCGGCGCCGGCAGCTCCGCCGCCAGCGCCGTACATCTCGGATAAGGATGCCGTGTCCGTGCGAGCCGCAGGCTCGCGGCGCACCGCCGCTACTTCCACTCGATCTTGAGGACTTCGTACGAGCGTGCGCCGCGCGGCGTCGTCACCTCGGCCGTGTCGCCCTTCGCCTTGCCGATCAGCGCGCGCGCGATGGGCGAGGAAATCGAGACCTTGCCATCCTTCACGCTGGCCTCGAAGTCGCCCACGATCTGGTACTTCACCTTCTCGTCGGTGTCCTCGTCGACGAGGGTGACGGTGGCGCCGAACTTCACGGTGTCGCCCGACAGCTTCGAGGTATCGACGACGTCGGCCCGGCTGATGCGGTCCTCGAGATCGGCCACGCGCGCCTCGTTGAGGCCCTGGGCTTCCTTGGCCGCGTGATATTCCGCGTTCTCCGACAGGTCACCATGGGCGCGCGCCTCGGCGATGGCTTGAATGATACGGTGGCGCTCCTCCGATTTGAGGCGCTGCAGCTCCGCTTCGAGCGAGCGGTAACCCTCGATAGTCATCGGGACCCGTTCCATGGTCATTCCCTAATATCTCCCTTCGGCCTGACAGGAGCTGCCAGGACCACCGACACTCGTTGGCTGCCAACGTGTGAAATGGACCGCGCCATCCGTGAGGTGGGCGGTCCGCTGGGTTAGGATGGGTGCGTCACGAAGTTTTGCAAAGGGGCAACGCGCAACGTGCCCGCTTTCAGGGCTCTAATTGCCCTGGTGACCGCCACCGCTCCCGCTATAGTTGTATAGTATGGTATATGGTTCAGCAAGGCGGTCCGGCGGATATCCTTGCTATCTGCCAATGCCTTGGCGCCGGCGGTGGTGTTGAAAACAAGGTGAACGTCGCCGTTCTTCATCGCATCGACGATGTGCGGGCGACCCTCCAATACCTTGTTGATAGCTTCACACTTAATGCCGTTCGCCTCGAGGTGACGCTTGGTTCCTCGGGTGGCGATGATCTTAAAGCCCATCGCTTCCAGCTCGCGCACGGGCGCCACCACCCGGTCCTTGTCGGTGTCCTTTACCGAAACGAACACGGTCCCCTCCATGGGGAGGACGATCCCCGAGCCGAGCTGGCTCTTGTAGAACGCCATGGCGAAATCGCTGTCGATGCCCATGACCTCGCCGGTCGAGCGCATCTCCGGGCCAAGGATCGGATCGACCCCAGGGAAGCGCGCGAACGGGAACACCGCCTCCTTCACCGCGACGTGCTTGAGGTTCGAGGCGCTCAGCTTGAAATCCGCGAGCGGCTTGCCGGCCATCACCTGCGCCGCGATCGAGGCGATCGGGTTGCCGATCACCTTTGCCACGAACGGCACGGTGCGCGAAGCGCGCGGGTTGACCTCGAGCACGTAGACGACGCCGTCCTTGATGGCGAACTGCACGTTCATCAGGCCGACGACCTTCAGCGCCAGCGCAAGCTCGCGCGTCTGGCGGTCGAGCTCGGCCAGCATGTCCGGCCCCAGCGTATAGGGCGGCAGCGAGCAGGCGCTGTCGCCGGAATGGATACCCGCCTCCTCGATGTGCTCCATGATGCCGGCGACGAACGTATCCTTGCCGTCGGCCAGGCAGTCGACGTCCACCTCGACCGCATCGGTGAGATAGCGGTCGATCAGAAGCGGGCGCTTCTCCGAGACGACCAGCTCGGACGGGCGATCCAGGGTCGCCGACAGGCGCGCGACGTACCGGTCCACCTCGGAGCCGTCGTGCACGATTTCCATCGCGCGCCCGCCCAGCACGTATGAGGGCCGGATAACGACCGGATATCCAACCCCGTCCGCGATGGCGCGGGCCTCGCCGGGCGAGCGGGCAATGCCGCTGTTGGGCTGGCGCAGCCCGAGGCGCTCGATCAGCTCCTTGAAGCGGTCGCGGTCCTCGGCAAGATCGATGGCGTCGGGCGAGGTGCCGAGGATCGGCACGCCTGCATCCTCGAGCGCCGCGGCAAGCTTCAGCGGCGTCTGGCCGCCGAACTGCACGATGACGCCCTTGAGCTTCCCCTTGGACTGCTCCTTGGCGACGATCTCCAGCACATCCTCCGCGGTGAGCGGCTCGAAGTAGAGCCGGTCGGAGGTGTCGTAGTCGGTGGACACCGTCTCCGGGTTGCAGTTGATCATGATGGTCTCGAAGCCCGCAGCGGTCAGCGCGAAGCAGGCGTGGCAGCAGCAGTAGTCGAACTCGATGCCCTGCCCAATGCGGTTGGGGCCGCCGCCGAGAATGATCACCTTCTCCTTGTCGGAGGGGCGCGCCTCGCAGTCCGGCGCATCGGAATCGTTGCCTGTCTCGGCCAGGACGAGCCCGCGCTCGTAGGTCGAATACATGTAGGCGGTCGGCGCCGCGAATTCCGCCGCGCACGTGTCGATGCGTTTGAAGACCGGGTGCACGCCGAGACTGGCCCGGTGGGCGCGCACATCCTTCTCGCTCATCCCCGCGAGCGTGGCGAGCCGCGCGTCGGAGAAGCCCATCGCCTTCAGGGAGCGGAGCTGCTCGGCGCTCTTGGGCAGGCCGTGCACCTTCACCCGCTCTTCCTGATCGATGATTTCCTTGATCTGATTGAGGAACCAGGGGTCGATCCGGCAGGACTCGAACACCTGCTCCACGCTGAACCCGAGGCGCATGGCCTGCGCCACCTTCAGCAGGCGATCTGGCGTCGGCTTGGAGACGGCGGCCCGGATGACGTTCTTATCGTCGCCGACGCCGAGGCCTTCGAGCGCGATATCGTCAAAACCGGAAAGCCCCGTCTCCATCGAGCGCAGCGCCTTCTGCACGCTCTCGGCAAAGGTGCGGCCTATGGCCATCACCTCGCCCACGGACTTCATCGCCGTGGTGAGCGTGGCATCGGAGCCGGGGAACTTCTCGAAGGCAAAGCGCGGAATCTTCGTGACGACGTAATCGATCGTCGGCTCGAATGAAGCCGGCGTCGCGCCTTCCGTGATGTCGTTGGCAAGCTCGTCCAGCGTGTAGCCGACCGCGAGTTTCGCAGCGACCTTCGCGATCGGGAAGCCGGTCGCCTTGGAGGCGAGCGCCGAAGAGCGCGACACGCGCGGGTTCATCTCGATCACGACCAGCCGGCCGTCGTCCGGATTGACCGCGAACTGCACGTTCGAGCCGCCGGTCTCCACGCCGATCTCCCGCAGCACCGCGATCGAGGCGTTGCGCATGATCTGATATTCTTTGTCCGTGAGCGTCAGCGCCGGGGCGACGGTGATGGAATCGCCCGTATGCACGCCCATCGGATCGACGTTCTCGATAGAGCAGATGATGATGCAGTTGTCCGCCTTGTCGCGGACGACCTCCATCTCGTACTCCTTCCAGCCGAGCAGGCTCTCGTCGATGAGGATCTGCCCCACGGGCGAGGCATCGATCCCGGAGCGGGCGATCTGCTCGAACTCTTCCCGGTTGTAAGCGACACCGCCGCCCGTACCGCCGAGCGTGAACGCCGGCCGGATGATAGCGGGCAGCCCGATCGTCTCCAGGAGCCGCATGGCCTCCGCGAAGCCCGCCGCCGTGTCGTAGCGCACGATATGTCCCTGCGCGTCACGGATCGGCGGCGAGGACGCAATAGCCGCGCGCGGGCTTTCGAGCCCGATCTTGTCCATCGCCTCGCGGAAGAGCTTGCGGTCCTCGGCCTTGTCGATCGCCTCGGCGCGCGCGCCGATCATCTCGACGCCGAACTTCTCCAGCACGCCCTGGCGTTCGAGCGCCAGCGCCGTATTGAGCGCGGTCTGCCCGCCCATGGTCGGAAGCAGCGCATCGGGCCGCTCCTTCTCGATGATCTTGGCGACGACGTCGGGCGTGATCGGCTCGATGTAGGTCGCGTCCGCCAGATCCGGGTCCGTCATGATCGTCGCCGGATTGGAGTTGACCAGGATGATCCGATACCCCTCGGCCTTCAGAGCCTTGCAGGCCTGGGTCCCCGAGTAGTCGAACTCGCAGGCCTGGCCGATAACGATCGGTCCGGCCCCGATGATGAGGATGGACTTGATATCCGTGCGTTTGGGCATGAGGCGGCCTTTTATTCATGATCGGCGGCTTTGGCTATAGCCACATTTCCGCACGCGCACGCCCGCACGCCGCAGGGCGGTGGCGGGTGCTTCAAAGTGTGTGGGATCGTGCCTAGAGCCGCTCCGGCCGGACGCGGAACGGCTCTACGCTATGTTTGTCGCGCTCCCCAGGTTCCTACCTTCGCGGACGGCGCGCTTGCAAGTCCCAGTTACTTCTTTTCGGCAGGCTTATCGGCCGCACTCGCGGCCGGCTTGTCGGCCGGGGCGCCGGGAAACTTCGGGGCGTCGACCTTGATATCCGCCGGATAGCTGTAGATGGCCTCGAAGATCGGCTTCTCGAGCTTGTCCGCCCGGCCGAAGATGCTGCGGGCGGGCAGCCCGGTGATCGGATCGACGAAGATGACGCGCACGGGGCGATCGGGAAGCTTTGGCTTCTCCGCCGGCGGCGCGCCCTGGAGCATGCGCTCCTTGTCGTTGGGATCGACGTTCTCGCCGCGATAGGCGAGATAGCTCTTGCCATCGACCGGCTGCTTGCCGAGGCAATCGAACTCGCCGAGTGCGCCCTGGTCCGCCTCACCCAGCGTTTCCAGCATCTGCGCCGCCATTGCGTCTGCGACCTGCGGGTGCAGCGGATGCCATTCCTCACCCTCGGCACGGGTCCAGCCGTCGCGGCCGATGACCACCGTCTCGACCGGACGGGGCTCGACGGTCGAGGTGATCACCTGGCGCATGCGATTGGGCAGCTGGTAATCGACCGTCATGTTCACGAGGCCGTCCTCGGTGAGC
>Ga0180220_1000509_pt1 | contig 41876 bp, 44 predicted proteins | sample eDN5th37CBELigBY_FD_151335 | JGI IMG/M metagenome (GOLD analysis project Ga0180220, IMG submission 151335) | Enriched backyard soil microbial communities from Emeryville, California, USA - eDNA 5th pass 37_C BE-Lig BY (version 2) (version 2) | ecosystem: Environmental > Terrestrial > Soil >... | reverse complement strand
GCGCCTCCTGCGGCGTCATGCCCATGCCCGACGCCGCGTGCAGGGTCTCCAGCAGGCACTCCCAGGTGGCGACGGGCGCGTCGGCGACGTCCTCGGGCGGCCCGACCGGGCCCTGGTCGCGGGCCGTCGCGATCAGCGCCTCGAGCGCGTCGCGCCAGCCGGCGCCGGTGTGCTCGGCCAGGATCCGCTCGCGCGTCTGCGCGCCCAGGTCCCGGCGGCGCCGCGGGTCGGCGAGGAGGTCGGCGATCGCGGCGGCGTGCTCCTCGGGGTCGGCGCACGTGACGAGCAGGCCGTCGACCGACGTCATGTCCGCGGCGAGGAGGCCCTGCGCGCCGGCGTCGGGGCGCAGCGTGACGATCGGCAGCTCGTGCAGGCCGGCCTCGAGGACCGCCGTCGCCGACGAGCACGGCCACGAGTCGACGTACAGGTCGGCGGCCTCCAGGAGCGTCGCGGCGTCCGGGTTGAAGCCCAGCGCCCACAGGCGCCCGCCCACGGTGGCGGCCGCGGCCGTCCAGCGGTCGTCCATCTCGGGGCCGAGGACGCCGCAGACCGCGTCGGGCACGGCGCGCAGGGCGCCCGCGGCGAGCTGCGGGAACGTCGGCTCGAGCACCGGCCCGTACTTGTAGGCGGCGGCGACGGAGGCCAGCAGCGGGCGGCTCGCGTCCAGGCGCATCCGCCCGCGAGCGGCGCGCCGGTCGGGCGGGGGCGTGACCGGCAGCGGCACGGGCAGCAGCCGCGAGCGCGCGGCGGCCACGCCGCGGCGCCCGGTCGTGACCGCGGCGCCCGAGGGGCGGAAGTCGGCGACCGCGTCGGCGACGCCGACGCCCAGCCAGAAGGCGTGGTCGGTGTGGTTCATCGCCACGACCGGCGGGCGGCCGTCGGGCTCGGCGAACGCGAGCACCGGCACCGGGTCGAAGGGGTGGGCGTGCAGCACGACGAGGTCGGCGTCGGCCGCCGCCGCGCGCAGGGCGCGGGCGCGCTCCAGCGGCGGCTCGGCGCCGCCGCTCATGGCGACCCGGCCGCCGGACGCGACCGCGGCGCGCGCCAGCGCGGCGGTGACGTCGTTCATCGGGCCGGTGAGGAAGAGCGAGTGCCGGCGCGCGTCGTCGAGCTCGATCCAGCGCTGCGTCAGCCGCGTGTGGCCGCCCACGGCGTAGGTCTCGGTGAGGACGTGCAGGACGCGACCGGGCCCGGCCGCCGGGCGGGCCCGGCCGCCGCCGATCCGCCGGCGCCCGACGTCGAGCAGCAGGCGCTCCAGGGGCGCGCTCGCGAACCGCCCGCAGTGGGCGCCGTGCGCGAACCGGGCGGCGATCGCGGCGGCGCGGACCGCCGCGGCGTCGTCGCCCTCGGCATGGCGGGCGAGCGCCTCGCCCTCGAGCGCGTCGAGCGTCGCGCGGTGCGCGGCGATCCGGTCCTCCGCGCGCGCGAGCGCGTCCCGGTTGGCGGGATGCGCGAACACGGGCGCGGCGGAGGCCTGGGTCATGCCGCGAGCGAGACCGGGTGGACGTCGGCGCCGCGGGCCTGCGCCAGGTGCGCCTCGCGCGTCCCGGCGCCGGCGACGCAGATGTCGTCCCCGCGCAGCAGGCCGTCGAGCGCCGGGGCGGGGACGACGTCGATGTCGACGTCCTCACCGGCGGCGAGCGCCTGCTCCAGCAGCGCGAGGCCGGCGTCGAGGTCGGCGGGGTCGACGGCGACGACGCAGGCGGAGACGCGGCGGGCGCGCTGCAGGTCGCGGAAGCCGTCCACGACCGCGCCGACCGCGACCGGGTCGGGATCGACGAACGCGACGGCCCGCCGGGGCGTGGTCGAGGCCAGCCAGGCGTCCGGATCGGCGCCCTCGGCCCGCAGGGCGGCCTGCGGGGCCATCCCCATGCCGCCGGCCGCGTGCAGCGCCTCGATCATCGCCTCCCAGGCGGCCGGGGGCGCCTCCGGGGCCGGGCCGGGCGCCGGGGCCGGACCGACGCTGCGGGCGGTGGCGACGACGTCCTCCAGGGCGGCCAGCCAGCCGGCGCCGGCGTGCAGGTCGAGCACGCGCTCGCGGCCGGTCGCGCCGAGGCGGCGGCGGCGCTCGGGGTCGGCGAGGAGCTCGGCGACCGCGGCGGCGTGCTCGCGCGGGTCGGCCGCGCGGAGGATCAGGTCGTCGAGGGCGGGGCCGGCCATCGCCAGCAGGCCCTGGGCCTCGAGGTCGGGCACGAGCGCCACCAGCGGCAGGCCCGCGACGGCCGCGTCCAGCATCGAGGTGCCCGACGCGCACGGCCACGAGTCGAGGTACACGTCGGCGGCGCCAGCAGCGTCGCGGTCTCCGGCTGGGCCCCGACGGCCATCACGCGCCGGCCGGTGGCCTCGCACGCGGCGGTCCAGCGCGGGTCCATGCCCGGGCCGACCGCGATGAGGAGGGCGTCGGGGTGGGCGGAGACGGCGCCGACGGCCAGCTCCTGGAAGGACGGCTCGACGACGGGCTCGAACTTGTAGGCCGACGCGACGGTGCACAGGACCGGGCGATCCGGGTCGAGCCCGAGCGCCGCGCGCGCCTGCGCGCGGTCGATGTCGGGCGGCGTCGGCGACACCGGGATCCCCAGCACGCGGCTGCGCTCGGGCGCGACGCCGCGGCGGGCCCGGGTCAGCGCGGCGCCCGTGCCGCGGATGTCGGCGACGACGTCGGCGACGCCGAGGCCGAGCCAGAAGACGTGGTCGGCGTGGTTGAGCAGGACCACCGGCGGGCGGCCGCGCGGGTCGGCGAACGCGAGCAGCGGCACGGGGTCGAACGGATGGATGTGCAGGACGACGAGGTCCGCGTCGCCGGCGGCCGCGCGCAGCGCCGCCGCGCGCGCGACGACGTCCTCGGCGGGGCGGTGGACGCGGGCGTCGCCCCCGCTGCGCTGCGCGGCCTCGGTCAGCCACGGCGGCGCGTCGGCCGGCGCGGCGGTGATGAAGATCGCGTGGGTGCGGTCGCGGTCCAGCTCCATCCAGCGGGACGCCAGGCGGGTGTGCCCGCCCACCGCGTAGGTCTCGGTGAACACGTGGAGGATCCGCTCGCGCCCGCCCGGCGGCCGGGTGGCGGCGGCGCCGGCGCCGGCGGGGACGAGCCGCCGGCCCAGCTCGAGCAGCATCGCCTCGAGCGGCTCGCTGGCGAACACGCCGATGTGCAGCCCGTAGGCGAAGCGCGCGGCCCCCGCGGCCGCCCGGATGGCCGCCGGCGCGTCGCCGGCCGCGTTCAGCGCCAGGGCGTGGCGGACCATCGAGTCGAACACGAGCCGGTTGCCGGCGATCCGCGCCTCGGCCTCGCCGAGCCGCGCGCGGTTGGCCGCCTCGTCGAGCAGGCTCGGTCCAGTGCGGTCTGACATGTCGCGGTCCAGGGTCGGGCCGGCACGCGGGCGCCGGCGGCGGGGGTACGCCCCGGTAGTCGGACGCGGGAGGGCCGTCTTGACCGCGCGCGCCTCAAGGCCGGGCCGCGCGCGCCGACTCTCCCGGGCACCATGCCCGCGCGCTCCGCCGACCGTCCCCGCGCCTCGATCGTCATCGTGGCGTACGGCCGCCGCGACGTCACCGAGGCCTGCCTGCGCAGCCTCGACGCCGCGCTCGGCGACGGCCTCGGCACGGCGTGGGAGCTCGTGCTCGTCGACAACGCGTCGCCCGACGACACCGCCGAGCTGTTCGCGGCCTGGAGCGACCGCGCGACGGTCGTCGCGCTGCCCGAGAACCGCGACTTCGCCGGCGGCTGCAACGCGGGCGCCGAGGCGGCCCGCGGCGAGGTCCTCGTCTTCCTCAACAACGACACGATCGTCGGGCCGGGCGCCCTGGAGACGCTCGTCGAGCAGGCCCGCGAGCCGGGCGTCGGCGCCGCCGGCGCGCGGCTGCTGTACCCGGACGGCACGATCCAGCACGCCGGCGTGTGGATGGTGCGCGAGGGCAGCGGCGTCGTGGTCCCCTACCACCTCTTCCACCATGAGGACGGCGACCTGCCCGCCGCCGCCGTGACCGTCGACCTGGACTGCGTGACCGCCGCCTGCCTGGCGATGCCGGCCGACCTGTTCGCGGCGCTCGACGGCTTCGACACCGCGTACCGCAACGGGTGGGAGGACGTCGACCTGTGCCTGCGCGTGCGCACGGCCGGGCGGCGAATCGTGTACCGCGGCGACGTCGCGATCGTCCACGACGAGGGCGCCACCCGCGGGCGCCAGCAGGGCGTGTCGCGCAACGCCGAGATCTTCTACGCGCGCTGGGGCGCCGCGCTCGACGACGACGCCGAGGCGTTCGCGCGCATCTGGGACGCCGCCTACGCGCCGCCCGCCGCGGAGGGCGCCGGGACCGCCGACGTGCTCGTGCGCGGGCAGGTGAGCGGGCTGGGGCCGCGGGCGGCGCAGGCGCGCGCGATCGTCGCCGGGCTCGAGCTGCTCGGCCGCCGGCCGGCGGCGCGCAACGCCGGCCAGGCGGCGGTCGGCCCCCGCCTCACGATCGCCGAATGGGAGCCCGTGCGCCGGGCGCTCGCCCGCGAGGCGCCCGCCGGGCTGCCCGCGGTCGACCCGGCCGACGTGCCGGCGGCGGTGCTCGCCGCGGCGCCCGAGGCGGGGCCGGGCGGCGGCGGGACCCTCGCGCTGCTGCCCGCCCACGACCTCGACGCGGCCGCCGCGGCGCTCGACGCCGCGCTGGCGCTGCCCGGCCCGCTGGTCGTGTCGCCCACGGCCGCCACCGACGCGGTCGAGCGCCTCGTCGCCGCCCGCGCGCCGCACGCCGAGCGGATCGGGCCCGGCAACTCGGAGCTGATGCTCGCCGCGCGCGCCCGCGTCGCCGACGCCGTGGTCGCGGCCGACCCCGCCGACCCGTGGGACCGCGCCGCGCTGGTGTCCGCCGGCTCGGGCGCGGCGGTCGTCGTCGCGCCGGGCGGCCCGGCCGACGCGCTGCTCGGCGAGCTGGCCGGCACCGTCGGCGGGCGCCGCGCGCCGCTGGACGGGCGCGCGGACCGCCACGCGCGCGTGGCCGAGGGCTGCTCCCCCGCGCGGCTGCTGGCCGAGGGCGTTCCCGCCGCGGCCTGAGCGGCTCAAATCCGCGGGCGGGCTGCCGATCACCGGGGGGTGATCGCGTTCGCGTCGTGCATCGCCAACCCGCAGACGTTCAGCGCCCGCGCGCTGCCGGGGCTCAAGCGGGCGATGGAGCCGGGATCGCCGTTCGCCGAGCTGTCGACGACGACCTCCATCCACGAGGCCTACAACGAGGCGCTGGAGCACTTCGCGGCGGCGCCCGACCTCGAGGCGCTCGTGCTCATGCACGAGGACGTCGAGCTGTACGACCCCGAGTTCTGCGGGCTCGTGCGGCGTGCGCTGCAGGACCCCGACGTGGCGATCGTCGGCGCGGTCGGCGCCCGCGACGTGCGCTCGCTCGCCTGGTGGCGGGGGACGATCGCCGGGCGCGTCCACGAGTCGCGCGGCGTGCTCGACCACGGGTTCGAGGACCCGGTCGTCGACGCGGTCGACGGCCTGCTGCTCGTCCTCTCGCCGTGGGCGGTGCGCACCCTGCGCTTCGACACGGAGACGTACACGGGCTTCCACGCCTACGACGTCGACATCTGCTTCAGCGCCCGCGCCGCGGGCAAGCGCGTCGTCGTCGCCGACCTGCCGCTGATGCACCACACCAAGGGCGGCTACGGCGACAAGGCGGCGTGGGACGCGGCGAACGCGGCGTTCCAGGCGAAGTGGGGCCTGTCAGGGCAGGAGCAGGGCGGCGAGCAGCCCCGGGTCGCGCCGGACGCGGTCGGCGTCTGAGCGCTCGCGCTTGACCAGCTCGATCTGATCGGGCGACTCCAGGCGGCGCAGGCGCCCGTCGGCGATCAGCCGCTCGTCGACCGCGCCGAGGCGGCCCTCGAACGTCGTCCACACCGGCGTGCCCAGCGCGACCGCCTCGCGGTTCATCGTCCCGCCGGCCGACACGACGAGGTCGGCGTAGGCGATCAGCGACTGGGTGTCGACGACGCGCTCGGGCACGATCAGCCCGGCGCCGATCGTCTCGCGCTGCTGCGGCGTGCGCGGCAGCACCACGGTCTGCGTGCCGCGCAGGCGGTCGAGCACCGCGCCGAACACCGAGTTGTGGAAGCGGTGGTAGGCCGACATCTCGGCCGGCGTGCGCACCACCGCGATCGGCTGGGCGGGGTCGAGCCCCAGCTCGTCGAGCACGGCCGGGTCGGGCTCGAAGTCGGCGAGCGCGTACTCCTCCTTCAGGCCCGGGTACTGGCGCACCTTGCCGCGCGCGCCGTAGCGGTCCAGGCGCTCGGCCGGCAGCAGCTCGGGGACGACGACCGCGCGGGCCAGGCGGCAGTTGATCTGGTGCTGGAACGTCGCCCACTCGTAGTCGAACGTCGTCGTCGACGGGATGCCGAGCAGGCGCGCGGCGACCGGCTGGTCGTTGGAGCCGTGCCCGACGGCGGCGTCGAACGGCCCGTGGCGGCGCGCCCAGCGGGCGAGCGCGCGGGAGCGGCCGGCCAGGCCGCGCGCCTTGGCCGCGAGGCCGGCGCCGCGGTGGCGGCCGATCGCCGTGTGGTCGAGGCCGTAGCGCTCCAGGAGGCCGAGCGTCTGGGCGAAGTCGCGCGCGGTGATCGCCACCTCGTGGCCCTGGGCCCGCCACCGCGCGATGACCGGCGCCAGCACCACGACGTGCGGGCTGTTCGTGACGTCCACCCAGATGCGCACCGGGCGCAACGCTACCCTGGGCCGCCGCGTGCACGCCCTGCTCCTGGCCTCGCTCACCGACCCGATCGTCGAGTTCGCCGTCGACGTCGTCGGCGATCTCGGGCTCTGGGGCATCTTCCTGCTGATGACGCCGGAGAGCGCGTGCATCCCGATCCCGTCGGAGGCCACGATGCTGTTCGCGGGCTTCAACGTGTCGGAGGGCCGCTACTCGCTGTGGGCGGCCGTGCTCGTCGGTTCGGTGGCGAACCTCGTCGGCTCGTGGATCGCCTACGCGATCGGCTACTACGGGCGCATCGAGCTGCTCGAGAAGCACGGCAAGGCGCTGCACATCAAGCGGTCGCACCTCGAGTGGGCCGACCGCTGGTTCGAGAAGTACGGCTCCTACGCGGTGTTCTTCTCGCGGATGCTGCCGATCGTGCGGACGTTCATCTCGCTGCCGGCCGGCGTCGCGCGGATGCCGTTCTGGAAGTTCTCGGTCCTGACGTTCGTCGGCTGCGTGCCGTGGGTCTTCCTGCTCACGTTCATCGGCAAGCAGGTCGGCGACCGCTGGGAGGACTGGAAGGACAGCCTCCACTACTTCGACTACGCGGTGGCCGCGATCATCGTCCTCGGGGCGGCGTACCTCGGCATCCGCTGGTGGCGGGGGCGGCGCGACCGCCCGGTCACCGATGCCGCCTGAGCCCGGCGCCGGGGCGGAGCTGCCGCTGAGCGAGGCGGTGGCTCTCGGCGTGCTCCACGGGCCGGCCGAGCTCCTGCCGATCTCGTCGTCGGGCCACGTGGAGCTCGTGCCGTGGCTGGCCGGCTGGCGCTACGCGGACCTCGACCCCGAGCTGCGCAAGGCCTTCGAGGTGGCGCTGCACGCCGGGACGGCCGCGGCGCTGCTGGTCGCCCTGCGCGGCGAGGTGGCCGACGCGGCGCGCGGGTTCGACCGCCGCCGCGCGACGCTCGTCGTGCTGTCGTTCCTGCCGCCCGCGGTGGCCGGCTACGCGCTGGAGCGGCCGATCGAGCGCCATCTCGGCACGCCGGCGACGATCGCCGCCGGGCTGCTGGCGGGCTCGGCGGTGATGGCGATCGCCGACCGCGTGGGCCCGGGGGGACGCCGGCGCGAGGAGGCCGGCTGGCGCGACGCGCTGGCGCTCGGGCTCGCGCAGGCGTGCGCGCTGATGCCGGGCGTGTCGCGCAACGGGGCGACGCTGGCCGCGGCGCGGCTGCGCGGGTTCGACCGCGAGGACGCCAACGCGCTGTCGCGCCACGTGGCGCTGCCGATCATCGTCGGCGCGAGCGTGCTGAAGGGCGCGCGGCTGGCGCGGCGCGGGCTGCCCGCGGGCACGGCGGTGGCGTTCGCGGCGGGGATCGGCGCGTCGTTCGCCTCGACCCTGGCGTCGACGTGGCTGATCGGGATGGTCGAGCGCGACCGCTCGCTGGCGCCGTACGCCGCCTACCGGACCGCGCTCGCGGGGCTCGTGATCCGCCGCCTCTGGAAGGATCGGGGGCGATGAGCAGCGACGCCGACGCCTACGCCGCCTCCGGGGTCGACATCCCGGCCTCCGACCGGACCGTCGACGCGATCGTCGGCGTGCTGCGCGGGATCGACCCGGGCCGGCCGTCGCGGGTCGTCGACCTGCCCGGCCACTACGCGTCGGTGCTGCGCGTCACCGACACGCTGGGCATCGCGATCGGCACCGACGGCGTCGGCTCCAAGATCGTCGTGGCCGAGGAGACCGGGCGGCTGGACACGGTCGGCATCGACTGCATCGCGATGAACGTCAACGACGTGGTGTGCGTGGGCGCGGAGCCGATCGCCGTGCTCGACTATCTGGCCGTCGAGCAGGCCGATCCGGAGGCCGCCGCCGCGATCGCGCGCGGGCTGCGGGCCGGCGCCGAGGCCGCGGGCGTGGAGATCCCCGGCGGCGAGCTGGCCGTGCTGCCCGAGCTGATCCGCGGGCACCCGTCGCCGCACGGGTTCGACCTGTGCGCGTCGTGCTTCGGGACCGTCGACCTGGACGCGATCGTGACCGGCGCGCAGGTGGCCCCCGGCGACGCGATCGTGGGCCTGCCCTCCAGCGGCATCCACTCCAACGGCTACACGCTCGCGCGCCGCGCGCTGTCGTCGCTCGGCTACGACGACCGCCCGTCCGAGCTGGGCGGCGCGACGGTCGCCGACGCGCTGCTGGAGCCGACCGTGATCTACGTGCGGGCGGCGCTCGCGCTGCTGCGCAGCGACGTGCCGGTGCACGGCCTGGCCCACATCACCGGCGGCGGGCTGACGAACCTGCTGCGCCTCAATGAGGACGTCGGGTTCGCGATCGAGGCGCCGCTGCCGGTGCCGGGGATCTTCGACCTGATCGCGCGCCTGGGCCGGGTCGGCGCCCGCGAGATGTGGACGGTCTTCAACATGGGCTGCGGCTTCGCGTGCATCGTGCCCGAGGCCCGCGCCGACGACGCGATCGCCCTGCTCGACGCCCACCACCCGGGCGCCGCGCGCATCGGCACGGTGACCGACCGCGCCGGCGAGATCGGCTGGCCGCCGGGCGTCTGAGCGGTCGCGCCGGCGACGCTGCGACCCGTGCCGCAGCGCAATCGAACGCCCGCGGTGCGGAGCGGCGCAGGCGCGATCAGCCGAGGCGCACGTAGCCGGTGGCGCCGCCGCCGTCCGGCCCGTAGGTGCGCCGCGACACGGCGTTGGAGGAGTTGCCCTCGATCGTGTTGATCGAGCCGTCGACGCCGACGGACTCCACGATGCCGATGTGGCGGCCGCCCCACACGATCAGGTCGCCCGGCTGGGGCTGCTGCGTCCCGGGCGGGATGAAGCGGCCGGTGCGCTGGGCCCAGTCGGCCACCGACGCCACGGCGCCGAAGCCCTGGCCGGCCTCGCCGACGGGCACGCCCGCCTGCTGGGCCACCCACGAGGTGAAGTAGGCGCACCACGGGCCCACGCCGGAGCCGGCGGTGGCGGTGCGGTACTCGGCGATCCGCGGGGAGTCGTTGGAGCCGGGCGGCTGCTCGGCCTGGCCGATCTCGGCCTGGGCGATCTGCACCATCCGCTGGCCGGTCGTGCCGGCGGGCAGGCCGAAGACGCCCGTCGCGGTCGGCGTCGCCATCAGCGCGGACGTGCCCGCGGGCAGCCCCGTGGAGCCGCCCTGCGCCGTCAGCATGCTCGCGAACGTCGAGGGCGACATGGACGCGGCCGTGGCCGTCGTCGAGGCGGGGGCGGGCGCCGCCGAACGGGGGTTCAGCAGCGACTGGATCTCGGCGATCCGCGCCATCGTCTCGGTCACGCTCATCGCCCGGGTAGTCGGACGCCGGCCGGCTCCCTTGACCGCCATCCGTCCACGGAACGACAGCGGGCCGCCCCGAGGGGCGGCCCGTGTCGCGTTGGAAGCTCGTCAGGCTCCCTGGGTACTGCCTCCCTACCGGAGGAGGGAGAGCACGTTCTGGCTGGCCTGGTTGGCCTGGCTCAGCATCGACGTGCCGGCCTGCTGGAGGATCTGGTTCTTGGAGAACGTGATCATCTCCTGCGCCATGTCGACGTCGCGGATCCGGCTCTCCGCGGACACCAGGTTCTCCTGGTAGGCGGAGGCGGCGCGAGCGGAGTACTCGAGCCGGTTCTGGATCGCGCCGAACGTCGCACGGGTGGCGGACACGTTGTCGATCGCGGCGTCGATCTGCGACAGCGCGCCGGCGGCGCCGAGGTTGTACCACGTGGCCGAGCCCGCGGCGACGGTCGAGCCGAGCGAGATCATCGCGACGGTGATGACCTGGCCGTCGTTGGCGCCGACCTGGAACGTCACGGTGTTGGTGTTGTCCAGCAGCGAGATGCCGTTGAACTTCGCCGACGTGCCGATGCGCTCGATCTCCGACGCCAGCTGGTAGACCTCGGACTGGATGGCCGACTTGTTGGCCGCCGAGTTGGTCGAGTTGTTGTACTGGACCGCCAGCTCGCGGATGCGCTGGAGCATGCTGTGGACCTCGTCCAGGTTGGCCTCAGCCGTCTGGACGAGCGAGACGCCGTCGCCGATGTTGCGCTGGGCCTGGGCGAGACCGCGGATCTGGCCGCGCATCTTCTCCGAGATGCCCAGACCGGCCGCGTCGTCGGCACCGCGGTTGATGCGGTAGCCGGAGGACAGGCGCTCCATGGACTTCATGGTCGCCGCCGAGGTGTTGGTCAGGTAGCGGTGCGCACCCAGGGCCTCGACGTTGTTCTGCACGCGAAGGGACATGCGATCTCTCCTTGAGAACGATGGTTTGTGTGTCCCGGAGGGCGACTCCTTGTCGCCTCCTGCATCCCACTTGTCGGCGGGGCCCCCGGACCGCTGAAGCGTTCTGGACGCTTGATCGAGGGCGGGCGCCGATCAGCGCGCGGCGCCGGGCACGGCGGTGCCGTGCTTGCGCTCGAACGCGGCGCGGTCGGCCGCGACCTGGCGCACGATCCACGCGCGCAGCTGCGGGTCCTCGCTCTCGACCGTCTGCGACAGGCCGTGGCGGATCCGCGAGGTCTCGACGAGCATCGGCGGGCGCCCGTCGAGGCGCAGCCGCTGCAGCAGGTCGGTGTCCTGGAACCACACGACGAGGTCGGGGTCCAGGAACTCGCCCGGCGCGACCGCGTAGGTCTCGAGCGTGTCGCGCGAGAGCGCGAAGCACCAGGCGGCGAAGTCGTTGCGCATCGCCCCGTCGATCGTGAGCGGGAAGACGACGGCGGCGCCCGCGTCGAGCGCCTCGCGCAGCGGCGGCCACCAGCCGGGCAGCAGCTCGACGTCGTCGTTGAGGACGACCATGTAGCGCCCGCGGGCGGCGCGCAGGCCGGCGTTGACCGGCGCCGTGAACCCCTGCGGGGGCGCGCCGTTGTCGACGACGACGATCTCGTGCGGCGCCTCGGTCGTCGCCTGGGCGGCGGCGATGCACGCGCGGACGCGCTCGCCGGCGGCGTCGAGCGTCGGGATGACGATGCTCACCTCGACGGTCTCGGGGTCGTCGACGTCGATGGGGCGGCGCGCGCCGCCGGTGCGCCGGCCGGGCGCGGCAACCGCGCTGGCCGGGCAGGGCTCGACGCGGCCCGCGCGCGCGAGCTGCGCGCACAGGGCGGCGATCTCCAGCCCCGGAGGGGCGGGCGGCAGCGCGTCGACGTCGGCGCGGCGCACGGCGATCGCGTGCGCGGCGACCGGGGGCTCGTCCGGGGCCGAGGCGGTGACCGGCGTGACGGCGGCGACCTCGGGATCGGCGAGCGCGGCGACGAGCGGCGCCAGGAAGCCGGGCGCGACCTCGGCGGCGCCGCGCAGCGCGACGACGACGTCGCCGCGGCAGCGGGCCAGGCCGCGCGTGGCGGCGGCCGCGAAGCCCTCGCGGCGCGGGCTGCGCACGACGCTGACGTCGCCGTCCAGGCGGGCCAGCAGCGCCTCGAGGCCGACCGAGGCGTCGTCGACGACGACCACCTCGTGCTCGGGCTGGCCGGGGTCCAGGGAGGCGACGGAGGTGAGGCAGCGCAGCGCCTGCTCGGCGCCGCCGTCGAGGACGATCAGGATCGAGGCCTGCACGTCCCGATGATCGGCCGCGGCGGGTGGCGCTTGAGCGCGCGCGTCAGACGCTGACGTCGATGTGGCCGTCGGCGTCGGGCCCGACGGCCTCCTCGCCCTCGGGCTCGGGCTCGCCCTGGGCGCGGCGGCGCCGGCGGCGCCGCTCCTCCTCCTCGCGCGGGTCGTGGCGGTCGATCCGGCGGTTGCGCTCGAGGCGCTGCACCGACGACGGGCCGTCGTACGACTTGCGGATGGGCTGGATGCGCTCCACGGGAGATCAGCCTAGGTCAGGAGAAGCTCGGCTCCGGCGTGGCGGACGGCTGGTCGGCGGCGGGCGCCTCGGCCTGCTCGGCGGCGGCGCGCTCGGCGGCGTCGAGCAGCTCGCGGCGCAGGAGCTCGACCTCGGCCACGACGATCTGGCGCCACACGATCACGGCGACCGCCCACGCGATCAGGTAGGCGGCGATGCCGGCGAGCAGGGCGCGGACGCCGGCGTCGACGAACGACATGCCGTCGCTGAGCGCGAGGTACTGGACGAGCACGAAGACGACCAGGCCGGCCCACGCCTTCGTGGCGCGGATCTGGCGCTGGGCCTTCGGGTGGGTGGCCAGGCGGACGGCGGTGTCCAGCGGCTCGGCGTCGACGTGCGCGTCGACCTCGTCGACCTGGCCCTTCCGGCCCTTCTTGCCCTTCTTGCCCTTCTTGTCCTTCTTGTCCTTGGCCATGGCCGGCTACCCCACGAGCTCCAGGGCGAGCGCCTCGACCAGCGCGGGGCGCAGCCCGCCGCGGTCGGCGGACGCGCCGCGCCCGACGTAGGAGATCGGAAGCTGCGCGTCGATGGCCGCGCCGATCGCGGCGCCGAGATGCTCGGTCTCGTCGACGTGGGTGATCGCCAGCGCGTCGACGCCGAGGCCGCGCGTGCCGTGCACGAGCTCGGCGGCCGCCTGCGGGCTCATCGTCGCCGGCAGGACCAGATGGCACTCGTCGAGCTGGAGCTGGCGCAGCTCGGAGGCGAGCTGGCGCAGCTCCGCCTCGGCGCGCGGCGACACGCCGGGCGTGTCGATGACGACGAGCGCGCGATCGCCGACGTGGTCCAGGAAGCGGCGGGCGGCGTGGACGTCCTCGGCGGCGTGGACGGGGATGCCGGCGTGCGACACGTCGGCCATCAGCTCGGCGCCGCGGTCCTTCGAGCGCAGCGTCAGGCAGGCGACGGGCCGGTCGCCGCGGCGCGCGTAGGCGAGCGCGAGGCGGGCGCTGCAGCGGGTCTTGCCCGAGCCGCCGGCGCCGACGAAGCCGATCACGAGACGCCCCGGCCGGCGGCGCGGCATCGGCGGCAGGCAGCGCGCGAGCTGGCCGGCGACCAGCGGCCGCAGCGAGCCCTCGGACGAGAACGGGAGCATGTGCTCGACGGCCTCGGCGACGATCTCGGTGACGAGGTCGGGGTCCATGCCGCGGGCGGTGAGGCCGCGGTGGACGTCGAGCGCGGCCTGCGGCCAGGACGGCTCGACCGGGACGGCCGGGGACGGGATCGAGACCTCGGGCGCCGGCGCGGGAGCGCGGCGCGTCATCTCCACGGACGGCGCGGGCGCGGGCACGGCGGCCGTCTCGGGGGCCGGCGCGCCGTTGACGCGATCGGGCGCGAACATCGCCGCCAGGGCGCTGGCGCCCTCGCTGCGCGAGGCGGGCGCGGGCTCGGCGGGCGCGGCCGGCTCCGGCGCGGGCGCATGGTGGCCGTTGCCGTTCCCGTTGCCGTTCGCGGCCTGGGCCGGGGCGTGGCCGTTGGTGCCCTGGGCGGCGCCGCGCGCCTCCTCGATGAGCTGGTCCCAGCTCCCGGGGACGTCGGCGGGGACGAACGGCTCGCCGTCGCCGCCGTTGGCGCCGGCGCGCGTGGCCGCCGCCAGCATCCGCTCGAACTCCTCGTCGTCGCCGGCGACCTGGTCGACGGCGGGGCCGGGGATCGCGTCGACCTCGACGCAGCGCTGCGCGAAGAAGCCGCCGATGCCGCCGGTGGTGCCCTGGCGGACGTTGAGGGCGATCGCGCCCTCGCCGAGCTCCTCGCGCACGCGCGGGAGCACCTCGGACAGCGAGCGGCCGCGGAACGTCCGCGCCTCGGGGTGGGTGGTCTCCTGCTCGCTCATGCGCTCACGACTCCGATCGTCTCCACGTTGATGCCCGGCGTGATCTCGTTGTAGGCACAGACGGAAAGCTGCGGCATCGCCTGCGAGCACAGCCGCCGCAGGTGGCGGCGCACGCGCGACGAGCACAGCAGGACGGGCCGCCGGCCGCGCGACACGGCCTCCTCGGACTGGGCGTGCAGGGCCTGCAGCAGCGCCTGCGCGCGCGGCGGGGCCATCGCCAGGTACTCGCCCTCGGCGGTCGTCGTGATCGCCTCGGAGACCTCCTGCTCGACCGCCGGATCGAGCGCGATCGCCTTCAGCGTCTGGTCCATGTCGATGTGCGGCGCGACGATCGTGCGGCCGAGCGCCTGGCGCGCGTACTCGGCCAGCAGCGCCGGGTCGCGCGTGAGGCGCGCCTTGTCGCCGATCGCCTCGACGATCGTGCCGAGGTCGCGGATCGAGACGCCCTCCGACAGCAGCGCCTGCAGCACCCGCTGGATCTCGCCGATCGACAGCAGGTCCGGCACGACCTCCTCGACGACCGCCGCGTTGACCTCCTTGAGGCCGTCGAGCAGCGCCTTGGTGTCCTGGCGCGTCAGCAGCTCGGCGACGTTCGCGCGGATCGTCTCGGTGAGGTGGGTGATGATCACCGACTCGGCGTCGACGACCGTGTAGCCCAGCGCCTCGGCCTCGGCGCGGCTGCCGTCGGCGATCCAGGTGGCGGGCAGGCCGAACGCGGGCTCGGTCGTCTCGACGCCCTGGAGCTGGCCGAACGCGTCGCCCGGGTCGAGCGCGAGCTGGTGACCGGCCATGATCGAGCCGCGCGCGACCTCGGTGCCCTTGACCTTGATCGCGTACTCGTGGGAGGCGAGGCCGACCTCGTCGTGGATGCGGACCTTCGGGACGACCGTGCCGAGCTGGGCGGCGAGCTGCTTGCGCACCGCGCTGACGCGCTGCAGCAGCGAGCCGCCGGCGGACTGGTCGACGAGCGGGACGAGGCCGAAGCCGATCGTCAGCTCGAGCGGGTCGATCGCGAGCGCCTCGAACGGGTCGTTGGCGTTGGCGGTGAGCGCCGGCTTGGCGGCGGCCTCGCGCTCCTCGGCCGCCTTCTGGGCCTCGCGCTGGGCGGCCATCTTGGCCAGCGCGCGACCGCCGAAGAAGAGCAGGCAGCCCATGACGAGGAACGGGAGCATCGGCAGGCCGGGGACGAAGGCCATGAGGCACACGACGACGCCGGCGATGACCGGCGCCTTGCGCTGCTTGAGCACCTGGCTGGCGAGATCGGTGCCGAGGTCCTTGTCGGACGTCGAGCGCGTGACGATGATGCCGGTGGCGACCGAGATCAGCAGCGCGGGGATCTGCGCGGCGAGGCCGTCGCCGACCGTCAGCAGCGAGAAGTGCTGGGCGGCCTCGCTGAACGGCATGCCCTGCTGGGCGACGCCGACGACGATGCCGCCGATGAGGTTGACCAGCGTGATGACGACGGCGGCGATCGCGTCGCCCTTGACGAACTTCGAGGCGCCGTCCATCGCGCCGTAGAAGTCCGCCTCGTCGCTGATGTCCTTGCGGCGCTTGCGCGCCTCCTCCTCGGTGATCTGGCCGGCGTTCAGGTCGGCGTCGATCGCCATCTGCTTGCCGGGCATGGCGTCGAGGGTGAAGCGCGCCCCGACCTCCGCGACGCGGCCGGCGCCGTTGGTGATCACGACGAACTGGATGATCACCAGGATCAGGAAGATGATGAGGCCGACGACGACGTTGCCGCCGACCACGAAGTTGCCGAACGCCTCGACCACGTGGCCGGCGTCCCCGTCGAGCAGGATCAGGCGCGTGACGCTGACGTTGATCGCCAGCCGGAAGAGCGTGGTGAGCAGCAGCAGCGACGGGAACGCGCTGAAGTCCAGCGCGCGCGGCACGTACATCGTCGCGATGACGATCGCCAGGCCCGCCGAGATGTTGGCCGTGATCATCAGGTCCAGCAACGCCGGCGGCAGCGGCACCACCATCATGACCACGACGAGCACGACCACGCCGGCGGCGACGAGGTCGGAGTAGCGCTGCGCGCGCTTGAGGAAACCAGTCATGCGTTGGAGGGATGGCGACTCGGGAGGGGCGAGTCGACCCCGTCATCGGCCACGCGCGCGCGGGCTTTAGGTGGAACGCTCGCCCTGCGGGCTCGGTTCCATTGCGGGTGTTCGCCCAGGGGGCGAAACCCGCGGTATTTCCGCGAATGCCGCGTGGACGAGTGTCTTAGGCGACTCGGCGCCCGGCCATCCGGTACACGTAGGCGAGCACCTGCGCGACCGCCCCGAACAGCTCCTCGGGGATCTGGCGGCCGACGTCGACCGACGCGTACAGCGAGCGGGCCAGCGGCGGGTCGGGCACGATCGGCACGCCGGCCTCGGTGGCGAGCTCGCGGATGCGGGCGGCGAGCAGGTCGACGCCCTTGGCCACGACCTCCGGCGCCGGGTTGCTGCCGTCGTACTTGAGCGCGACCGCGTAGTGGGTCGGGTTGGTCACGACGACGTCGGCCTCCGGCACCGCGTCCATCATCCGCCGGCGGGAGGCCTCCATCTGGCGGCGGCGCATCGCCGAGCGGACCTCGGCGGGCAGCATCTGCTGCTTGGCCTCGTCCTTGACCTCCTGCTTGTCCATCTTCATCGACTTCTCGGTGCGGTGGACCTGCCACACCATGTCGATGATCCCGATGATCAGGTAGGCCGCGGCGGCGCGGATCGCGATGCCGAAGACCATGTCGGCCAGCGCGCCGGCGAGCTGCGCCGGGGTCATGCCGATCATCGCGCCCATCTGCGGGATCTGCGGGACCAGCGCGGCGGCGACGATCGCGCCGACCGCGAGCACCTTCACGATCGACTTGGCGCCCTCGAAGAGCGCGTTGGGCCCGTAGATGTTCTTGAAGCCCTTGAGCGGGTTGAGCCGGTTGGGGTCCGGCTTGAGCCCGTGCATGTTCAGCTTCGGGCGGACCATCACGACGTTGATCGCCAGCGCCGCGACCAGGCAGGCGCCGACGACGGGCAGCAGCGCCACGACGACGTGGTTGAGGACGGTCATGAGGATCCCCTCGAGGCCGTCGGTGGTGACGATCTCGGGGTGGGCGCCGAGCCGCAGCGCCCAGTCCATCGCGTCGCGGAGCTGGCCCGTGAGCTTGGGCCCGAACATCATCAGCGCGAGCACGCCGACGAGCATCACGACCGCGCCCGTGAGGTCCTGCGAGCGCGCGATCGTGCCCTTCTTGCGGGCCTCCTGCCGTTTCTTGGGTGTCGCCTTCTCGGTCTTCTCACCGGCCACGCGCGCTCACCCCCTCAGGCCACTCGGAGGGTTCTCAGCGCCTCGGAGACGCTCTGCTGCACCTCGTCCGACAGCCAGCCGGCGACCCACGGCAGCGTGGCGCCGATGAGGACGAGGCCGACGATCATCTTCACCGGGAAGCCGACGCCGAAGACGTTGAGGGTCGGCACGACCCGCGACACGACGCCGAACGCGGCGTCGGTGAGCACGAGCGCCAGGATGATCGGCCCGGCCACCTGCACCGCCGAGGAGAAGATCTGCACGAACGCCTCGTCGGCGCCCGCCACCATCGCGGCGATCGACGGCGTCTGCTCGATCCCGACGAGGTCGTAGGTCTTGGCGAACCCGGCGATCACCCACTGGTCGCCGCCGATCGCGATGAAGATCAGGACGCCCAGCAGCGCGTAGAGCTGGGAGATGATCGTCGTGTTCGTGCCGGTGACCGGGTCGACGAGCGAGCCGAACGACAGGCCCATGACGTAGTCGATGAACGTGCCCGCCACCGACAGCGCGGCGAACAGCGCGCCCAGCGCGAACGCGTAGGCCAGGCCGACGAGCAGCTCCTTGACGACCAGGCCGCCGTAGGCCCAGGCGTCCATCGGGATCCTCACGTCGCCGATCGCGACCGGCGTGAGGCCGACGGCGAGGGCCAGCGCGACGATCCCGCGCACGCGGGCCGGCACCATGCGGCTGGAGAACAGCGGCGCCATCAGGAACAGCGGCGTCAGGCGCGCCAGGACGAGGAAGAACCCCGCCAGCGTCTGCTCGCTGAAGCGCTCGAGGATGAGCTCGGGCATCGGGGCGACCGCTCCCGCGCGGACCTACGCCCCGACCATCTGCGGGATGCTCAGCCACAGATCGTGCGCGTAGCCGATGAGCTGGTCGAGCATCCACGGGCCCGCGAGCATCAGCAGCGCGAACGTCGCGACGATCTTGGGGATGAAGGTGAGCGTCTGCTCCTGGATCTGCGTGACCGACTGGAAGATGCTCACGATCAGGCCGGCCACGAGGCCGACCAGCAGCAGCGGCAGCGCGATCTTCATGCTGATCGTCAGCGCGTTCGTCGCGAGGTTGACGACGTCGTCCTGGGTCATGGCCTATCCGAAGCTCTGGACGAGCGATTGGGTGACGAGGTTCCAGCCGTCGACCAAGACGAACAACAGGATCTTGAACGGTAGGGAGATGAAGACCGGTGGCAGCATCATCATTCCCATGGACATCAGCGTCGTGCTGACCACCAGGTCGATGATCAGGAACGGCAGGAATATGAGGAAGCCGATCTGGAAGGCGGTCTTCAGCTCGGAGATGATGAACGCCGGGATCAGCACGTAGGTCGGCACGTCCGCGCGCGTCTCCGGCGGCGGGAGCTTGGCGAGCTTCACGAACAGCGCCAGGTCCTTGTCGCCGGTCTGCTTGAACATGAACTCGCGCAGCGGCACCTGGGCCCGGTCGAGCGCCTGCTCCTGGGTGATCTCGTTGGCCTGGAGCGGATCCCAGGCGACCTCCTTGATCTCGCCGAACGTCGGCGCCATCACGAAGATCGTCAGGAACAGCGCGATGCCGACGAGCACCTGGTTGGGCGGCGCGGTCTGCGTGCCCAGGCCGCTGCGGATGAAGCCCAGGACGATCAGGATGCGCGTGAACCCGGTGACGCAGAAGAGCATCGCCGGCACGAGCGTGATGCCCGCGACCAGCAGGAGGATCTGGACGGCGTTGCCGCTGTCCACCATCAGCGCATGGTCCTCTCGCGCAGGCGGTCCATGAGCTGCGAGGCGGTGGTGCCGCCACGCCCGCCGCCGCGACGCGGGGCCGGGCCCTCGGGCTCGTCGGGAACGTCGAGGCCGAGGCGCTGGGCCTCCTCCTCCGTGTAGGTCCGGATCGGGACGACGCCGTGGTCGGCGACGCCGACGAGCAGCAGCTCGCGCCCGGCGCGGATGAGGTGAAGGGAGCGCCCGGGCCCGAGCGCGACGACCGCGGCGGTCGACAGCCCGTTGCCGCGCGTGCGCTCCTCGCGGGAGGACTTGATCTGCTTGAGCACCCACGTGACGCCGTAGATGACGGCGATGACGATCGCCAGCCCGACGATCGTGCGCACGAGGCTGCCGCCCGAGCCGCCGCCGCCGTCGCCGGCCTGCGTGCTCGAGGAGGTGGGAAGGTCGAGCGGGGTGGCCTCGCCCAGCTCCTTGTCGCCCGACGAGGTCGTGGCGGTCTGGGCGAACGCATAGGCGGGCGCCAGCAGGAGGAACGCGAGGGTCGCCGTCGCGACCGATCGGAGGAGGGAGTTCGACATTCGTTCTATGGAGTCGGGAGGGGCGACTCCGCCCGGTAGTCGGTCGGTCCGGACCCGCCTTGAGCCCCTCAAGGGAATCGCGCAAATGCCGACCAACAGCGGTAGTCAGCCCCCCGCCCTCCCGTTCACGAGGTAACTGCATGTCCACCGAATCCACCCGCCAGCTCGTCGTCTTCTCGCTCGGCGAGGAGGAGTACGCCCTCCCGATCACGCGCGTCCACGAGATCATCCGCTGGACGGAGCCGCGCTCCGTCGCGTCGGACGAGCCGTGGGTCCGCGGCGTCATCTCGCTGCGCGGCAAGATCGTCCCCGTGTACGACCTCGCCGCTCGCCTGGGCCTCGCCGCCGAGCGCCCCGAGCACGCGAAGATCGTGATCGTCGAGACCGCCGCCGACATGGCCGGCGTCGTCGTCGACGACGTCGAGGAGGTCCTGACGGTGGACGTCGAGCAGCTCGACTCCGTGCCCGCCGCCGGCGACCCCGCGATCGAGGCGATCGCCAAGATCGAGCAGCGCCTGGTCGTCCTGCTGGACCCGGTGGGCCTGTTCGGCGGCTCGGTCCTGGACGCCGAGCAGCTCGTCGAGGTCGCCTAGCCCGACCGTCGACGACCACCCAGGTTCCCCCCTCATGTCGGCTGCCCCCCGTCCCCGCGTCGTCGTCGCCGACGACTCGGGCCTGATGCGGCGCGTCGTGACCCATGCCCTGCAGGACGAGGGCATCGAGGTCATCGGCGCCGCCGCTGACGGCGACGAGGCGCTGGAGCTCTGCCAGCGCCTGCGTCCGGATGCCATGACCCTCGACCTGGCGATGCCGGGGCTCGACGGCATGGGCGTCCTGCGCGCGCTGAAGGATCCGTCCCGCCCGCCCGCGGCCAACGTCCCGGTCGTGGTGGTGTCGGCCTTCTCGCCGGCGCACGGGGCGCGCGCGGTCGACGCGCTCGCCGAGGGCGCGTTCGACCTGGTGGCCAAGCCGGCGACGGGGGAGCCGCTCTCGACGTTCGTCACGCAGCTCGGCGAGAAGGTCCGCGCGGCCGCCGCCAGCCGCCGCGGGGCCGTCAACGGCAACGGCGCCGCCCACGCCGGGCGCGTGCGCCGCGCCCCCGTGGCGCTGCCGCCGCGGCGCGGGGCGGTCCGCCCCAAGCCGGGCGGCCCGCGCACCGGGCGCCTCGTCGTCATCGCCAGCTCGACCGGCGGCCCGCGCGCCCTCGCCGACCTGATGCCGCAGCTCCCCGCCCGCCTGGGCGCCGGCACGCTGATGGTCCAGCACATGCCCGCGGGGTTCACCGCCTCGCTCGCCCAGCGCCTGGACCGCGCCAGCAAGCTGACGATCAAGGAGGCGGCCGGCAACGAGCTGATCGACCCGGGCGTCGCGCTGCTGGCGCCGGGCGGCTCGCACCTGCGGCTCGTCGAGGGCCGGCGGGCGAAGCTGTCAGACGCCCCCGCGATCGGCGCCCTGCGCCCGCGGGCCGACCTCACGATCCAGGACGCGGCCGCCGCGTTCGGCGAGCGCACGCTGCTCGTCGTGCTGACCGGCATGGGCCGCGACGGCCTCGACGGGGCGCGCGAGGTCAAGCGCCGCGGCGGGCGGGTGCTCGTCGAGGCGGAGTCGAGCTGCACCGTGTACGGCATGCCGCGCGCGATCGCCGAGGCCGGACTGGCCGACGCGGTCCTCGACCTGCGCGACCTGCCCCGAGCGATCATCCAGGAGGCCGGCGCATGACGCTGCTGAGCACGGGCGCCGACGCGCCCGCCACCCCGATCCCGAAGACGACCCGCGCCGGCGGCGACGACTACCTCGCGTTCTGCGAGGGCGTGCGCGCGCTGAGCGCGATCGACCTGAGCCAGTACAAGCGCGGCCAGATGGAGCGGCGCATCCGCTCCTTCGCGCAGCGCAAGGGAAGCCCCGACCTGGCCGATTACCTGAACATGCTGCGCTCCAGCAAGGACGAGCTCGAGGACTTCCTCGACCGCATGACGATCAACGTCTCGCAGCTCTGGCGCAACCCGGAGCAGTGGGACCTGATCGGGCGCGAGATCCTGCCCGAGCTCGCCGGCCACGGCCACCCGCTGAGCGTGTGGTCGGCCGGGTGCTCCTACGGCGCGGAGGCCTACACGGTCGCGGCGCTGTGCCGCGAGCACATCCCCGCGGCGCGCACCGCGATCCGCGGGACCGACATCGACAAGCGCATGGTGGAGCGCGCGCGTCGCGGCTGGTTCTCGGCCGAGGACGCCCGCACCGCGCCGCCGGCGCTGCTGGAGCGCCACTTCACCCCCGCCGACGGCGGCTTCCAGGCGCGCCGCGAGCTGGTCGCGATGTGCACGTTCGAGGTCGGCGACCTGCTGCGCATGAACGTGCCGGCCGGCCGGCTGGACCTGGTCCTGTGCCGCAACACGGTCATCTACTTCAACGACGAGGTGCGCAACGCGCTGCACGAGCGCCTCGCCCGGTCGCTGCGTCCCGGCGGCTATCTCGTGATCGGCTCCACCGAGCGGGTGCAGGACCCCCGCACCGTGGACCTCACCCCGACCCATCCCTTCGTCTACCGCAAGAGCTGAGAACTGCCATGGACGTCTCTGAGTACATGCCGATGTTCCTCGCCGAGGCGCGCGAGCATCTCCAGGAGCTGAACCTCGCCGTCGTCCGGATCGAGGAATCCCCCGACGATCAGGAGACGGTCAACGAGATCTTCCGGATCGCGCACTCGATGAAGGGCATGAGCGCGACCATGGGGTTCGAGCGCATGGCGGCGCTCACGCACCAGATGGAGGACGTGTTCGAGCTGCTGCGCCAGCGCTCGGGCGGCCTCCCCCGCGAGGCGATCGACGTGCTCCTGGCCTGCCTGGACGCCCTCGAGGCGACCGTCGGCACGATCGAGGAGACCGGCGCCGAGAACCTGGATCCGGCCGAGCTCATCGAGCAGCTCAAGGGCCTCGTCCGCGAGCGCACCACCGAGCAGGAGGTCCACCGTGTCGGCGGGCCCGCGCCGGTGCCGCCGCCGGAGGTCGTCGCCGAGCGCGCCGGCGGCCGGCGCATCGTGCGCGTCGTCGTCGAGCTGTCCGAGGACTGCGCGATGCCGTCGGTCCGCGCCTACATGGTCCTCAACGCGCTCGGCGAGCAGGGCACGGTCCTGTCGTCGGCGCCCGCCGTCGAGAAGGTCGACGCGTTCGAGGGCCGCCAGATCGAGGCGTGGATCGCCGCCGAGGCCCACGACGAGGAGATCGTCGCCGCGGCCCGCCGCATCGCCGACGTCACCGACGCCACGATCGCCGAGGTGTCCGAGGAGACGCTCGACGCCGCCGCCGAGCAGCAGCAGCAGCAGGCGGAGGCGACCGCCGCGTCGGCCGCCGCCGACCGCCCGGCCAACGGCGCCGCCCCCGCGCAGGCCAACGGCCACAAGCCGACCACGAGCGTGCGCGTCGACGCCGCCCGCCTGGACCAGCTCATGCACTACATGGGCGAGCTCGTCGTGCACCGCACGCACGTCGAGTCGCTGGCCGCGCAGGCCGAGGTGCCGGGGCTGCAGCAGGCGATGGCCGACCTGGCCCGCGCCTCGCAGTCGCTGCAGGCGATGGTCATGCAGGTGCGCATGATCCCCGTCGAGGCGGTCTTCCTGCGCTTCCCGCGGCTGGTGCGCGACCTGTCGAGCAAGCTCGGCAAGCAGGTCGAGCTGAAGCTCGTCGGCCAGGACACCGAGCTGGACCGCACGGTCGTCGACGCGCTCGGCGACCCGCTCGTCCACCTCGTCCGCAACGGCCTCGACCACGGCCTGGAGACGCCCGAGGAGCGGCGCGCCGCCGGCAAGCCCGAGACGGGCGTGCTGGAGATCTCGGCCGCGCACGCCGGGGGCAACGTCGTCATCAGCGTCCGCGACGACGGCCGCGGCATCGACCCGGCCAAGGTCGCCGCCAAGGCGGTCGACCGCGGCCTCATCACCGCCGAGCAGGCCGAGTCGATCGACCAGGCGCGCGCCGCGGAGCTGCTGTTCGCGCCCGGCTTCTCGACGGCCGAGACCACGAGCGACATCTCGGGCCGCGGCGTCGGCATGGACGCCGTGCGCACGATCATCCGGGAGCTCGGCGGCGACGTGAACTTCATCTCCGAGAAGGGCGCCGGCACCACCGCGCAGATCCGCCTGCCGCTGACGCTGGCGATCATGGCGGCGCTGCTCATCGAGGTCGACGGGCTGCCCTACGCCATCCCGCTGGAGCGCGTGCAGCGCACCGTGCGCCTCGAGGACCACGTCGTGCAGTCGGTCGCCGGCTCGCGGATGCTCGTCATGCGCGAGGAGGTCTACCCGCTGCTCGACGGCGGCGAGGCGCTCGGGCGCGGGCTGCCCAGCGGCGACACCGACCACGCCGTCATCGTCACGTCCGGCGACCGCACCATGGCGCTGGCCGTGTCCAAGCTCGTCGGCCAGCGCGAGCTGGTGACGCGGCCGCTGCCGCCCGACGTCTCCGACAGCGCGGCCGTGTCCGGCGGCGCCGTCCTGTCCAGCGGCGACATCGCCCTGATCGTCGACTGCGACGCCCTGAACACCACAACCGGGCTCATCGCGGCCTAGAAAGGAGGGCCCGCGACGTCATGACGCACTACACCGACATGCAACTGGACGCGCTGCGCGAGCTGGCGAACATCGGCTCGGGCAACGCGGGGACGGCCCTCTCGGCGATGCTCGGTCAGCCCGTCGACATCTCCGTCCCGGCCGCCAAGGCCCTGCCCCTCGCCAACGCCGTCGAGGCGGCCGGCGACCCCGAGACGCTGGCCACCGGCGTCGTGCTGCCGATCTTCGGCGACATCGACGCGACCGTCGTGCTGCTGTTCCCGCCCGACGACGAGGCGATCCTGTGCACGCTGCTGGGCGTCGAGCCCGGCACCGAGGACGGGTACGGCGCGCTCGGCGAGATCGGCAACATCCTCGGCTGCTCGTACGTGAACTCGCTGGCCGAGATGACCGGCCTGGCGATCGAGCCGCGCCCGCCGGAGACCGTCGCCGACATGGTCGGCGCGATCCTCGCGTCGGTCCTGGCCGTGCGCGCGGACTCCACGAACCTCGCGCTCGTCATGGACTCGCGCCTGATCGTCGAGGGCCAGGAGTGCGAGCTGACGTTCCTCCTGCTGCCGAGCCTGCAGGGGATCGACGAGCTGCTGGGCCGTCTGGGGCTGGCATGAGCCGCGGACGGGCCACGGACGCTGGGAGCCGGGCGCCATGGCGCCGGTCGTAAGCGGAACGGAGCTGATGGTCCGGATGGGCGAGCTCGCGACGTCGGCGGTGGCCGGCGAGGTGCTCGTCACGATCGGGCTGGGCTCGTGCGTCGGCGTCGCGCTCGTCGACGCCCGCCGGCCGATCGTCGGCCTGGCTCACGTGATGCTGCCCGAGGCCGTCGGCGCCGACGGCCCCATCGCCAAGTTCGCCGACCGCGGCGTGCCCGAGCTGGCGCGCGCGGTGAAGTCGCTCGGCGCGGCGCGCCTGGAGGCGGTCATCGTCGGCGGCGCGCAGATGTTCTCGTTCGGGGGCTCCGACGGCGCCAACATCGGCGCGCGCAACGAGGCCGCGGTCCGCGAGCAGCTCGACCGGCTCGGGATCCCCGTCCGGGCGGCCGCCACCGGCGGGCGCAAGGGCCGCACCGTGCGCGTCCACGTGCACGGCACGCGCGTGACCGTGCGCGAGGTCGCCGGCGTCGAGCAGGAGCTGTACGGAAGGGGGATCCAGTGAGCGGAGAGCTGCTCAACGACGATCAGATCGCCAAGCTGTTCGACCAGGCCGCCAAGGGCAAGCTGAACCCCGAGGTCCCGGTCGCCTCCTCGCGGTCCGCGCGCCGCGCCCACGGCCTGCGCCCGATCGACTTCCAGCACCCGACGAAGTTCACCGCCGACCAGGAGCGGCGCATCAAGCGCGCCCTGGAGCAGTTCTGCCGCACCGCGAACCGCCGCCTGTCCGCGGAGCTGCGCGTCGACGTCGAGCTCGAGGTCATCGACGTCATGCAGCTCACGTGGTTCAACGCGCACGCGCAGATCCCGTTCGACTCGGTCTGCGGCGTCATCGACGGCGGCGACAGCAGCGAAGCGCGGATGCTGCTCAGCGCCGAGCAGTCGCTGGTCGTCAACTTCGTCGAGCGCCTGCTGGGCGGCACCGGCGAGGTCCGCGAGCGCAAGCTGACCGACATCGACCTGGTGGTCGCCAAGCGCTTCTTCGCCGCGCTGACCGAGGAGCTGTCGCTCGTGTGGGAGGAGCTGTCGCGCACCGAGCTGGAGCTCCTGCGCCTCGACAGCCAGCCCGAGAGCGCGAACGTCGCCAGCCCGAGCGAGCCGACGCTCGCGCTCGTGATGGAGGGCCGCCTGGGCCGCCTGTCGTCGACCGTCGTGCTGCTCGTGCCCTACCGCTCGGCCGGCTCGTTCGTCGACTCGTTCGGCAGCGGCGCCGACGGCGCGTCGCGCGACCCGCGCATCGCCGAGGCCGTCGACGCCGCGCTGCGCGGCGTGTCGGTGCCGGTGCGCGCCGAGGTCGCCGCCACGACGCTCACGCTCGAGGAGGTCCTCGCGCTGCGGCCCGGCGACACGATCAACTTCATGACGCCGGCCTCGGCCGGGGTGACGCTGATGGCCGACAAGGTGCCCGTGCACCGCGCCCAGCCCGGGCGCCGCGGGCGCTGGCGCGCCGTCCAGGTCGCCGAGGTGCTCCAGGGCGCCGAGCCGCAGGCCGGTCCGATCCACGTCGATGGCGAGGGGGTGATCGAGTGAGCGACGCCGGCGATGCGCTGATGCAGATCGGCGAGTCCACGGCCGAGGCCGTCATGGGCGTCCTGCAGGTGTTCTGTCCCGAGGAGGGGCAGGTGACCCAGGGCCTCGTCGCCGCCGTGCCGCCGGGCGTCCATCCGATGGAGGGCGTGCCCGTGCCGGCGGTGGCGACCGGCGTGTCGTTCGTGGACGGCGTCCACGGCGGCAACGTGTTCGTGATGACCGTCAAGGGCGCGCGCCGGCTGGCCGCGTCGATGATGGGCGCCGAGCTGCCCGAGGACGACGCCGAGCTCAGCGAGCTCGACCTGTCCGCGATGGGCGAGGCGATGAACCAGATGATGTCGGCCGCCGCGATGGCCACCAGCAAGGTGCTGGGCAAGGAGGTCGAGATCGCGCCGCCGGAGGTGCAGCAGTTCACCGATCCGGCCGAGGCCACCGCCGCCTACGACCCGACGCCCCACGCGGTCACCGCGCAGTTCTCGATCCTCGGCGAGCCGTGCCGCCTGGTGCTCTTCATCCCCAACGCGTTCATCGTGCGCATGAACCGCGCGCTGAGCGAGATGACCACCGAGTACGCCGAGTACGAGCAGGGGCCGCTCAGCCCGCTCGTCCGCGACGTGCCGCTGCGCCTGTGGGCGGAGCTGGGCCGCGTGCGGATGCCGCTGCAGGCGCTGGTCGGCCTGCCGGTCGGCGCGGTGGTCGAGCTCGACCACGAGGTCGACGACCCGATCGACCTCTACGTCGACGACATGCTTTTCGCAACAGGTCGGCTCCTCGTGACCGATGACAGCGAATGGGCCGTGCGCATCGAGACCGTGCACGGCGTTCCCGACAACCCCCGACACTCATCCCCCGACTCCCAGTCGCTGACGGCTGGGCCGACAACCACAACCCAAGGAGACTGACCGAAATGGCCCGTGTCCTCGTGGTCGACGACGCAGCGTTCATGCGCAAGATGGTCACCGACGCCCTGACGAAGGGCGGTCACGACGTCATCGGCGAGGCCGGCAACGGCGCCGAGGCCGTCGACCGCTGGCAGGAGCTGCGTCCCGACCTGACCACCCTCGACATCACGATGCCCGAGAAGGACGGCCTCGCCGCCCTCAAGGAGATCATCTCGATCGATCCCGCCGCCAAGGTCATCATGTGCTCCGCCCTCGGGCAGGAGAGCAAGGTGCTGGAGTCGATCAAGCTCGGCGCGAAGGACTTCGTCGTGAAGCCCTTCCAGGCCGACCGCGTCCTCGACGCGGTGGCCAAGGCGCTCGCGTAGCCGCACCCTCCTGTCGCGGCAGGGGGGTGCGGCGACGCCGCACCCCCGCGAAGCTTTTCCCACACGGCCCCCGCCACCGTGGAGACTGCGCGCCCACATGGGCCCGCGGCGTCTCGTTCTCACGGTCTCGCTGGCCGTCTTCTGCGTCGACGTCGACTTCTTCGCCCTGAACCTGGCGCTCCCGGCGATCGCCCGCGAGCTGGGCGTCGCGACGACCGACCTGCAGTGGGCGATCACCGTCTACCAGCTCACGCTGGCGTCGCTGCTCATCCCCGCCGGCCGGCTCGGCGACCTGCTCGGCCGCCGGCGCGTGCTGCTGTGCGGCATCGCCGCGTTCGGCATCGCGTCGCTGCTGTGCGGGCTGGCGCAGTCGCCCGGGATGCTGATCGCGATGCGCTTCGTCCAGGGCGCGGCGGCGGCCATGCTCTTCCCGGTCGGGATCGCGGTGATCAGCAACGCGTTCGACGTGCCGGCGCGCGGGCGCGCGATCGGCACCGTCTACGGCCTGGGCGCGATCGGCACCGCGATCGGCCCGTTCGTCGGCGGCGCGCTGACCGACGCGCTCGACTGGCGGTGGGTGTTCTTCTTCAACGTGCCGTTCTGCGTCGCCGCGTTCGTCCTCGCGCTGCGCCACGTCCAGGAGTCGCACGACCCCTCGGCCGAGCGCGTCGACGTGCCCGGCCTGGCGACGATCGTCGCCGGGATCGCGTGCGTGACGCTGGCGATCGACCGCGGCGCCGCGTGGGGCTGGCTGGGCTGGCGGACGCTGGGGCTCGCCGCGATCGGGCTGGCGCTGCTGGCGCTGTTCGTCGGGATCGAGCGCCGCGTGCGCGCGCCGCTGGTGGACCTGGCGCTGTTTCGCAACGCGCCGTACGTGACGGTCACGCTCGCGGGCGGCGCCGGGAACGTCGCCACCTGCCTGATGCTGTTCCTGGCCACGATCTACCTGCAGCAGGTGCGGGGGCTCAGCCCGCTCGAGGCGGGGATCGTCTTCCTGGCGCCCGCGCTCGCCAACGCGATCGGCGGCGTGGTCGCCGGGCGGCTGGGCGGCCGCGGGACCTCGCCGCGGCTGGTGATGGGCGGCGCCCTCGTGCTCGGCGCCGCCGGCCTCGTCGGGCTGGCGCTCCTGTCGGCGTGGCCGGCGTACGTGCCGGCGTTCGCGCTCGCCGGCTTCGGGCTCGGCGTGACGTGGTCGTACACGAGCGTGGGCACCCAGCAGGTCGTGCCCGAGGCGATGGCGGGCGGCGCGTCGGGCGTGACGCTGGCGATCGTCGTCGGCCTCGGCGGCCTGTCCGTCGCGGTCGGGGCGACGCTGCTGGAGGCGATCGTCGACGGCGGCGCGACCCCGACGACCGCCGTCCACGTCCTGTTCGCCGGGCTGGCCGCGCTGGCGATCGTCTCGGCCGGGGCGCTGGCGGTCGTCGGGCGGCGCGCCGGGGCGGCGGCGCGGGCGGCGGCGACGTAGCCGCGGGCCGGCGCGGCGCGACGCCGTGTCGCCGAGTAGGGTCGCGCGGTGCGGATCACGGAGGAGAACCGGCCCTGGTGGACGCTGGCCGGCACGTGCATGGGCCTGTTCGTGCTCATGCTGGACTCGACGGTGGTGTCGCTGGCGCTGCCCGCCATCCGCGACGACCTCGGCGCGTCGGCGACCGAGCTGCAGTGGGTGGTCAACGGCTACCTGCTGACGCTCGCCGTCCTCGTCGTCACCGCCGGGCGCCTGGGCGACATGTTCGGGCGCCGGCGCGTGTTCCTCGTGGGCCTGGTGACGTTCGCGGCCGGGCTGCTGCTCGCCGCGCTGGCGCCGGCGATCGAGGTGCTGATCGCCGCGCGGTTCGTCCAGGGCGCGGGCGCCGCGGGCATGCTGACGCTGTCGCTGGCGATCGTCAGCTCGGTGTTCTCCGACGCCGACCGGCCGCGGGCGATGGGCATCTGGGCCGGGATCTCGTCGATGGCGCTGGCGGTCGGACCGCTGATCGGCGGCGTGCTCGTCGACGCGCTGTCCTGGCGCTGGGTGTTCTGGATCGGGGTCCCGCCGCTGGTCCTGGGCCTGCTGTGGACGCTGCGGGCCGCGCCCGAGAGCCGCGACGAGGAGGCCGGCCGCCGCGTCGACGGGCTCGGCCTCGTCACGCTCACGATCGGCCTGGCCGGGATCGTGCTCGCGCTGATCGAGGGCGACGAGTGGGGCTGGGACTCGGGCGCCACGCTCGCCGGGATCGCCGCGGGCGTGCTGGGGCTCGTCGCGTTCGCGCTCGTCGAGCCGCGCCGGCGCCAGCCGATCGTCGACTTCGCGCTGTTCCGCAACCGCCCCTATCTGGGTGCCAGCGCGTGCGCGTTCTGCCTGGTCGGCTCGTTCTGGGCGGTGATCTTCTACCTGCCGCAGTACCTCCAGGGCCCGCTCGGCCACCGCCCGGCCGTGAGCGGCATCCTGCTGCTGCCGATCACCGTCCCGATGATCGTCATCTCGCCGCCCGCGGGCCGGCTCATCGCCCGCTTCGGCGTCCGGCGCCTGATGACGGTGGGCATGGCGTGCGGGACCGCCGGCGTGGCCCTGATGACCCGCGTCGACGGCGACGGCGGCGAGCTGACGCTGCTGCCCGCCTTCCTGCTGTTCGGCGTCGCGCTGGGCCTGGTGTACTCGCCGATGTCGATCGCGGCGATGGCGGCGATGCCGCGCTCCAAGGCCGGGATCGCCTCGGGCGTGCTGGCGATGGACCGCGTGCTGGCCGGCGCGGTCACGCTGGCCACCACCGGCGCGATCTACGCCGCGCTGCTGCGCGACGGCGGGGGCGGCGAGCAGGCGATCCCCGACGCGCTCTCGGGCGCCCTGTGGGCGCCCGCCGCGCTGTGCGCGATCGGGACCGTGCTCGCCTGGTTGCTGCTGCAGGATCCGCAGGGCGACGCGGAGGCGACGCACCGCCACCTGCGCCATCCGCACGCGCCGCCGCACTGAGCGGCGCGCCGGCCGCTAGGCGGCCTCGACGTCGGGGACGGCCGGCGGCTCGTCGCCGCCCTCGCCCTCGGACTCGTCGTCCAGCTCGTTGACCTCGGTGATGCGCAGCCCGAAGTCGTCGTCGATGACGACGACTTCGCCGCGCGCCACCTGCTTGCCGTTGACGAGCAGGTCGACCGGCTCGCGGGCGCTGCGGTTGAGCGCCACCACCGATCCCGGACCCAGGGACAGGGCCTGGCCGAGCGTCATCCGCGTGCGGCCGACCTCGACGGACAGCTCGACGGTGACGTCGAACAGCCGCGCCAGGTCGCCGCCGGAGGGCGCCGTGGCGCCGTCGGTGGCCGGCAGCGGGGCGAGCTCGAGCTCCTCGGGGGACATCGCTTTCACCTCCCTTACTGGACGGTCACGTCGGTGAACAGGACGGAGTCGGCGTGCACGTCGGTCTCGTGGTGCAGGCGCTTGAGGATGCTCTGCTTCAGGCGCTCGCGGCCACGGCTGGTCTGCAGGTCCGTGCCCGACGACTCGGTCACCTCGTCGGTGACGATGTCGCGCACGACCGCCTCCTGGGGCAGGCTGCCGTAGCCCTCGGGCGGCTCGGCGGCGGCGCCGTGGCCGCCGGCGGCCGCCGTCGTGTGCGCGTCGGGCTCCATCACGAGCGCGACGCCGAGCTTGGCGTACTTGCCGTCGGCGAGGTTCAGCACGAACTCGCTCGGGAGCACGTACACCTCACCCGCGATCTTCGGCTTGGCCTCCGGCGCGGGCTTGGACAGCACGAACTTGTAGACGCCGCCCAGGACGAGCAGCAGCACGACGGGGATGATGAACTTGAGCTTGGACTTCATTCGGCTTCCTCGGAGGCGGTCTGGGGAACGGCGGGGCCGAGCGTGGGGGTGTTGGCGCCGAACGTGGGCTCGGCTTCCGCGCTGGTCGGTGCGGCGTACTGACGGGGAAGGACGATCTGGACGCGCCGGTTGCGCCGGCGGCCGTCCTCGCTCGCGTTGCTGGCGATCGGGTCGTAGTAGGCGCGGCCGGTGGCGACGAGCCGGCGCGGGCCGACGTCGGCGCTGACGAGGACGCGGGTGATGGTCGACGCGCGCGCGGTCGACAGCTCCCAGTTGGACGGGTAGCGGCCGGTGATCGGGACGGTGTCGGTGTGGCCCTCGACCACGACCTGGTGGCGGCGCTCCTGGCGCAGGATCCCGCCGACGGCGCGCACGAGCGGGCGGCCCTCGGCCCGCAGCACGGCGGAGCCGCTGTCGAACAGCAGGTCGTCGGTGAGGATCGTGATGACCAGGCCGCGGCGCTCGACGCGCGCGCTGAGCTTGTCGGCCAGGCCGCGCTCGCGCGCGTAGGCGTCGATGCGCTCCTTCAGGCGCTGCAGGTCCTCGGTCTCCTGCTGGGCGGGGGACTTGCCGCTGCCGGAGCGCTCGTCGAGGATCGAGCCCTGCACGGCGGCGTCGGAGGCGCCGCCGTCGAGGACGCTGCCGCCGCCCTCCTTGACGGGGCCGTCGAAGGCGTTGGCCAGGGACTTCTTCAGCTCGTCGAACTTGGCGGTGTTCACGTTGGCGATGGCGAAGAGGACGATGAAGAGGGCCATGAGGAGGGTGACCATGTCGGCGTAGCTGACGAGCCAGCGCTCGCTGTCGTCGTGCTCGACCTCATGGCCGCCGCGCCTCCCCTTGCCGTGCCCGGCCATGGGCTATGCCGCGGCGGCGGCCTGCTGGGGCTCGTCCGCGAGTCGCAGGTTCGGGGACGGCTCCTGCGCCGTCTCGCGCTCGGCCGGCGGCAGGAACGTGAGCAGCTTCTGCGCGACGATGCGCGGGTTGTCGCCGGCCTGGATGGCGAGCACGCCGTCGAGCACCATCGTGCGCATGTCGGCCTCCTCGCTCGACAGCCGCTTCAGGCGGTTGGCGATCGGGAAGTAGACGAGGTTGGCGGTGCCGACGCCCATCAGCGTGGCGATGAACGCGCCGGAGATCGACGGGCCGAGGCTGGCCGGGTCGGCCAGGTTGCCCAGCACGTGGATCAGCGAGACGACGGTGCCGATGATGCCGATGGTCGGCGCGAGCCCGCCGGCCTTCTCGAACACCTCGTAGACCGCCTTGTGGCGGGCCTGCATGCCGACGATCTCGCCCTCGAGCACCTCGCGGACGAGCTCGGGCTCGGTGCCGTCGACCACGAGCTGCAGCCCGTTGCGGGTGAACGCGTCGTCGACGGTCTCGAGGTCGGACTCGAGCGCCAGGAGGCCCTCCTTGCGGGCGCGCTCGGAGAAGCCGACGAGGTTGCGCAGGTGCTCGGCGCGGTCGAGGGAAGGCGGCGAGAACGCGACCTTGTAGCCGGTGGGGATCGACTTGACCCCCTCCATGCCGGTCGAGCCGAGGATCGCGCAGAACGTCCCGCCGAGGACCACGATCCACGCCGGGATCACGATCATCGCCGTGAGCGGGGTCCCCTCGAGGGTGGCGGCGACGGCGATGCAGGCGAGCCCGCCGAGCACGCCGATGGCAGATGCAGCCTTCATCCTGTACCAGTCATCGGCACGCGCGCCAGACTCTTCACCCCGGGGGGCTTCGATCTGGACGCCCGGTCCGCTCAGGAGTTGACGAGCCTCAGGGCGCGGTAGGCGATCTGCGTGCGCCAGTCCAGGACCTTGGCCACGACCTCGTTGACGGTCTCGGCGACCGCCAGCTTCACGCCGGTGGTGAGGTGCAGCATCGTGTCGGGATGCGCCTCGATCACCGCGATCAGGTCGGGGTTCAGGTGGAAGGGCTCTTCTTCGTGGTTCAGCCTGTGGAGGAGGATCATGGTCCGGTTCCGGTCGTGGTGGTGGAAGAAAGCGCGTAGGGCGGGGCGAATCCCTCCGAAACGCCCCGCCCGCGCGATCGTCAACCGTGCGGGCCCGTCGGCCCGCGGGCGGCTGCCCGTCAGCTACCGCTTGAGGTTGACGAGGTCCTGAAGCATCTCGTCGCCGGTCGAGATGACCCGGGAGTTGGCCTGGAAGCCACGCTGGGCGACGATCATGTTGGTGAACTCGGTGGCGAGCTCGACGTTCGACATCTCGACGGCGCCGCCCATCGCGGTGCCGTAGCCGACCGTCGACGGGATGCCGACCACCTCGGCGCCGCTGGCCGCGTTGGCGACGAAGCGGTTGCCGGAGGCGTGCGACAGCGCCTGCTCGTTCGGGAACGTCGCCAGGCTCACGTAGCCGGCGATCGCGCGGCCGTCGGCGCCGATCGGCGGCATGCCGGCCCCCGGGGTCCAGGCGGCCGGCGGCACGAAGCTCACCGAGCCGTCGGCGCCGACCGAGATGTCGGTCGCGCCGGTCGGGATGTTGATGTAGCAGTCGACGGCGCCGGCGCCGTTGCCGGAGCGGCCGATCACGTAGTAGCCGTCCTGGGTGGTGAGGAAGCCCTCGTTGTTGCGGATGAAGTTGCCGGCGCGCGTGTAGTTCATGTTCGCGGCGGTCGGCGTGCCCGCGGTCGGGTTCGCCGCGGTGGGCGCCGCCGGCGACTGCGCGACGCGCATCCAGCCCTCGCCCGAGATCGCGATGTCCAGCGGGTTGCCGGTCGTCTGCACCCCGCCGCCCGTCATGCGGTTGGAGATCGCGCCGATCTGGACGCCGAGGCCGACCTGGGCCGCGGCCTGGCCGGCGAAGCCGCCGGCCGCGTTGGCGGCGGCCGCGCCGCGCTGGGTCTGCGACAGCGCGTCCTGGAAGCTCGTCGCGCCGGCCTTGAAGCCGATCGTGTTGACGTTGGCCAGGTTGTTGGCCGTCACGTCGAGCATCGTCTGCTGGGCCTTCAGTCCGCTGATCGCGGAGTACATCGAACGCATCATGGTGGTGCTTCTCCTTCGTGATGCCTCGGCCTCCTCGCGAGGAGGGCCAGCCGATGGCGGTTTCCGGTGGTGGGTGCGGCGTCCGAGCCGCTAGGCGATGACCGCCGAGTCGATGTTGGTGAACACGTGCTCGCGCATGTGCGCGCTGTCGACGGCCGTGATGACCGTCCGGTTGCGCACCGAGACGACGAACGCCTTGTCGTCGACGAAGACGACCGACTCCCGCGAGCCCTTGCTCGCGGCGCGGTCGACGCCGCCCTGCAGGCGGGCCATCGACAGCTCGTCGACCTCGATGCCGCGGCGCCGCAGCCGCTCCAGCGCATGGCCGGAGAACTGCACCGCGGCGGTGCGCGCGCCGAGCACCTCGGAGAACGAGGTGGACGGCGCGGGGACCGTGGCCGTGCGGCCGGAGCCCCCGGGCCCCGGGTCGATCCCGGGCGGGATCAGCGCGGGGTTGACCTGGGTGGTCATCAGCGGACCTCCTTGACGGAGCCGAGCTCGATGCCCTCGGCCTCACCGATGGTGAGCTTGGGTCCGGTGCCGTCGAACTTCACGTTCGTGACGACGCCCGACTGCTCGTCGCCGTTGTCGTCGATGTAGGTGACGGTGCGGCCGACGAGGCCGATCGCGGTGTTGCCGACGCTGTCGGCGTGCGCGACCTGGGTCGTCTCGCTGATGTTCGTGAGCTGCTCCAGGATGGAGTACTGCGTCATCTGCTGGACGTACTGCTGCGAGTCGCCCGGCTGGGTCGGATCCTGGTGGCGCAGCTGCTCCACGAGGATCCTCAGGAACGCGTCCTTGTCCATGCCGAACTCGGAGCCGGACTTCTTGGCGTTGGGCGAGTAGCTCGTCGGCGTGCCCTTCGACAGGGGGTCGACGCCGGTCGACGTGGTCGTCGCCGTGGTCTCGGGGACGGTCACGTCCTGACCGATGCCGGTGATCGTGCTCATGGCGTCCTCCTTCAGGCCATGACGTCGACGAGGGCGCCGGCCGTCGGCCGGACCGTCGTCGCGGTCGGGATGGTCAGGGGCTGGTCGTCGTCGGCGGACGCGAGCGGGTCGGCGTCGCCGGGACGGGCGGCGCCGAACGCGTCGTCGCCGCTGGCGGCGCCGTTGCGGCTCTCCTGCTCGCCGCCGTGCCCCGGCGCCAGGCCGAGGTCGAGCGTCTCGACGGTCACGCCGCGCGCCTCGAGGCCGCGGCGCAGGTCGCCGAGGCCGCTCTGCAGCGTGGCGAGCGTGTCGACGTGCTCGACGTGGAGCGTGGCCTTCACGCCGCCGGCGCTGTGCTCGATGCGGATCTCGATGCCGCCGAGGCTCTCGGGATGCAGCACGATCCGCGCGCGGTCGGTGCCGCGCGAGGTGGCGACGTGCACGGCCTCGACCACGGCGGCCGGGGCCTGCGGCAGCGCCACGGGCGCGGACACCGGCGCACGCGAGATCGGCGCGGTGGGCGTCGCGGCCGCGGCGGTCGGGGCGGTCCCGGGCGCCGGGCCGGCGGGCCCGGGCTCGGCGGCGGACGCCGGGGCGGTCGCGGACGGGGCCGCCGTCGCGGCAGCGCTCGGCGCGGCCGTCGGCGCGGGATCGCCCGCGGTGGGCGCCGGCGCGGCCGCAGCCGTCTCGGCGCCGCGGGCGGCGGCCGGGGTCGTCCCGGCGGTCGCGGTGCGGGCGGCGTCCAGCGTGCGGCCGGCGTTGCCGCGAGCGGTGCCGGCGTCGGCGTCCGTCCCGGCGCCCTCGCTCGTGCCGGCCGGGCCGGCGGCGAGGTCGGCGGCGGGCTCGGCCGTGGTCGCCGACACGTCGGCGTCCGGCGTCGCGGTCGCGGTCGCCGCGGGCGGCGTCGGCGCGCCGGCCGCCGCGGACGTGGGCGGCGCGACGACCGGCTCGCCGGCGGCGGGCGCGGGCGCCTCGGCCGCCACGGCGGCGGGCGACGCCACCAGGACGCCCTGGGCGCCGGCCTGGGCCGGCGTCGGCGTGGTCGCGGTCGCGGGGGCCGGGGCGGTCGCCACGGGGGCGTCGCCCTCGGCGGACGGCAGGGTGAGCGTCAGCGCGATCGCCGGCGCCTCGACGGGCACCGCGTCCGGGATGACCGTCGCGACGGCCTCGTCGCCGGCGGGCGATGCATCGGCGCCCGCCCCTTCGTCCTGCTGGCCCCCCGCATGTGCGGTCCAGGCCTGCTCGTGCTCGTCGAGAACCCGCTCGAATGGGGTTCCCGGTTGGTCCGGAGCGCCTCTGGCCGGCGCCGCGGACGCGTCGCCGGGCCCCGGCGGCGCGTTGGAGATCGGTGTCGTGGTCACAGGATCGTGGGGGTCGGGGTCGGGGATTGCGTGCGGTACTCGGCCGCGTAGCCGAGGACCCGCTGCACGTACTGCTGGGTCTCCGCGTACGGCGGCACACCGCCGTAGCGCGAGACGGCGCCGGGTCCGGCGTTGTAGGCCGCCAGCGCCTTGGTCTCGTCGCCGCCGAACGCGTCGAGCTGCTGGCGCAGGTACTTCGCGCCGCCCTCGATCGCCTGGGCGGGGTCGTGGACGTCCGTGACCCCGAGCGCGGCGGCCGTGCCGGGCATGAGCTGGGTCAGACCCTGCGCGCCGGCGGGGCTGCCGGCGTTGGGGTCGAAGTTCGACTCGGCGCGGATCAGCGCCTTCAGGAGCGAGGGATCGATCCCGTGGCGCTGCGCGGCCGACTGGATCAGCGCGTCGTACTGGCCGGCGTCGCCGCCGCCGAGCGTGGCGGCCGCGGTCGTGGCGGTGGCCGGCGCCTGCAGCGCCGAGAGCTGGGCGGCGAACGACGTGGCCGGCGTCGCCGGCGTCGCCGGGGCGGGCGCCGCGGCGGCGCCGGGCAGCGTGCCGGTCTGCAGCGCCACCAGCATCTGCTGGATCTCGCTGACGCGGCCGTGGATCGCGGCGGCGCTCATGCGGCCCTCCCTCCGGCGCCGGGCATCGCGGCGGCCCCGCCGCCGGTCCCGCGCGTGCGGCGGGTGAACGTCGTCAGGGCGATCTCGTCGAGGAAGGCGCCCTCGACGCGCTCGACGTGCGCGCGGTGCTCCTGGCGGCGGCGCTCCTTGAGGCGCTCGAGCGCCTCGCGGCGGCGGCTGGCCTCGATGAGCTGGCTGCGCCGGGCCTCGACCTCGGCGGTGGCCCGCTCGACGGCGAGCTCCGCGTCGGCGCGCTGGCGCTCCAGGCGCTCGACCCAGAGCTGGTGGGCCTGCAGGTCGCCGGCGGCCATCGCGTGGCCGGCGAGCGCGCCGTCGCGGCGCTGGGCCTGCGCGCGCCCGACCTCCTCGGCGGCCGCCTGCAGCATGGCCTGGCCGCGCAGCTGCGCGCCGAGGCTGGCCGCGAGCTCCTCGCGGGCGCGGTCCTCGGCGTGCTCGCGCAGTTCGCGCACGCGCTCCAGGCGGAAGCGGAACGGAGGGGTCACGGCCCGGTAGTCGGTCGCGGGCGGACGGGGCGCACCCCGGTTGGACGGCTGTCCGAGCGGTCGCGGTCGCGGGTGGCGGGCATGGCGATCAGACCGCGATGTTCAGGGGCGGAAGGGCACTGCCGCTGCCCGTGGAGAACGGGTCGGCGGGGGGCTCGGACGGCTCGACCGGCGCCGGCGCGACCTCCTGCGGCTGGGGGGCGAAGCCGACCAGCTCGAGCAGGCGCGCGTCGACGGCCTCCCACGGGTCGTGCTCGTCCAGGCGCTGGCGCAGGAACGCGTCGATCTGCGGCTTGAGCTCGAGCGCCCGGTCGACGACGGGGTCGGTCCCGCGCTCGTAGGCGCCGATCGCGATCAGGTCGGCCTTGTCCTGGTAGGCGGCCATGAGCTGGCGCAGCTCCATGCCGGCCTCGCGGACCTCGGGCGCGGTGACCTCGCTCACGAGTCGCGAGACCGACTGCAGCACGTCGACGGCCGGGTAGTGGCCGGCGTGCGCGAGCTCGCGCGTGAGGACGATGTGGCCGTCGAGGATCGAGCGGACCGCGTCGGCGATCGGCTCGTTCATGTCGTCGCCGTCGACGAGGACGGTGTAGAGGGCGGTGATCGACCCGGCGTCGCTCGTGCCGGAGCGCTCCAGCAGCCGCGGCAGCATCGCGAAGACCGACGGCGTGTAGCCGCGCGTGGCGGGCGGCTCGCCGATCGCCAGGCCGACCTCGCGCTGGGCCATCGCGAAGCGCGTGACGGAGTCCATCATCAGCATCACGTCGGCGCCCTCGTCGCGGAACCACTCGGCGATCGTCGTCGCCGTGAGCGCCGCCTTGATGCGCACGAGCGCCGGCTGGTCGGACGTCGACACGACGACGACCGAGTCGGCGAGGGCGTCGCCGAGGTCGCGCTCGACGAACTCGCGGACCTCGCGTCCGCGCTCGCCGACGAGGCAGATCACGTTCACGCGCCGGCGGCCGCTCTCGCCGCCGCCCTGCGTGGCGGCGCGCGAGATCATGCCCAGCAGCGACGACTTGCCGACGCCGGAGCCGGCGAAGATGCCCAGGCGCTGCCCGCGCCCGCAGGGGACGAGGCCGTCGAGCGAGCGGACGCCCAGCCCGAAGCGCTCGGTGATGCGGGGGCGCGTCAGCGGATCCGGCGGGGGCGCCTCGACCGGCATCGTCGCGGCCGCCTCGACCGGGCCCTGGCCGTCGATCGGCTCCCCGAGCGCGTCGAGCACGCGGCCCAGCAGGCCCGGCCCGACCGGCGCCCGCAGGCGCGTGCCGGTCGCGGTGACGACGTTGCCGGGGCCGATGCCGGTCATCTCGCCCAGCGGCATCAGCAGCGTGCGCTTGGAGCGGAAGCCGACGACCTCGGCCTTGACGGGGTCGGCCAGGCGGCCGGCCTGGACCTCGCACACCTCGCCGACCTGGGCCTCCAGGCCGGTCGCCTCGATGATCAGGCCGATGATGTCGCTGACGCGGCCGCGGCGCAGGTGCAGGTCGGCGCGGCCGATCGCCTCGGCGGCCCGTCCGGAGAGCACCACGTCGGCGACGGCGCCCTCAGGCATCGGCCAGCTCGTGCTCGAGCACCTCGCGGGCCCGCTGGAGCTTGGTCGGCAGCGTCGCGTCGACCTCGCCCTCCTCGGTCCGCACGACGGCGCCGCCGCGCGGCACCCGGCGCTCGGCCTGGACCTCGCAGTGCTCGATGCCGCCGAGCTCGTTGACGAGAGCGGTGACGCGCTCGCGCACGAGCTCGAGGTCCTCGGGGTTGACGAGCAGCAGCACCCGCTCGCGCTCGACGAGGCGGCGCAACGCGCCGCGCACGGCGTCGAGCACGCGCTCGGGCTGCACGGCGACGGCGGCGCCGAGCGCCTGCTCGGCGATGCGCAGCGCCAGCTCCACGGCGGCGCGCTCGGTGCGCTCGGTCAGGTCCTCGACCTGCGCGGACACCTGCTGGGCGGCCTGCGCGAACGCGGCCGCGGCGGGCTCGACGGCGGCCAGCGCCTCCAGGCGCCCGGCCTCGAAGCCGGCCTGGCGGGCGTCCTCGCGGATCGCGTCGGCCTCGGCGCGGGCGCGCTCGAGGACGTCCTCGGCCTCGCGGCGGCGCTCGGCCTCCCCGATCGTCAGGTCGACCGGCGGCTCCAGCGTCCCATACGTGAACTGATGCACGGCCACCTCAGACGACCTCGTCCTCGCCGGTGTCCGACTGGCGGATCGTGATCGTGCCCGCGTCGTCGAGGACGCGCGCGGCGCGCACGATCTTCGACTGGGCCTCGTCGATCACCGCCTTGCGCTGCGGCGGCATGACCTCCATGTCCTCGCGCAGCATCTCCGCGCCGCGCTGGGACAGGTTGTTGAGCAGCTTGTCCTTGATGCGGTCGTCGACGCCGCGCAGCGCGATCGCCAGGTCCTTCTGGTCGACGTCGCGCAGCAGGATCTGGATGTCGCGGTCGGTCAGCGTGACGATGTCGTCGAACGTGAAGATCCGCTGGCGGACCTCCTCGGCGAGCACCTGGTCGTGGTCGGCCATCGCCTGCAGGACGTGGCGCTCCGTGGAGCGGCCGGCCTGGTTGAGGATCTCGGCCAGCGACTGCACGCCGCCGGCGCCGACCAGCTCCTGGTCGAGGATCGCCGACAGCTTCTCCTTCAGCGCCGACTCGAGGTCGCGCACGACGAGCGGGTTCGTCTCCGACATCATCGCGATGCGCAGGGCGACGTCGCCCTGGACCTCCTTGGGCAGTTCGGCCAGCACCTTCGCCGCGATCGAGCTGGGCAGCGAGGCGACCACGATCGCGATCGTCTGCGGCGCCTCCTCCTGCAGGAACGCCGCGACCTGCTCCGGCGGCGTGCGGCGCAGGAAGTCGAACGGCTTGTGCTGCATCTTGCCGGCGAGCGCGTCGACGATCTCCTGCGCGCGGTTGCGCCCGAAGCGCTTCTCCAGCACCTCGTAGGTGTAGTCGAGGCCGCCCAGGTGGGCCTGGGCCGGCGCGGTCACGTGGTCGGCGAGCTCGTCGAGGATCGCCTGGCTGGTCTCCGGCGTCACCTGGCGGATGCGCGCCATCTCGGACGAGAGCGCCTCCACCTCCTCGTCGTCGAGGTGCTGGAGGATCGAGGCGGCGCGCTCGGGGCCGAGCGTGATCAGCAGGATCGCGGCCTTGCGGCGTCCGCCGATGCGCGCGGTCGCCAGCTCGGTGGAGGGGGCGTCTGCGGTGGCGGCCATCGATCTAGCCCTCGTTCATCCAGGTCCGCAGCGCCGTCGCGATCCGCTCGGGCTCCTTCTGCACGACCTCCTCGATCTGCATCCGCCGCGTGTTCTTGGCCGCGACGAGCGACGGGAGCGGCTCGTCGTCCTCGACGTGCTCGAGCTGCGCGATCGGCATCGGGGCCTCGAGCTGGCGCAGCCAGGCCGGGTCGGCGAGGACCTCGTTCTCCCGGCGGCGCAGGTGGCGGGCCAGGAAGAACAGGAAGATGAGCGAGGCGAGGCCGAGCAGGACGTACTTGGCGTAGTCCATGATCCCGCCGTCGCCGAGCGGCCCGCCGGGGGCGGCCACGTCCTCGGGCTTGGCGAAGGTCATCTGGCTGACGGCCAGCGTGTCGCCGCGGTCGGCCTGGATGCCGGCCGCGCTCGCGACCGCGGTGCGCAGCTCGGCGACCTCGGCGGCGGGCACGGAGCGGTCGACCAGCAGCGCGACGTCGAGGCGGTTGACGGCGCCCGGCGCGACCTTGCGGCGCGTGACGGTCTTGCCGTACACGTTCTTCGTCGTGGTCTTCTCGCTCTGGTAGTTGG
>Ga0180220_1000508_pt1 | contig 41980 bp, 38 predicted proteins | sample eDN5th37CBELigBY_FD_151335 | JGI IMG/M metagenome (GOLD analysis project Ga0180220, IMG submission 151335) | Enriched backyard soil microbial communities from Emeryville, California, USA - eDNA 5th pass 37_C BE-Lig BY (version 2) (version 2) | ecosystem: Environmental > Terrestrial > Soil >... | reverse complement strand
ATAAAGGCGATGATCTGCAGGCCGCCCATGGGTTCGCCCAGCACAAGAACGCCCACCAGGGCGGCGCTGACCGGCAGCATGACGGTAAACACGCCCGCCTGGGCCGCCGGCACCGATCTGAGGCCCGTCATCCAGAGCCAGACCGTCCAGACGCTGGCCGCCAATCCATAGAAAAGCAGCAGGATCCAGTTGGACAGACTGACTTGGCCGAAATCGAAATGCCAGGCCGCATACACGCCGAAAGGCGTCATCAGCACAAAGCCCCACAGGTTGATGATCGCGCTGATGCGCTTGGGGCTCAGCACCGCGGTCAGCTTTTTGCCTATCACCGCGTAGGAGCCCTCGCAGAATACCGCCCCCAGAACCAGCAGGTTGCCCAGCCATGACGGGCCTTGCGCCGCGCCCGCGCCATCCGCCTGCGCGCCCGCCTGCGCCAAAGACAGCAAGCCTATGCCGAAAGCGCCGCAGGCGATCGCCAGCCAGACCCGCGGACCTATGCTTTCTTTCAAGAAAAACCAGCTCATCAGCGCCACAGTGGCGGGGATCGCGGCCATGATCACGCCGGCCGAGACGGCGCCCGTCATGCTCACACCCCATATCATGCAGAGCGTGAACAGGAAATTGCCCAGAAACGATTCGAGGAAGATCAGGCCGCGCATCTGCGGCGTCAGGCGCGGTTCCGACTTGGGCTTGCGCAGCCAGCGCAGCATGGCCACGCCGCCTATGCCAAAGCGCAGCCAGCCCAGCAGGAAGACAGGCAGGACGGCGGCCAGGGGCTTGGTCAGCGCCACATAGGCGCCGACCAGGGACATGCTGAGCGCGAGGCAGCCGTAAGCCGCCAGCCTGCCGGGAGGCGACCTCATGACTGCCCGCAACCTGCGCGGCGCTTTGCCTGCATTGCATTACCCCGCTTTTGCCCGCATGGAGCGGAAGACTGGTCGATACCTGAAAACGCTGCGCCATTTTACGCTCCCGCAACGCGCGTTGTTCCTCTGGCATCACCATGCCTCTTTATCGGGGATGCAATCATCCAGGCCTCGCATTACGCGGGCCGTTCCACGCCTGAGCCTGTCTCATTCGCGGCACATGCTCGATCCAGCCGCGGCTGCGCCGAGCCGGCGTGCCGCCGGCGCCCGCCACTGTTCAGGCCTGCGCCTGATCCCCCGGGCAGTTGCCGCCCATCATCTGCTTTGCGCCCTTTTCGATCTCGGCTTGAGTCAAATTGCGCGTGTGCGTGGCGATGGACCAGCGGTGGCCGTATGGATCCTGGACCTGCCCATAGCGGTCGCCCCAGAACATGTCCTGCACCGCCATGATTTCCTTTGCCCCCGCGGCGATGGCGGCGGCCTGGACTTTGTCGGCGTTGTCCACATAGAGATGCACAGTCACCGGCGTGCCCTTGAGCGCGTTCGGACCCACCGAACCCCATTCCGGAAATTCATCAGCCAAAAAGACCGCGGCGTTGCCGATGCGCAGACAGGCGTGCGCGACCTTGCCTTGCGGCGTATCCATCCTGCTTTCCTGTACCGCGCCGAATGCCTGCTTGTAGAACTCTATCGCCTGCGCCGCATCGGCGCATACCAGATGCGGCGTCACCGAGTTCATGTCCGAAGGAATGGCCCTTACTGCGGGACCGCCTTCCGGCGTCAAGTCGAATATCGCTTTGCAACTGCGCATATCGAAGGGGGCCGAGAAATGTTCATGGGCGATACGCCAGCCCTCGCCGGTCTTGCGGTAAGTGGCTGTCATGCGCATCCATCCCGCCTGTTCCTCGCCGGTGGCGGACTCCGTCCCGCAGCGAATCAGGCCGCGCACGACGGCCAGATCGCCGGACGCCTGAATGTCCGTCTCGGCGTCCTGAAAGATCATGGGACCCGGACACATGTCCAGGCAGGCCTGCCAGTGCTTGCGGTAAGCATCCAGCCCTTTGAATTGCAATTGCAGGACAGCATCGAAAGCCACCACGTCTTTCGTGTAGTGCGACATGATGGCGTCGATATCGCCGGCGCGGACGGCGCCCAGCCAACTGTCCATCCGCCGCCTGATTTCCTCGTTCGCCGGGGCGGCCCCCGCTGGGGCGGCCCTCGCCGGGGCGGTCTTGGCCGAGGCCGAGGAGTCATCTGCAGTAGTCATAATCCATCTCTCCCTGGTTGTGAATGCGGCCAACGGCAGACGCAGCAGCCGTTCTTCTTGACCTATGACCTGCCTGGCCATAGGGTTATTTAACAAATATTAGTCCTAAAAAACAACTAATAAAAATGTATTCAGGAGTAAATGTGCTAGACTGTTACCTATGGCAATAAAGCGAAAATACGATGACGGCTGCGCGGCGGCCCATGCGCTGGACCTGGTGGGCGACCGCTGGGCCTTGCTCATCGTGCGCGAACTGCTGCTCGGGCCCAAGCGCTTTACGGCCCTGCGCTCGAGCTTGCCGTCCATCAGTCCCAATGTCCTGACACAGCGCTTGAACGATCTCGAAGCCGCCTCCGTATTGAAACGGCGCCGCCTGCCGCCGCCCGCCGAGGTTTGGGTCTACGAGTTGACGGATTGGGGCCGCGAGCTGGAACCCGTGATCTTGCAATTGGCGCGCTGGGGGGTGCGCTCGCCGGCCTTCCTGCGCGGCGCGCCGCTGGGGGTGGACGCCCTGCTGCTGTCCTTCAAAAGCATGGTCGTGCCGGAGCGCGCCAAGGGCTGCGAGCTGAGTCTCGAACTCGCCTTCGATCAGGAGATATTCCATGTGGCGCTGCGTCGAGGCCGGCTGGACATCGGCAGGGGCGCGTCCAACCGGCCCCAGGCCAAAATCGCTACCGACACCGCCACATTGCTGCGCCTGGCCTACGGCAAGGCGCCGTTGGACCAGGCCATAGAATCGGGGCGGCTGCGCTATACCGGGCAAAAAGCAGCCATCCAGGAATTCCTGGACCTCTTCGCCCTGCCCGAAACAGCGGATGCCTGCGATTCAGGCGCTAGCGCCGCGACGACAACACAATCCCGCTGACGATCAGGGCGAATGCGACAGCGTGATAGATCTGCGGCAGGTCCCTCAGGAAGGCCAAAGACATCAGCGCGGCGAACAGCGGCGTCAGGTTGGTGAAAAAGGCGGCGGTCGCCGGCCCCGCGCGCTGCACCCCCAGGCCCCAGCAGCGGAAAGCAAGAATGCCCGGCCCCAAGGATACGAAGAGCACGGTCAAAACCAGCGGCCACCCCCAATGGATGGCGGCATCGGTCAGCGCCCATTCGCCCGCCGCGAAGACGCCGGACCAAGCGACGCCGTACACCACTTGCGCCAGCATGAAGGTCGCCCAGTTGCGCCGGATTTCATCGGAATCGCGCGCCTGCGCCAGCAGCCAGCTATAGAAAGCCCAGGCTATGGTGGCGACGATCATCAATATATCGCCCGCCACGAAGCGCAATTCCAGCACTTGCTGCCATTGCCCGCGGCCCAGCACGGTCAGCACGCCGCTCAGAGATAGAAACGCCCCGCCCAGCTGCCAGCCGGCTATGGGCGCATTGAAAAACAAACGCCCGACGATCAGCATCCAGATCGGCATGCTGGCGCCCACCAGGGTCACATTGATGGGGGTGGACGTGTGCAGGGCCATATATTGCAAGGCGTTGTACATGCCTATGCCCAGCAGGCCCAGAATCGCATAGCGCTTGCGCTCGGCCCATAATGCGCTGCCCTTGCGGAATATGCTGCGGCCTAGAGGCAGCAGTATCAGCAAGGCCATGGCCCATCGCAGGAAATTCAGTGTAATGGGCGGAACCAGGTCGCTGACCACCCTGCCCACCACGGCATTGCCCGCCCATAACAAGGGCGGTATCACCAGCAACCCCACGGTCGCCGGCGTCAATCGGTTGTTCATAGAAATAAAGCCGCAATCCGTTACGCGCAAGCATTGCGCCAGGTGGCTATGGTAACGCAGCCTCAAGCCTGGCTGGCCAGGAACGGCTTGATCAGCTCGCGGGCAAGTTCGACATGACGCTCGTCCACCATCAGGGTCTGCGCATTCAGGCTATTGGTCAGCGGCCCCGGATACATGGAGCTGAATGCGCCGCCGCTCATCACGAAGGGAATGTCATAAGCCTGCATCAACGCGGCGATGGCGGCCGCCTCCGAATCGGAATTCGGACAATAGATTGGTATCATGATTATTTTCCCCCTGAGACTCATTCCATGGCAGTTTTCGATATCAAGCCCATAGTCGATTCCCTGAACGCCGTAAGGCAGGAATGGCGCACATCCCAGCAGCGCTCGCGCGAACCCGGCGGGCGCGAATTCCCTTCGCCCCAGGCCATCGCGCAAATACTCGACGACCTGAAAGGCGTGCTGTTCCCCATGCGCCTGGGCCCGCTGGACCTGCGCCAGGAAAGCGAAGACTTCTACATCGGCCATACCCTGGATTCCGCCCTGCACGCGCTGCTGGCGCAAGTGCGTCTGGAGCTACGCTACCAGAAGCGGCACGAATCGCCTAGCGAAACCGAAATCGAAGACAGGGCCGTGGCGGCCGTGCAAGCGTTCGCCGTGGCCTTGCCCGAGATCCGCCGCCTGCTGGATTCGGATGTGCTGGCCGCCTACCAGGGCGACCCCGCCGCGCGCAGCGTGGATGAAGTCCTGCTGTGCTATCCGGGCGTGCTGGCGATGATCCACCACCGCATCGCGCATCAGTTCTACAAGCAGGACCTGCCCCTGCTGGCGCGCATGTCCTCCGAGCTCGCCCATTCGCAAACCGGCATCGACATACACCCGGGCGCGCAGATCGGCTCCTGTTTCTTCATCGACCACGGCACCGGTGTCGTCATTGGCGAAACCGCCATCATCGGCAAAGGGGTGCGCATCTACCAGGCCGTCACGCTGGGCGCCAAGCGCTTTCCCACCGACGCCAACGGCAAGATCGAGAAAGGCCTGCCGCGCCACCCCATCGTCGAAGACGACGTGGTCATCTATGCCGGCGCCACCATACTGGGCCGTGTCACCCTGGGCCGGGGCTGCACCATAGGCGGCAATGTCTGGCTGATCAACGACGTGCCGCCGGGCTCGCACGTGACCCAGGCGGATTCGCAGGGCATGCGCAGCTGCGACCCGGCCGAGGAAGGCGCGGCCGGCTGAACCGTCGGGACTGGGCGGGCCGCCTGGCCTCGCCCTGGACGACAAGGCTCGCATCCGGGCGCGCGCAGGCGGCCGATGCCAACGGAAGCTAGCCGGCCAATGCCCGCTCGACCGCTATGCGGGCGTGTATCAGCGTGGTGTCGTACAGGCGCACGGCCGTGTCGGCCTGCTTGACCAGCAGGCCGATTTCCGTGCATCCCAGTATGACGGCCTGCGCCCCTTGCCCGGCCAAGGCATCGATGATGCGCAAATACTCCGCCCGCGACGCGTCCAGTACCTTGCCCAGGCACAGTTCGTCATAGACCACCATGTGCACGATCTCGCGATCGGCCGGCGGCGGCACCAACACCTTCAGCCCAAAATTTTGCCGTAAACGCTCTTTGTAAAAATCCTGCTCCATGGTGAAACGGGTCCCCAGCAGGCCGACGGCGGAGATGCCGTCGCGCAAGAGTTCCTCGGCGGTGGCGTCGGCAATGTGCAGCAAGGGTATGCCCGCGGCCTTTTCGACCTCGGCCGCGACTTTATGCATGGTGTTGGTGCACAGCAGGAGAAAGTCGGCGCCGCCCGCACGCACGCTCCGGGCCGCCTGTGACAGGATGTCGGCCGCGCCGGCCCAATCCCCCGCATGCTGCAGCTTTTCTATGGGATCGAAATCCACGCTGCGCAATACCAATTCGGCCGAATGCAGGCCCCCCAGCGCCTGTTTGACGCCCTGATTGATTTCGCGATAGTAGTCGGCCGTGCTTTCCCAGCTCATGCCGCCGATCAGCCCTATGGTTTTCATGGCATGCTCACAATAGGTTCCAGCCTTGCAGCATAACAGCAAGAGCGGCTTGAAGAACCGAGGCCTGAGCGGCCAGCCGTTGCCATGGCCGTCAGCCCGTCAGCCATCAGGGCGGTACGCAAGGCGGCGCCGACTTAGCGGGCATTAATGAGGGCCGGCTTCGTCGGCGCGGCGGCCTGCGGCTGTATCAGCGGCGAGGGGCCGCCGATGCGGGAAGCGATGCGCGGATGCCTAATGGCAATCGGCCACCACCTGATCCAGATATACTTCGAAGGCGATGTCGCGCACCCTTTCCTTGTTGAGCGCGGCCAGATGCCGGGCGGACTTCCATTGCGCCGCCAGGCGCTTGGCCACCGCCAGCGTGTGCGGGTCGTCCCGCGGCACCAGAAAGGCGGAGGACGCCTCCCGCCCTGGCGGCAAAGTGGCTGAAAATTTCTTCCACTCCGGCAGCTTCAACAGCTCTTTCAGCATGATCTCGTCATGCACGGCTGCATCGCACTCTCCCGTGCGCAAGGCTATCAGCGAATCCGCCGGCGCTTTGTAGATTTTCTCGATCGCCGCGTAGCGCGTCGCGGCCATCCCGGCGTATAAGCCGCCTTCCGACAGGCAGACGCTGCGGCCCCGCAATTGTTCCCAGGTCTTGATGTCGGTGTCGCTGCGCATGATGGCCATGGGCCGCGCCACATAGCCCGTAGGCACGGCGACATGAGCCGGCGGCGCGGCTTGCCCCGGAGCGAGATACGCCAGCGCGATCTCGGCGGTGGGCGCCGGCGCCGCGGCGCGGGCGCCGGCCGGCACGGCGTGCACGGCCCGCAAGCGGGCGTTCAAGGCCTGGGCCAGCTCTTCGGCCAGGGCCGTGTCCGGCGTCTCCGGCGTGCGCACCTTGGAGCCGCCCACGAACGGCGGCACGACATAAGGCATGGCCAGCACCAGTTCGCCGTCGCCGGCCGCCCCGCCGGCGTTGGAAGCGGCCTGGCCTGCAGCCGCCGCCCCCCCTTGTCCGGGCGCCGGCGCGCAGGCCAGGGCAAGGACGCCGGCCGCGATGCGGCCCCTCCGCGAAAATAGACGCTGCAGCCAGCGGGATTTCATCATAGCGGTAACCGTCAAACGTACTGGTAGCGCAACAGCCGGCGCTTCAGGTTTTCCAGGATGACCAGATCGATCAAGGTGGCGAGTATGGCTATCGTCAGGATATTGGCCATGACGCCGACCATATCCGCGGTTTCGCCCGCATAGGCCAGCGAGCGCCCCAGGCCCTTGCCGAAGCCGATCAGCATTTCAGCCGATATCAAGGCGCGCCACGCATTGCCGAAAGCCAGCTGCGCGCCGGTGATCAGTTCCGGCATGACGGCGGGCAGGTACACGCGCTTGAGCATGTCCCAATGGCCGGCGCCCATGACGCGCGCGGCGGATACGTGCACGTTCAGCACGCTTTCCGTAGCGTTCATCACCGACAGCGCGGCCGGGAAGAAAGCCGCCAGCGCGATGACCACGATGATGGGCAGGTTGCCGAAGCCCATCATGATCAGGAACAGCGGCACCCAGGCGATGGACGGTATGGATTGCAGGATGATGATGGCCGACTTCAGCACTTCGCGAAAGAAAAACAGCACGCCGCCTATCAGGCCGAAGCCCACGCCGAACAACAGCGCCGCGCCATAGCCGAAGCCCAGCCTGACCAGGCTGCCCGACAGGGCCGCGCGGAAATCGGCCGACTGCACGTCGTTCCACAAGCGCAGCATGACGGTGGGCACGCCCGGCATCAGGAAGTCGGGCAAGACCCACGCCGCGATCTGCCAAAGCAGCAAAATGGCCAATATGGCGACCGCCATGGCCAGCTTCTTTCTATTGCCTGAAATTCTGATCTGAGAGCTCATAAAGTTGGAAACAACAGCGGCCGCCAGGACCCGCCAGCGTTGAAGGGGCACGCGCCGACAGGCCCTGAACCGGCCACTTGGTGAAACAGGAGAAACGCGGAGCCATGCGAGGCGCCGCGTTCCGGTTCTACAGGCAAGTGCGAGGATTTACAGCTTGCGCGCCTTCTGCCATTCCAGATCGATGATGGTGCTGACATCGAACTTGTTGCCGTCGCGCGTCTTGAGCGAGCCGTCAGCCTGCATGATGTCGGCGATCTCCTGCATGCGGACCAGTTCCTTGTCGGTCAGCACGGGGCTGAAGGTCTGGCTCTTGATGGCGTCGCGGATCACGTCTTCGCGCGGGATTTCGCCCTGCTTCAGGGTTTTCAGCGTGGGTTCGGCGATGAAATAGCTGGCGATCAGCTTGGCGCCCTCTTCCGGCTTGTTCTGCAGCAGCTCGATGGCTTCGCGCTGCGCATCCAGCGATTTCCACACATCATCCTTGCGTTTCTTCAATGTATCGCCCGAGGTGATCACCACCATGCAGGGGAAAGGCCAGACTTCGCCGATTTCGTAGATTTGCGTCACCGGCGCGATCAACTGGGCGATGCGCGCCTGCGGCTCGAACAGAAAAGCGGCGTCCACGCGCTTGCCGACCAGCGACTGCACGGCGACCTGGGGGCTGACGCCCATGATGGACAGATCGTCCGGCTTCAGGCCGGCGTCTTTCAACACCACGCCGCGCAGCACGGTGTCGGCGGTGCTGCCTTCCTTCTGGGACGCCAGCGTGTGGCCCTTCAGGCCGCCGACATCCTTGATGCCGGTGTCGTCGCGCACCAGGATGGCGTGAAAGCCATGCTGGGCGCCGCCGACGACTTTCAGGTCCGCGCCTTTGGACGACCATGAAGCCGCATTGGTGAAGCCCAGCACGCCGGTATCCAGCTGGCCGCCGACGATGGCCTTGATCAAGTCGGTGCCCGACTTGAATTCGATCAGCTCTACATCCAGGCCGTGCTTCTTGTAGAAGCCGCCTTCGTAGGCGGCGATGGCCTGCGCATCGTCCATGACGCGCAGATAGCCGACTTTGAACTTGTCGGCGGCGACCGCCTGGCCCGCCAGGGCGAAGACGGCCAATACGGGCAACAACAAACGTGACAGCTTCATGCTTCCATTTCCTCTAGTGCAACGGATTCGCCTTGCTCGGCGTGTATTCCCAACAGGCTTAAAATTTCCCGGCGCATGCCGGCGAATTCGGACAGATCGTGCGTTTTTTCATGGCGCGCCAAACGGAATTCCTTCAGCACCGTGGCGGGGCGCGCGCTGAACACCAGGATGCGGTCGGCCAGGAACAAGGCTTCGTCGACATCGTGGGTGACGAGCAGCACGGTCGGGCCCGCTTCGCGTATCAGTTGGCGCAGCACATCCTGCAGCGTCATGCGCGTCAAGGCGTCCAGTGCGCCGAAGGGTTCGTCCAGCAACAGGGCCTTGGGGTGCGAGATGAAAGCGCGGGCCAGCGCGGCGCGCTGGCGCATGCCGCCGGAAACCTGATGGGGGTAGTAGGTTTCGAAGCCTTGCAGCTTGACCTTGGAGAGCCACTGCCGCCCTCTTTCCAGACTGTTGCGCTTGTCCACCCCTTGCAGCTCCAGCGCCAGCGCGACGTTCTGCTCCAGGGTGAGCCAGGGATAGAGGGCGTTTTCCTGGAACATGAGGGTGCGTTCTGGGTTCGGCCCCTGGATCGGAGCGCCGTCGGCGAGTATCGCCCCCTGGCTGGGTTTTTCGAGCCCGGCGGCGATGTGCAGCAAGGTGGATTTCCCGCAGCCGGAAGGCCCCACCAGGGCGACGAGCTCGCCGTCGTCTATCTCGCGGCTGAAGTCCTGGATGACGCGCAGGCCGGAGAATTCCTTCTGTATATTCTGGAAAGACAGCTTCATAGTAAAGTGATCACCGATTTGGTTATATCGAAACTTTACTGAGTGCGCTAATACCCCACAAGAATTTTTATTGTCTTTGTATATGAATTGAAGAAATATAGGGCGGATCGCCCCCGCGCCGGCCTTCGCCGGCCTCAAGGCTGCTGGGGGTCTCGCAATCTATTTCTTTACTGGCGGCACGAAAGGCGTCGGCCTGTCCATGCCGTGGTATTCCGGATTGGGCATCATGTCGGTGCCGATGGCCATGCGATTGGACATATTGAAGAAGGCCACGGTGTCGGCCAGGTCGAAGATGTCCTCGGCGCTGAAACCCAGGTCGCGCAAGGCCTGGCGGTCTTCTTCGACCACCTGCTCCGGCGTCTTGGTCAGCTTCCAGGCAAAATCCAGCATGCCCCGCTGCCGCGCATCCAAGGGGGCGACGCGGTAGTTCATGACCATCATCTCGCCCAATTGCGGATCGCCCGACAGGGCCCGCACCGCCTGGCCGTGCGCCACCAGGCAGTAGTAGCAATGGTTGGCGCTGGACACCACCACCGCCACCATCTCGCGCTCCAGTTTGCTGAGCCCCGACGGCGCCAGCATGAGCTCGTTGTACATGGCCATGAAGTTGCGCAGTTTATTGGGCCGCAGGCTATAGGCCGCCAGGACGTTGGGCACGAAGCCCAGTTTGTCCACGCACTTCTGGAATACCTCTTGCAAGTCCGCATCCAGACTGTCCGCCGCGGGCGCCCCCGTGGCTGCTATGTGGTTCGGCTGAGGCATGCCTGGTCTCCTTGTCATTCCATTATTGCCATTGATGGATATTGCTAGGATAACGGCTCCAGGCGAACGATGCCAGCATAGGCACGCCGTGCGCGCCCAGGTGGCGCGCGAGCAAGCGCCGCATGGCCGCGTAAAGCATCGCCCAGCATCGCGGCCTCAGCCGCGCCGAGCCGCCTCTATCGCAGCAACGTCGATCTTTCTCATATCCATCATGGCGTCGAACGCGCGCTTGGCGGCCGCTCGGTCGGGGCCGGTGACCGCGTCCATCAAGACGCGCGGCGTGATCTGCCATGACACGCCCCATTTATCCTTGCACCAGCCGCAGGCGCTTTCCTCGCCGCCGTTCCCGACGATCGCGTTCCACAAACGATCCGTCTCGGCCTGGTCATCGGTTGCAACCTGAAAGGAGAACGCCTCGTTGTGCTTGAAGGCCGGCCCGCCGTTCAGGCCGAGGCACGGAATGCCCATTACCTTGAACTCCACCATCAAGACGTCGTCCTCCTTGCCGGACGGAAAGTCGCCGGGCGCGCGATGGACCGCCACCACCGCGCTGTCGGGAAAGGTCGCGGCATAGAAAGTTGCGGCTTCCAAAGCGGCGCCGTCATACCAAAGACAAACTGTGTTCTTGCTCATCATCCCGGTTCTCCTGGTGGAACGGATATATGCGTCTATGATGGCTGCAGTTGGCAGCCCTCGCGAGCGGCATCCTCAAGGAAGTCGGTGACCGAATCGCGGCTGGGGGCGATGCCCTTCAATTGAAGAACCGCGCCCGCATTGCCCCTATGATACGTTCCATGCATGCAGACGTGCAGGATGATTTCACCGCGCCGCATACGCGCAGGCTTGCCGCTGGTGAAGACGAAATCGATTGCCTGCTCGAAATCGTCGTCCGCCAGGCTATCCACGTAAGACACATACCAGTCATCGACCTCTTTGGCACTGCTCGCCAGCTCCTGCAAGCCGGGTATTTTTTCAGACTTCGGCGCCTGAAATGAATGAGGCACGCCCTGCAGATGGGCCTGGAATATTTTATCGACCGCATGCATATGGTCGAAGATGCGCAGCATGATCGCGGCCTCCTGCTCGGACAAGCGGGCAAAGTTCCGGCTGACAGCGTCATAGAGGCCGCGATCGGCCCATTGTTTGACGGCAACAAGCTGAGAATAAGACTGATAACTCATAAGCAATTTCCTTTCAAGCCAAGATGCACTTTGATTAACCTGCCCTCTCCTTTTCCTTCCGCTCAGCCCCTATAATATGAGCGATTACTCGCATTTGCATACTCGCATTTGGACTCCAGGAAATGGCCCGGAAACCGCTCACGAAACCAAGAAAACAAGCGGCTCAAGAGCGATCGCGCATGACCGTGGACGCCTTGGTCGAAGCAACCGCTCGCATTTTGGTCGAGGACGGCTTCGACAAAGCCAGCACCAACCGCATCGCCGAAAAAGCGGGCGTGAGCATTGGATCGCTATACCAATATTTTCCCGGCAAAGAAGCGCTCGTCGCCGCGGTCATAGAGCGCCACGGCAAAGAGCTTATGCAAGTCGTGCGCGCCACGATGGCGGAGGTCGCCGCGCTACCGATGGAACAGGCGGTGCGCAAACTCGTCACCGCCGCCATCGAAGCCCACCGCATCGACCCCAAGCTGCACCGCGTGCTCGCGGAACAGCTTCCGCATACCGGCAGGCTTGCGGACACGGAAGTCTTCAATCAAGAAACCTATGCCTTGTTCCAGGCTTTTCTCGAATCCCACTCCAGCGAATTCCGCCCAGTCGATCCCGAACTCGCGGCATTCGTCTGCGTCACCTCGATAGAGGCCCTGACACACACAGCCGTCCTGCACCATTCCGCAAGACTTTCCGACGCAGCCTTCGAAGCGCTCACCGACGAAGCCACTCGGCTCATCGTCCGCTACCTGCGGTAGCTGCGGCGTCGCTCCACGGCACAATCGGCTTGAAGCTTTATATTTGGGCGTCTGTCGCCTATGGCCGATTTTCAGGGACCTGGATGTTTCCTCCTGGCCTGATGAGTCCGGATGAAACACTTTTATATGTTGAACAGCCTTCAGGTATCTTGCCCGGTCTGCGTCGCGACCAGTAATTTCGGCACGAAGACCGGCGTTCATTTATTCTTCTGCTGACTCCGCTTCGCCACTCCCCTGACGGTCTGGATGAACGTTTCTGCCGCTCTACTCAGCTTCGATCCGGAACGGTGTGCGATGCCAAGGCTGCGGATCGCGAGGCGGCCTTCGATAGGAACACAGACAACACCCTCCATATTCAATACGGGAATGACGCTCGATGGCAAGGCGGTGATACCCATTCCGTGGCGAACCATGGCTACTGCGGTCGCCACATGTTCGACTTCCATCAGTGGATTGACACGCAGGTTATTTACCCGAATAGCATGCTCTGCAGGCCCAGTGCTCATCATGATGTAGGGATAGGACGCAAGCGCCCGCCAGCCGACGCGGCCCTTGGCCAGGGGGTGACCATGCGGGACAATGAGCATGAGTCGATCGGTCAAGGTGGGCAACCAGGTCAACGCGCTGTCCTGGCGCAATAAACTTCCCATGCCCAACTCGACTTCGCGATTGCGGACGGCGGCGAAAACGTCGTCGTTGCGGCGCTCATGGAGAACGATTTCGACATTGGGATAGCTTGTCTTGTATTCAGCCAGGGCGCGGGCGATGACTCCGAAGGATAGCGAGGGGACGGCGGCAATGGCTAGACGGCCGCGATGACCCTGGCCGATTTCTATCATCTCCCGGTACAAGGTTTCGACATGAGCAATGGCGCCGGACATTTGATCGTGGAAAACCTGCCCGGCATCGGTAAGCACGCAACGCCTAGTAGTGCGATCGAACAGGATCACGCCCAGATCCTGCTCCAGTTCCTTGATCAAATTGGAGAAGGATGCAGGCGTGACTGCCATGGCGCTGGCAGCCTCCATGAAGGAGGACATGCGGGCAGCAAGCGAGAATGCCTTGAGTTGGCGGTATTTTATATTCATTAGCCTACGGCTGATAAAAGGCCTCAATTATCAAATTGACAGGCCATTGTGCACCATTTCTAATCACCTTGCAGCGCCATTGTCATGGCGCAAACAACAGAATGAGGGAGGCGGACAGTGCTCAGCAGCGCGCAAAAGCGTCAAAAATTGAAAACATACATTCAGGACCCAGGCATCGTGATCGCACCGGGTTGCGGCGATGCGCTGGGTGCCGTGCTCATCGAGGAGGCGCGCTTCGATGCGGTGTTCATGTCGGGCTACGCAGTAGAAGCGACGTACGCGCAGCCGGATGCAGGATTGTTGACTTTGCCGGAAATGGCCACGCGAGCAGCTCAGATCTGCGATGCGATCACCATACCTCTGATCGCGGATGCCGATACGGGTTATGGCAACGTAGTGAACGTGAACCGCATGGTGCGCGAGTATGAGCGCGCCGGGGCGGCCGCGATTCAACTTGAGGACCAGGTACTGCCCAAGAAATGCGGCTCGATGAAAGGCAAGAATGTAGTCCCGGTAGCCGAAATGGTCGGCAAGATAAAAGCCGCCATCGATGCGCGCACAGACGAGAATTTCCAGATCATCGCACGAACGGATGTGGGTGCGCTGGAAGGCATGAATGCGGTGTCGGACCGCCTGGCAGCCTATCATGAAGCGGGCGCGGACCTGTTGATGGCGCTTGGCCCATACAGCGTTGATGAAGCCAGGACGTTCATCAGCCTTGCCCCCGGTCCCGTGGCTTATCTGAATTCTGAATCCTTCACCATGCCCATGCTGCCATCCGACGAACTGGAGACCATGGGCGTAAAACTGCTGATCCTGCCGCTGTCACTCACGCTCTCTTCTATTCACGCCATGCGCCAGACCTTGCAGATCATGCGCGATAACAAGGCGTCAACGAAGGCGTATGCAGCACAGGCCATGGCAAGTTGGGCGGATTGCAACCGACTCATGGGCATTGATGCCATCCAGCGGATCGAAACCTGTTTTGGGCCGTCGGCTGGTTGATTGACCTTCCAGTAAAGCGGCAGCCAGCACTGAGCCGGCTCATGCATCATCCACTTGCACCCTCATGGCCTGGTCATATAGCCAATGTTAAATAATATCAACACCCACGGAGACAAACGTGAAATTCAATATCAATCGACGCCGTCTGGTGCAGGCGGCAGGCGCAATTGGCGCCACTGCCCTGCCTGGCTTTGCCCGCAGCGCCTGGGCCGATAACTACCCGTCTGCATCCATCCGGCTGATCAATCCATTCGCGCCTGGGGGTACGGCGGACATGCTGTCGCGACTCTTCGCGAACAAACTCAGCGAGACGATGAAAACCAGCATCGTCGTGGTCAACATGGGCGGAGCCGGCGGTACGATCGGATCGGACCGGGTCGCGAAGTCGGCTCCCGATGGCTATACGCTTCTGTTGTCGAACGTCGCTTCGCAAGGCATTGCGCCGACCTTATATTCGAACCTGCCCTACGATGCCGTGAAGGACTTCGAGCATATCGCTATGTTCGGCTCCTTTCCAAATGTGCTGGTTGTAGGTCCGGGCGTCAAAGCCAATGATTTTCAGGGATTCATCGCCGAGGCGAAACGGCAACCGGGCAGTATGACCTTTGGGTCTGCCGGCAATGGCTCGTCGCCGCAATTGTCGGCCGAGCTATTGAACCTGCGCACGGGTATCAAAGCCCGACATGTACCATTCAAGGGTGCCGGGCCCGCACTAATGGCCGTGATCGGCGGCGACATTTCTTTCCAGTTCGAGAACTGTGTGACAGCGATCCCTCAGGTAAAGAGCGGAAAACTGCGGGCGCTAGGCGTGACGAGTGCCGAGCGCGTTGCCGTGCTGCCAGAAGTGCCAACCATGCAGGAGCTGGGCCTGGCGGATTTTGTGGTTGGATCCTGGTACGGCCTGTCTGCGCCCGCCAACACGCCGAAGAATGCGACCGGGCTGTTGGCGGAAGCGACAACCAATGTTCTGAAAGATCCGGATATGCAGAAGCAGTTAAGCGCAATGGGCGTGCAGCTGCCTCCCTTTCCGCCATCAGGCTATACCGGTTTCATTACTTCAGAAATCGAGCGGTGGCGCAGCCTGGTCAAGGCCAGCGGCGCAAACATCGATTAGGCAAGGCTAACCGGCAGGCTGAGTCCATCTGCTATGCAGAACAATCTGCTGGAGCGTCTGCGCCGCGACGCGATCCTCACGGGCATGCAGCTCTTTACCGCCAATCCATTTCCGGCCGTGGCGATGAGGCGCGCCAGGGAGGCATCGCACGGACTCATCAGAACATCCATGGCCAGCGAAACCAGCGTCGCACTGCGGTCTACCGTGAATACCGTGAGCATTATCTTATCCATCGAGCAAAAAGAACAGGTATGAAGTTACAGCTACATCCTTTGTCATCAGGCCTCGGCGTAGAGATCATTGGTATCGACCTGTCCAGCGACCTGGACGACCTGACCTTCGCAGCCATCGAGCAGGCCTGGCGCGACCATTTGATATTGCTTTTTCGCAATCAGGCATTGAGCAATGAGCAACATGTGGCATTCAGTGCGCGCTTCGGACCGCTGGACGACCATCGATCGATTCCCCGTTTGCGTGATCCGGTAGTGCATGAAATTCTGCCGGTCGTCAATCAGGTAATGGGCGGCAGAAAGCAGCCTGTAGGCCGGCAATGGCATTCCGACCTGTCGACCACCCTGCAGCCCGCACGCGCTTCGCTGCTACGTTGCGAGGAGATTCCGCCTGTTGGCGGAGACACGATGTTTGCCAACATGTACATGGCCTACGAGACGCTGTCCGACACCATGAAAGATGTCATTGACGATCTATGGGCCGTGCACGACCTGACACTCGCGCACCACAACCGCGGCCGCGCCGATATCGACGAGGTACGTAAACGGACGCCTCCTGTGGCTCACCCGATCGTGCGCGTACATCCCGAGACTGGCCGCCGTGCATTGTACGTCAGTGAAATGACCACGGCCGGGATCGTTGGCATGCGCCGTGAGGAAGCCAGGCCCATTCTGGATTTTTTGTTCGCGCACTGTACCCGGCCCGAGTTTGTCTATCGCCACTCCTGGAAAGTCGGCGATATGATCGCCTGGGACAATCGGTGCACCATACATCTGGCCCTAAGCGACTACGATATCGACGTGACGCGGCGCATGTATCGCACGACTTTGCTGGGTGAACCATCGGGTTATCTGGTCGAACCGCAGGAGTCGAGAGCATGACAGTGGCAGCCAAGGCGGCCGGCAAGACGTTGGCGCAGAAAATTCTGGCGCGGGCGAGCGGCCGCGAAACCGTCGAAATCGGAGAAGTGGTGGTGGCCTCGCCGGATGTATTCGAACTGATCGATCTGGTGATGCCACAGTATTTCAGGACGTTGGCGCAGCATGGCATCACCAGGCTGCGCTTTCCGGAGCGTTGCGTGGTGTTCGCCGATCACGAAGTGCCTTCGCACACGGTGCGCATGGCCGCGTTGAAAAAGCATCTGCGTCAACAGATGCGCGACTATGGTATCACCACATTTTATGCAGAAGGCAGACACGGCATCAGCCACCAGGCCATCGTGGAAAAGGGCCATATCGTTCCCGGCATGCTGGTGCTGAGCGCAGACACGCACGCCACGACGCTGGGCTGCGTGGGAGCACTGTCGCCGCCGATCAACTACGAGACCATACAGGCGTTGGCCACGGGGGATATCTGGCTGAAAGTGCCACAGACGATTCGCGTGATGCTGACCGGCCGCCTACGCCCACATGTAATGAGCCGGGACCTGGCGCAGCATGTCATCACCAGCCTTGGAACCAGGTTGTGCGACTACCGCGTCATCGAGTATGCCGGTCCGGCGATGGCCGATCTGGATATGGATGCGCGGATGACGCTGTGCAACGTCGCTGTGGAAGCGGGCGCGAAAGCGGGTCTCGTGGAGCCTGATGCGTTAACCGATGCATACCTGCGACCGCGCACGCAGATTCCGTACGAGTTGCTGCGCAGCGACGAGGACGCCGAGTTCTATCACCGCGTGACCATCGACTTGAGCACGATCGAACCCATAGTGGCAGCGCCGCCCCGGCCCGACAATCTGGTGGCAATATCGACGCTTGCCGGCCAGCGCATCAACCAGGTATATATCGGGTCGTGTGCCGGCGGGCGGCTCGAAGATCTACGCGCCGCCGCGGAGGTGGTCCGCAACAGGCAGGTGCACGAGGATGTGATCATGCTGGTCGTACCGACTACCCAGGAAACCTATGCAGCGGCCGCGCGAGAAGGGTTGCTGGAAGTGTTTGCCGATGCCGGCGCCGTGGTTACTTCCCCCAGTTGCGGCCCCTGTTACGGCAATCTGGCACCGTTGGCTGACGGCGACGTGTGCATCGGGACAGGCACCACGAATATTCCAGGCCGCATGGGCAGCGCGCAGGCATCTATCTACCTGTCGAATGCGGCTGTAGCCGCGGCATCGGCTATCGCGGGCCGCATATGCTCGCCTGATTCCCTGGCGGAGGTGCAAGCATGAACTGGTGCTGGCAAGGCAAGGCGTGGGTGTTTGGCGATGACATTCCCAACGATGACGGCATCATGCCGCTGATGATGACGCGCCAGCAGGAATATGATCCCGCGATATTGGCCACGCACTGCTTCGAGCAGATCGATCCCTTGTTTGCGGCCAACGCCAGGCCGCGAGATGTAGTGGTCGCAGGCAGGAATTTCGGCTATGGCAATCCGCACATTCAAGGGTTCCTTGGCTTGAAAGGAAAAGGCGTAGGCCTGGTGGTCGAATCCATGGGTCGCGGCCCAATGCGTGCCTGCGTGAATGCTGGTGTACCAGTGTTGCAGGTCGAAGGAGTATCCGGATTCTGCCAAACAGGCGATCTGCTTGAGGTTGATTTCGAGACAGGTAGCTTGCACAATCAGACGACCGGCGCAGTCAGGCAGGCCGAACCCATGCCGGCCGTGATGCGCGAAATTGTGGCGGCGGGCGGAGGAATCGCCCATATGGTGCAGCGGCTCCGCGGCAGCCAGACCGACGATTGAGGAGATCGCATTGCTGTTCGCCAGGGATTTCCACGAAATCGACGCTGAGTACTGGTCCGGACTGCCTTCCGGAATGAGGCGCCCGGATGTACTCAGCGACTGGAGCGAGGCAAATTTCCGCCAGCCGGTGGATTGCTTTCTGGAAGGCCCGGATTTCGATGGTAAGGGTAACCTGTATGTGGTCGATATTCCATTCGGCCGAATTTTTCGCATTGATCCGGATCGGCAATGGCATATGGCAACCGAATATGACGGTTGGCCGAACGGGTTGAAATGCCAGGCGGACGGCTCCCTGCTGGTCGCCGATTATCGGCGCGGCCTGGTGCGCATCGGTATCGATGGAAAGGTGCACGAGGCGGTGGCGCATCGCCATAGCGAACATTTCCGTGGATTGAACGATCTGACTGCCGAACGCGACGGCGTGGTGTTTTTCACCGATCAGGGCCAGAGCGGTATGCAGGACCCCAGCGGCCGTGTCTATCGCTGGCGACCAGCCGCCAGAGTTGCACCGTCCATCCTGCTCGACCGCATACCCAGTCCGAACGGGTTGGCGCTGAACCCGCAAGGCGATCAGCTCTATGTCGCAGTTACCCGTGACAACGCCATCTGGCGCTTACCGCTGCAAAGCGACGGCAGCACGAGCAAAGTGGGCCGCTGGATCCAGCTATCCGGCGGCACGGGTCCGGATGGCATCGCCTGCGACGCGTCGGGCAATGTGTGGGTAGCGCACATCGGATCAGGTTGCGTATGGCGATTCAATCCTCGCGGCGAAGCAACCCTGCGCGTCCATACTCCGGGCAACTGGCCAACGAACATGGCTATCCATCACCAAACGGGCGACGTATTCATCGTCGAATCTCAGCGCGGGCAGATCTTGCGAGTCGCTGCAGGCACTTGATTGACGATGCAACCTTATCGCCAGCACCGTTCAAATCAATTGACCTTCGCTCCCGACGGGCATCACGATCACGTTACTACCCGATGACGAGCTGGAAGCAATTGAGCTCGGCGACTATACATCTCACCCGAACCCGGTACAATCCAGGACATATAGGAGACACTGCCATGCCTACGGATTTTCCTGGTTTTTCGGGGCCCAGCGCCAGTACCGAGGCGCCGCTGGAGATGCTGGCGGCCTGTCATGTCCGCATCGAGCGCCAGTGTTCGACCTTGAAGCGGCTGGCGGAATATCTGCCGGATCACGGCAGCGATATGCAGGCGCGCCAGGCGGCGCGCAGCATCATGCGCTATTTCGATACTTCGGCCATCCAGCATCATGCCGACGAGGAAGAAGACCTGTTTCCTTCCCTGATCGAGTCGATGGCCGGGTCGGACGCGGTTTGCATACATGAAATTATCGGCGGGCTCAGCGCCGACCATCGCGAGCTCGAATCGAAGTGGCGCGCATTGCGCGATGTGCTGGCTCGCATAGAACGCGGCGAACCGGCCGCGCTGGCGGAGGAGGATGTCGATGCCTTTACCGGCCTGTATCAGCGGCACATCCAGCGCGAGGAAGACGAACTGCTGCCCATGGCGGCGCGCCTGCTGGACGACGCCGATATCCGGCGCATCGGCGTGGCCATGCGCCGGCGGCGCGGCATCGGCGACGATATGCTTTGAAGCTGCTGGTACGGGTCACCGACCCTGCCTGCGGCTTAACCTCCTGGCGTCGCTCTCCCGCCTTCCAACCGTCATCTTGAAGCGGACGGCATTTGCTGTAGACAGCATTGCTGTTTCTTCCTGCGATCCATACCCCGCTTCCGGTTCAGCCTGGAAACCTGTGCATAGCATATCCCTTACCGCCACAAGCCAAAACAGGATCGCCTGAGACAAGGCTGTCTGAGAGCCCGCTCCGACATGCAGGTAAATCACCCTGCTCCGCCGGATTTATCCTCTTTTTTGGACTCTCCATCAGAGGTCAAGCGCACGCTCATGGAGTAATTGAATGAATCTGCGGGATGCCGGGTGTGCGAGACTTCCAGCAATTGCCTGCTGCGGCTATAGTAGCGGCGCGTAATCAGTAATACCGGGGCTTTCGTGGAAATGCCCAGCCATTTCGCCGCCTTGGCATCGGCGCCCACTGCCGCTATGGTCTGCTGGACTTCGGCGATGGATTCGCCCCGCTGCTCTTCTATCATTCTGTATATTGGCATGCGTTCGGGATCGTTCCGGCTTAACAGCATGCCGTAGACATAAGGAATATAGATTTCCGAATAAGCGACCAGCACCCCATCATCGCGCGAATAGCGCAAGGTGGCAATGCGCCACCACTTCTCGCCGACCGAGCAGCCCAACCAGTCGGCCAGCATGCGGTCTATAGTGATCTCCTCTTTTTCTACCACCCTGGTACGAGTCTCGACGGTATAGCGCTGCAAGTCACTGACCGATTCGAACGACTGTGTGTAGCGCTGCTGCACGGTGTTGGCCCTGACAATACTGCCCATCCCGCGCTGTGTGCTGATTAGCCCGGCCTCCTGCAGACGCCCTAATACCGAGCGCACGGTGTTGCGACTGACGCCGAAACCCGCCGTCAGCTCATTTTCGGACGGCAGCTTGTCGCCCACCTGATACTTGCCCGACTGGATATCGTTGATGAGCGCCCTGAAAACATGGTCTATCTTGCTATTCCCGACAGGCATAACAAATGTGGGCATGTCTGTACCTTTGCAAAATATTCAATCGTATGTGCCGCTGCCCGACAGTCACGATCAGCCACCCACAGCATGGCCCGCCTGGGTGCGGGCCGGATCAGCGCAGCAGGTACATGGCCAGATCCGGAAACACCCACAAGGCGATCAGCGCGAACAGCAGGACGAGCAAAGACGGCACTGCGGCCCGGGTAACCGTCTCCAGCGATTCGTGCGGCAGTATAGACTTGATCGCGAACAAATTCATGCCGACGGGCGGCGTGATGACGGACATTTCCATATTGATCACCATGAATATCCCGAACCAGATCGGGTCTATGCCTATGACCTCAGCGATCGGGAAGAACACCGGCACGGTGATGAGTATGATGGAAATGACTTCCAGGAAGCACCCCATCACCAGCCATATCAGCGCGAACATCAGCATGACCGCCCATTGCGGCAATTGAGCCGCATGGGTGGCATCGGCAAGCATTTGCGGCAGGCCGATCAGCGTCAGGGCTGAGCCGAAGACCAGCGCCCCGAGGACGATGGTCAGCAGCATGGCGTTGCTCTTGAGCGAGTCGGCCAGCACTCCGGGCAGTTCGCGCAAGGTTATCGTGCGCCTGACCACGACGGTAAGCAGTACAGCATAGACGACGCCTATGGCGGCCGCTTCCGTTGGCGTGTAGATCCCGGCATAAATGCCGCCCAGTATCACCACAGGCAGCAGCAGGTCGGGCACGGAATGCATGGTGACGCGCAGCGCCTTCTTCAGGTCGAAAGGTTCGCCCGTCGCCTTTGGCGCCTTCCACCTGGCCCATACGGCCAGCATGATGGCAATCAGGAAACCCGGCAGGAAACCGGCGATGAATACCTCGCTGGGCGAGACTTCGGTAAGCGACGCGTAGATGATCAAGGGAATGCTGGGCGGAATCAGTATGCCCAGTGAACCGCCTACAGCAGTCAAGCCATAGGTCAAACGCTTGCTGTAGCCGCGGCTCTCCATCTCGGGAATGGCGATCTTGCCTATGGTCAGGACCGAAGCCATGCTGGATCCAACAATGGCGGCGAAAAAGGTGAAGGCAAAAACGGCTGACATGCCGGTGCCGCCCCGCAGCCTTCCCAGCCAGGCGTTGGACGTGTCGAACAGCTGCTGGCCCACCTTTCCGCGATACAGGATCTCTCCCATCAGGATAAACAGCGGAATGGCGATCAGCACGACGTCGGAAAACGACTTGCTGATCGTCAGCGGTATCTGGATGAGGAAAGAAGGACCGACGGTGAGTATGGACGCCACGCCAGCCAGGCCCAGCGCAAAACCGACCGGTACGCCTATAAGCAGGAAAATCACGAGTCCCGCGATCAGTACGCCTATGGTAGTGAATTCCATGCCTCACCCCTGCGTGCGATCATGGCGGGTCCGTTCGATGGGGTCGACCAGGGCCCCCGCCGCGCTGATCAGAAGCAGCAGCCCTCCCAGCGGAATCAGGGCGTGCGGCAGCCATAGCGGCACTGCCAGCAAGGTCGCGGATACTTGCGACTGCTGCCATGAGTGCGCTGTAAGCTTCCAGCCCAGCCAGGCTATGCAGGCCGCAAGCAAAGCAATAAGCACCAGCGAAACCCGGTACAGGACGCCGCGCGCACGCGGCGGCAGCCGGTCGACAAGCAGGGTGGAGCGGATGTGTTCATTCTGCGAAGTCAGCAGGCCCATGGGCAGGAAGACCAGCAGTTGCAGCAGATAGATGGAAATCTCCGTGGCCCAGATGGTCGGAGCGTTGAACACGTATCGCGCCGCAACATCGTAGAAGACGATGAGCGGCAACACCCCCAGCGCTGCCACGCCGAGCCCAACCACGCACTTGTTGGCGCACTGCGTCGCCCTGGCGATTATCCCCACACCTGTCTCCCCGTGCCTACTGGACGCCCACGCTCTTATTGGCGGCATCCACGATCTCCATCAGCTTGCTGCCCTGCGGGCCTGCCTTCTCGCGATAGGCTTCATAGAGTCCCCTGGAAGCGTCCACCCATTGCTGACGCTGCTCGGGGTTCAGTTCCGACAGGCTGACGCCTTTCTCTTTCAAACGCTCCTTTGCGATCCGGTCATCGTCTTTGGCGCGTTCGCGGGCGGTGCGCTGCGCGATGTCCGATGCCTGGGCAACCGCCTTGCGCGTATCTTCGGGCAGTCCATTCCACCACTTCAAATTGCATGTAGCCATGAAAGACAGATAGTTGATGCCCAGCGTGGTGCCATATTTGGCCACTTCATAGAGCTTGCGCGAATACACCGAGGTCGGGCCGGTAATGAAGCCGTCTATGGTGCCGCGCTGCACGGCCTGGAACATTTCCTGCGAGCTGAGACTCACAGGAGAGCCGCCGAGATCGCGTATCAGCATGCTGGTGTCCACACCGAAAGCACGCATCCGCAGCCCCTTCATGTCGGCCGGCAGGTTGATGGGCTTGCTGGCATAGAAGTCGACCGTACCGTACTGGACCCAACCCAGCATATGCATACCGAACTTTCCAAATTGCTCATCGAAGGTTTTCTTGAAAACCGGGTTATCTTCGGTCTTCCACAATGCCTCCCAGGAGTTGTAAAGGAAAGGCAGTCCCCAGATGCGCAAGGCTTCCGTTCCGGGTCCGTTCATGAAGCCGATATTCATCTGGCCTATTTCGACAGCGTCGGTGCTGACTGCATCAGGCAGTTGCGTGTCGTTGTAGAGCTGGCCGTTGGGGAAGGTGCGCGGCTTCAGATGCAAAGCGGTCGAGGCGGTCAGCTTGTCTATCTCGCGGGCCAGCGTTTCGAAATAAAGGCCTGTGGCGTGATCCTTGGGAAGGTTATAGGCGATCCGTATGACGGCGGTGTCGGCCGCCTGTACGGGCATCGCCGCAACCCACAGAAATGCGCCGGCCAGGCTGGCCGCCAGCAATGGACGCCGCTGCATGGTCTTTTTCATGATTAGTCTCCGTTGTGTGTTTATAAGCTTCAAGAGTGCGGACGCAATTCATCCAGCCACTGCTGGACGCTGGCCTGGGCGTCCATCGCCAGCCCTTTCCGGAACAGCTCGTCCACCGTCGCTGCACCCAATTCCGGCAGGCCGCGCGCCAGACAATCGCGCCACTTTTCCAGCAGATCCCTGTCGGTCAACGGGTCTTGCGCCGATCCCGGCATGGCGTGGACCGTGGCGCTGTAGCGACCGCCCTGACCATAATCCAGGGTGACAGTGACCGGCGCGCTGCCCACGTCGCCTCCTTGCGCCGGCGCCTGCGAACTCTCCCGCAGGGACACGGCACCCAGCGCGGCCTGCACAGCCGGACGCAAGACCGTCTCGTCCCTGAAGCTGGCCAGGTCCATGCGCCCGTCCAGCAAAGAGCCCACCACGGCGTAAGGACCGCTGAATTTGGCGTGCAGGCCGTTTTTCGGATGAGGATGCATAAGGGGAGCGGAAGCGCCGCCGCACATGTCTATGGTGGCAGCCCGCAAGCCTTCCAGCGCAAGGCCATGCTCGCGCTTCAGCGTCAGGGTGGCCTGTATGATCTTGTGCATCATGTAGCAGCAGGGGTAGCGCTTCTGCTCGAAACCTGGTGCCTCGATGGCGAATGGCCTGCCCAGCACCAGGCCGTCCGGCCATGTATCGCAATCGCCTCCCGAGAATGCCCGCAGCCAGCCGCCCGCTTCCAGCGGCTCGGCTGCGCCCTGCACGCCCGCCGCGGCGAGACGGGCGGCGCGCAGGCCGCTGGAGGCCGCCAGCCCGACATGCAAAGACTTCACCATACTGCCGAAGTTCTTGCGTACGCCCGCCGACATGCTCGCCGCAATGGCCAGGGCATGGGCTGTTCGCCGGCTGTCCAGGCCCAGCATATGGCAGCAGGCCGCCGCTGCCCCAAGCGTGCCCAGCGTCGCCGTCGCATGAAATCCAAGCGCGTAATGACGAAAGCCCATGGCTTGCCCGCTGCGTATCAAGACCTCCGTACCCACGACATAGGCATCCAGCAATGCCCGGCCGCTGGCGCCGGTTTCTTCCAGCAATGGCCACAAAGCCGTCAAGACTGGCACACTGGGATGGCAGACGGCCAGCATGCTGACGTCGTCATAATCCAGGATGTGTGAAGACATGCCGGTGACCAGGCAGGCATCGTCTTCCCGGTAGCGCCGCGGACTCCAGGGCATGGCCACGGTACGCATCCCATCTGCGGGACATAAGGCATCTTCCAGAGCGCGCACGGAGGGGTCGCAATAGCCTGCCACCGAAACCGCCAGCGTATCCAGCAGGCACCGCGCCGCCCTGCTGCGTACGTCCGCCGATATCAGGTCCGCTTTCCGGGTAGAGATGAAATCCGCAAGCTGCTGGGTGATGGACAAGGCACGGCTCCTAGGAGTTGGTCCAGTTTGCGGGCCGCTTTTCGTTGAAGGCGGCCACGCCCTCCAGGCGATCCGACGATGAAACGAGCACGTTGTAAGCGGCGATATCCATGGCATAACCCGTATGGAAATCGACTTCGCCGCCACGCGTGGCCGCGAGCTTGACGTAGCGGATCGACATGGGCGCGGCAAGCAGGATGCGCCGCGCGATGGCCAGCGCCGCCTCCACCGCGCCGCCGGCCGGCGCGACTTCATTGACCACGCCCCAATCATGCGCCTGCCGCGCGTCGAAACGGTCACCGGTGAACAGATATTGTTTGGCTATCCGCATGCCTGCCGCGCGCACCAGGTTCTGTATGCCGCCACCACCCGGCATGATGCCGCGCTTGACCTCGGCCAGGGAAAACCGGGCCGTCTCGGACGCGATGATGAAATCGCACATCAAGGCGAGCTCCAGGCCACCGCCATGCGCGTGCCCCTCGACCGCTGCAATGACGGGCAAGGGAAAATCTTTGACGGCCAGGAAAGCTTCCTCGATCAAATCGTGCTGGCGCCGCCAAGTGTCATCGCTCATGCCATTGCGCTCTTTGAGATCGCCACCCGCGCTGAAGGCCTTCAGGCCGCTTCCGGCAAGGACCACGCAGCGCAAGCTTTCCCGGGCCCGCAGGTCGCGGAAAGCGTTTCGCATATCCAGGAACATCTGCGTGTTCATGGCATTCATTACCTCCGGGCGATTCAGGCGTAATACGGCGATGCCGGGCCCGTCTGCCACCTCTTCGATAAGCAGTGTCTCGTAACTCATGTCAATAGGATCGGGGCATGCCAAGTATGTGCTGAGCCACCTGGGCCAGCACCAGATTGTTCGATATGGGCGCGGTGCGGAATAGCCGCGTCTCCTTCCATTTGCGCTCGATGTGGTATTCCGAGGCTACGCCATAGCCGCCGAAGGTGGTCATCGCCGCCTCGGCCGCTTCCCATGCCGCCTCGGAAGCCAGGTATTTGCTCATAGTTGCTTCATGTCCGCAAGGTTGGCTCGCATCGTACAGCGACGCCGCGCGATTGCGCATCAATTCCGCCGCCTCTACATTCATGTGGGCGCGGGAAATAGGGAACTGGATGCCTTGATTGGCCCCTATCGGACGGTCGAATACGACCCGCTCGCCTGCATAAGCGGCCGCCTTGCGGACGAACCATTTGCCATCGCCCAGTGATTCGCTGGCCACAAGCAGGCGCTCGGCATTCAGGGAATCCAGCAGATAATGAAAGCCCTTCCCTTCCTCGCCTATGCGGTCTTCGTCGCTGACTTCCAGATTGTCGATGAAGACCTGGTTGGTGTGGTGATTCAGCATGGTGCGAATGGGACTGGACTTCAGTGCAGCGCCGGCCTTTTTTATGTCCACGAGGAACAGGCTCAGTCCATCGGTTTTCTTTTTGACTTCTTCGTAAGGCGTGGTGCGCGCGATCAACAGATAGTAATGAGACTGCAGATAGCGCGACGTCCAGATCTTCTGCCCATTGATGACATAGCCCCCATCGACCTTGCGCGCAAAGGTCTTGATGCGCAGAGTGTTTGAACCGGCATCCGGCTCGGTCACGCCGAAAGCCTGCAACCGCAAATCGCCCCTGGCCAGCCCGGGCAGCAGACGCTGCTTCTGGGCCTCGCTGCCATGCCGCAGAATGGAACCCATGGTGTACATCTGTGCGTGGCAGGCTGCGGCATTGCCGCCCGAGCGGTTGATCTCTTCGAGAATGAGGCAGGCATCGAGCAGCGCCAGGCCTGCACCGCCGTAGCTCTCCGGAATCAAGGCGGACAGCCATCCCGCATCGGTCATGGCCTGTACGAACTCTTCCGGATAAGCTTCAGTTTCTTCGCACCGGCGCCAGTAATCCTCGCCGAACCTGGCGCACAAGCCGGCCACGGCGGCCTTTATTTCATGCTGTGTAGCGGAATAGTCAAAGTTCATATCGATCCAGGCATCGGGTAAAACGTAAAGGCTGCGCGGCGGCGGGGACTCATGCGACTACCCCTGCTTGCCGCAGGTTCCGCCGCTCCTGGACATCCAGGCCCAGGCGGTCGAGTATGGCGTCGGTGTGTTCGCCCAGCAAAGGCGGCGGCTGCAGGGCTCCCGCCCGTTCGCCGTTGACCCGCAAAGGCAGCGGTACCGTTTTCAAACCCGGCACGCCGGGCATGGACAGGTCCGCTACCATCCCCAGCGCCGCCACCTGCTCATGATTGATCGCCTGCTCCACTGTGTTCAATTCGCTGCAGGGGGCGCCTACGGCCCTCAAGGCGGCGACGATATCCGCCGAAGTCGTCTTCATGGTGCGCGCCTCGATCTCGGTCTGCAGGGCCGCGCGGTTGACGACCCGGTCGGAGTTGGCCGCGAACCTGGGGTCGGCAACCAGTGCAGGGCAACCCAGCGCGTCGCAAACCTTGACAAACAGCCGGTCGTTGCCCGCAGCGATAAATACATAGCCGTCACTGGAACGGAATAACTGATAAGGCGCCGCCATGCTCATTGCCGAACCGAGCTTGCGCGGCGACCGTCCCGAAGCCAGGTAGCCGGCGATGAAGATCGTCATCCAGGACATGCCGGTTTCCAGCAGACTGGCGTTGACACGCAAACCGCGCCCCGTCTGCAGGCGGGAAATATAGGCGGCGAGAATGCCCAGCGCAGCCCACATGCCGGTTCCCATGTCGATCAGGGACACGCTGACACGCACCGGATCGTCTCCTTCGTTGCCGGTCACGCTCATAATGCCGGTGAAAGCCTGCATCAGGGGATCGTAACCAGGCAGCTGCGCCAAAGGTCCGATTTCGCCGAAAGCGCTGATGGCGCAATAGATGAGCCTGGGGTTGGCCTCGCAGAGCGCGTCGGGGCCCAGGCCCCGGTTTTCAGCGCTGCCCGGCTTCATGGAATGCACCAGTACATCCGCTTCCGCTGCGAGCCTGCCCACAATGTCCGCCCCTTCCGGCTTCGACAGATCGACGCACAGGCTTTGCTTGTTGCGATTCAGGGCCATGAAGGTGGACGAGTGGCCGCAGATGTCGGGCGGCGTCCACAGCCGCGTGTCGTCGCCGCCGCCGGGCCGCTCCACCTTGATCACCTCTGCGCCGAAGTCCCCCAGGATTTGCGTGCAGAAAGGCCCGGCCACGTTCTGCGTGAGATCCAGGACGCGTACGCCCCTGAGCAGATTATCCAGCATACGGCCTCGATGCCAGGCCGTCGCCGTATGGGCGCGGCGGTATGGATGACTGTATATGTTGCGGCCGATGCGCTGGCGGAAGATAAAGTGAACACGGTGCTGCACGCTGGTACACGCTGCCTGTCTCCCTGGATGAATCCAGAATCGTTACATGAGGACTTATATGCTTGTACCTACAAGTTTGTTGGCAAATGTACTGACTGTCAAGCTATTTCCATTTCGCTAAAGCGTTGTCTGCTCTTATAAGGGCATAACATTCAATCCATCGCCAAAGACCTTGCGCGCAATGTCGGCTAGGTGGGGATGGTGGCTGAAGAAGATCACCTGGGTTTGTTCCGAAAGCTGGGCCAGAGCCCGCAAGCCCGCCTCGGCGCGCTCGTCGTCGTAGTTGATGAACAAGTCGTCGGCGATGAAAGGCAGGGCCGGCGCTTGCTGCAGATGCATCTCTAGTGCGGCCAGGCGCAAAGCCAGATAAAGCTGGTCGCGCGTGCCGTCGCTCATGCCCGGGATGCCGACCACGCTGCGGTCGGGACGCTGCCCTTCCAGCACCATGGGCTCCTTGTCGAAATCGACCCGCAACCGCTCGAACGAGCCCAGCGTCAATTGCGAAAATAATGTGCTGGCACGGCTCAGCATGGGGCCTTGCTTTTCTTCGCGATAACGGTCTATGGACCATTTCAGAAGCCGGGCTGCGGTCATGACCTTGATGTAACGTTCCGCCGCGTCCGCCATGCCGGCCAGGGCTTCCTGGCGCCGCGCCTCCGCCTGCGCGGCATCATCCGACCCGGCGATGCCGTCCAGCGCGCGGCGCGCCTGGTCCAGCTCGACGGCCAGCGCGCTCTGCCGCTCCGCGCCTTGCTCTATGCCATCCTGCACCTCGGCCAGCTCCGCTGCCAGCAGCGCCGGATCCACGCTTTCGACTTCGGCCTGCAACTGCTCCCGCGACAAGCCATCGCCGTCCTGTGCCAGCCGGGACAGCGCCGCCTGCGCTCTTTGCGCAAGCTGGCGGTGCCGGTCCGATCGCGCGATGCTTGCGGCCAACGCGGCGACGCTGTCGACCCCAGCCTGCTCCATCAAGGGGCGCAGGCTGGCATCGGCCTCGCGCAGCGCCTGCTCCGCCGCCTTGCACTTCGCAATTTCTTCGGACCACGCATGGGCAAGGCTGTCGGCCCGTGTCCGCGCAGCGCGCGCCGCTGCCAGGCGCCCCGCCAGGCGCTGGACGGCTCGCAAGGCAGCGGCTGCGTTGCCAGGCGCCTCTTCTTGCGCCATTCCGGCGTCTTGAGCCAATTGTCGGGCCCGGACGGTGAACGCCTGCAATTCGGCGCGCATGACATCGATATATTCAGATTGAATCCGCCGGATTTCCTCCAGGGTGCCGGACAGCTCCTTCATCAGCGACAAAGCGCCCTCGGCTGCCGCGGCCGCCATGTCCTCCGGAAGCTGCGCCCGCCTCAAGGCCTGCGCCCAGTCGCGGCGCCATGCATCCAGATCCGCCTGCGCGGCGTTGATGGCCTGCTCGGCGGCCTCCAGCATGGGCCGGGACGCCGCGGCCTGGGCCAGCCAGGCGTCGCGCTTGGCCTTGGCTGCGTCGACATCGCGGATATACGCTTCCGCATGGGCAATGAGCAGCGCCAGGCCGCCTTCGGTGCGCGCGCCCGCCGGCAGGGCCCCGGGCAAGGCTTGCGCCAAGGCATGGGCCAGCGCCGACTGTTTATGCAGCAAAGCCTGCTGCTCGCTCAAGGCGCCATCCAGCGCGGCCGACGCGCTCAGCGCGCGATCCTTGCGCAGCAGCCAATCGGGCAAATGCTCCAAAGGCATGCCGCGCAAGCCCAATTCTTCGCTGGCGGCCTGCCACCGCTCCTCGCAGGATTGCAGCGCCTGCACGGCCGCCTCATGGGCGCGCCGCGCCTCGTCCAGTTCGAGACGCGCGTGCTCCAGGCGCTGTTGCAGGCTTTGCAGTTCCGCGGCTTCCCGCGCTGTGCCGTGACGCGCATCGGCCAACTCGTCCGCTTTTTGCATGGCGTATTCGAAGTCCGGCGCGGCTTCCGCCAGCGCGCGCCGGCCGGCCTTGATATCCAGCCATGTCTGCCGGCGCTGCGCGCGCGCCGCCAGGACTTCATCCTGCATGACGGGACGATGCAGATGTTGATAATGGCGCAGGTCCAGTTCGGCCTTGCGGACCGCGGACATGGCTGCATCGCGCCGCCTGGCCTGCGTATTCAGCTCGAATTGCAGGCCTTGCCGCTCCGTCAGCCAAGCCGATACCGTGGAAGCCTGCGGCCATGCCGTGGCGCGCAGCGCTTGCGGCGGACACGTCCACTTGCCGAGTTCGGCCAGGGCTTGGTCCTGCTCCGAACGCGCCTGCGCCACCGTGGCCGCCGCGCGGGCCGCGGCCTCATCCGGGTCCCCGAATGCCTGGGCCTGCGCCAGCGCCAAGCGCAAGGCCGGGCCGGCGTCCGGTTCCGGCACGGCCCGCAAGCGCGCGGCCAGCGCCTGCGCCTCGGCCTGCCGGCTCGCGGCGGCTGTCCGCGCATTGTCCAGCGCCTGCGCCCGCATGCCATGGTCGCGCAGCAATTGCTCCACGTGCTTGCGCGCCGGCAATCCGGGCAAGCGGGCCTGCGCGGACTGGACCAATGCCGCGTCCAGCGCACGGCCGGGTTCATCGGCCCAGCCCAGTTCATTCATCGCCGCACGCGCCTGCTGCCAGAGCAGCGCGGCCTGGCCCAGCCTGCGCTCGATATTGGCCTCGTGCGCGGCGTACTGGTGACGCTGGCCGTCGAGTGTTTCTATGGCGTCCGCCAAGCCCAGGATCGCCGCATCGACATCGATGCCATCCAATTGCGACTTCAGGCGCAGCGCTTCTTGCTGGTGCAGGGCCAGACGCTGTTGCGCCATGGCCCTTGCCAGTTCCGCCTCGGCCAGTGTATCGGCCGCGGCGGCCGGCAAGGCCACGACCGGCCCCAGCTCTTGCAATGCGCCCTCGATATCGCGCAGTTCGGCAATCAGCGGGCCGGTCCTGCGCAGGCGTTCCAGGCGGCTGCGCACGCGCTGCCGTTCACGCTGTTGCGCGCGCAAGGCCTGCATGCGTTCCTCCAGCGCCTGGACCTCGTCCCTGGCCTGGGTCCATTCCCGGGTACGCACCGTGGCCGCCTTCAGCGCTTCGGCCGCCTCTTCCATCCGCGCGCGCTCGATGTAGTAAACACGCCTGGAAGAGCGGGCGGGCGCCCACAAGCCATCGGCCTCTTTCTCCAGCGCTTCGCGCACCCGGCCCAGACCGGCCACGCCGGCCGCCGACTGGAACAATATCCTGCCCACATCGTTCTGAGCGCTCAGTATGCTGTTGCCGCCTTCCACCAGCCGCGGGTGATCCAGGCTGAACATATGGTCGAAGAAACCCCTGCCCGCTCCGGCCAGAAAGGCATCCAGCGCCGTGTCGGGCAGCGGCTCTTCGGCGAGGTTGCGCAAGGTATTCTTGTTGCCTTTGAAACGCAGGAAGTCCAGGCGCGTGCCGTCATGGTCGACGGACGCCCCCAGCCGCAGTTCGGCCTTGGCGTGCACGAAATCCAGCGGAGTGCGTGCAGGAAAGCCGAAAAGCAGGTCGCTGATGGCGCTGCGCAAGGTCGACTTGCCCGCTTCGTTCGGGCCTATGATCAGATGGAAATCTCGCAACGCACGGGGGAAGGCCAGGCTCTTGTCCGTGAACTTGCCATAGCGCAGAAGGTCCAGCCGATTCAGGCGCATCCCTTGCGCTCCTCGTCGGCCAGTTGCGCCACCAGGGCGGGGCCGACTTCACGCAGCAGCGCCGACAAATCACCGTCGCGGATGTCCTTGAACCAAGGCACGCTGGACTGCAGTTCCTGCGGCGCCCTGGATACCAGGCTCAATAATTCAGCGCGCAGGGACTCCGTGAATTCATGGTCGGTTGCCGCGGCTTGCAGTAAAAGCTGAAGGTCGGCCAGCGCATCGGAGCGCTCCCGCAGCGCATCCAGCGCCGCGGGAGCGCGCGTGTTCAGCCTGACCTTTTCCAGCCAGAGGCGTTCCGGCCCCAGCGCCGCGATCTGGGCCAGCACTTCGGCCCGAAGCTGCGCCTCTTGACCGAACAGCTCGCCATGCAGCGGCGTCGCGCCGGTCAGCGCCACGCGCACGGCCTGCGGAACCTCTGTTTCGCCATCCAGCAGCAAGTCCTCCAGCGCACGGCCCACGGCGCGGGCCGCATCGGCGAGAGACAGGCAGGCGGACACATCCACCTCGACCAGCCGCCATCTCAGCACATCGACGAAGACGCGCTCCACTTCGATGTTGCCCAGATCGTCGCAGTTGACCAGCACGGCGCCGCGCGGGCCCGTTTCACGTATGTTCCGGCCCTGCAGATTGCCTGGAAAGACGACGACAGAATCGCCGCGCCACAGGCCGTATTCGTGCACATGGCCCAAGGCCCAGTACTGATAGCCGCTGGCATGCAATTGATCCAGGGAGCACGGCGCGTAACGCGCATGCGCGGCATTGCCTTCCAGGGCGGTATGCAGCACCCCGATGTTGAACATGCCGGGCAAGGGGGCCGGGTAGGCGGCGGCCAGATTCTCGGTGGTCGCCGCTATCTTGAAGCTGCGGCCGTGCAGGGCCAGCCTGAGATCCTCCCGCACAAAGGTGCTGGGCTTGCGGGAATCGAAGACGAAGACATTGTCCGGCAGCAGCAGCTTGCGCGTCATCTCGCTTTCGGCATCGTGGTTGCCATGCAGCAGATAGACGGGGATGCCGGCGCGCTTCAGGCGGCCCATTTCCTTGACGAAATAAAGCCCGGTATTGTGGTCCTTCCAATTGCCATCGTACAGATCGCCCGCAATCACCATGAAGTCCACGGCCATGTCGATCGCCAGGCTGATCAGACGGGTGAAGGCTTCGCGCGTGGCGGCGCGCAGCATGCCGGCCGGGGCATCCGCGTAGGCGCCCAGGCCCACCATGGGGCTATCCAGGTGTATGTCGGCGGCATGGATGAATTTCAATGGCTTGCTTTCCCTTCAAGAAACGACGCGCGGGCTGCGCAATTGCGGCGGCACGCGGCATGGGCATGGCCCGTCTGCATTGTACCGGCCGGCGCGAAGAAGTCGGGCACCCGGTCATACCCGGGTAACATGGCGCGCCCATAATCGCGGCGTCTCGCCCGTGCCCGCACGGCCGGCGGGAATGCAACGATGCATATGGGGCTGCCGCGCGACATGAATTCCTTCTTTACTCTGAAAAAAAGCTTCATCCTGTTCCTGGCCTTGCTAGCCCTGCTATCGCTGATGGTACTGAGCGCCCTGCAGAATCTGGCATTGAGCGCCGAGAGGCTGAAAGCGGCTGAACAGCATCGCTACGAGGCCACCAAGCTGGCCACCGAGTATAAAAGCCTGGCCGAAGCGCTGATGCGCAATGTGATGGCATTCGTCGCCAGCGAGCAGCCCGAATTCCACGAGCGCTACCAGCAACTGACCGACATACTGCACGGACGCGCAACCCATGCCCAGGGCCTGCGGCAAGCCCTGATCGAACGCTTCAGGCTCGCGGCTTTCACCCCGGCGGAAATGGAAAAGCTGGAAGCCGCCCACGCGCAAATCGCCGAACGCGGCAAAACGGAAATAGAGGCCATCAGCACCGCCAGCGGCCAGTTCGACGATGGCCAGGGCGGCATCAAGGTGGCCCTGCCCAATGCCTTGATGGCCAAAGTCATGATTTTCGGCCAGCAATATGCCGAGGTCTCGGCGGCCATCGAGCGCAGCATAGACGAGTTCGACGCCATGCAGGCGGCGCGCCTGCAGCGGGAAGCAGACGAGGCCGCAAGCGACAGTCGGCAGGCATACCGTATTGCCGCCACCGCCATCGCCGCCCTGCTGCTTTGCAGCGCAGGGGCGCTATGGCGTTTATACCGTTCCATCAAGCGGCCGCTGGATCAGGGGGTGGACCTGGCCGAGCGCTTGGCGGCGGGCGAACTGAATGCCCGGGTCGCCGTGGGCCGCCGCGACGAACTGGGCAAGCTGCTGGACGCGCTCAATGGCATTGGAGACGGCTTGCGGCTGGCCGTCGGCCAGGTAAGGAACCGCGCCGCGCAGATCGCCGCAGCCTCGCACCGGATATCGTCCGCCAATGTCGACTTATTGCAAAGAACCAACGAGCAGGCCGCCAATCTGCAGCAAACCGCCGCGGCCATGGAGCAATTGGCCGCAACCGTAAACAATAATGCCGATAACGCCGAGCAATCGAAGCAATTGGTCTGCAAAGCAAGCTCCAGCGCCATGCAAGGCAGCCAGACTGTGCAGAACGCTGCGCAGACCATGCAGGACATACGCAGGGACACACGCAAAATCGCCGACATTACCGGACTGATCAATACGATCGCCTTTCAGACGAATATCCTCGCCCTGAATGCCGCCGTCGAAGCGGCGCGCGCCGGCGAGCATGGCAAGGGGTTCGCCGTGGTCGCATCGGAAGTACGCGGCCTGGCCCTGCGCTCCGCCGACGCGGCCAAGAATATCGACACCTTGATCAACCAGGCGGTCAGGCAGCTGGATTGCGGCGCCGATCTCGTGGAAAGCACGGGCCGCGCCATGAAGGATATCGCCCAGTCCGTGCAGCAGGTGCAAGACATCATGGCCGACATTGCGGATGCTTCAGGCGAGCAGGCCAGCGGCATCCATCAAGTGAGCCGGGCCGTCGGGCACTTGGACCTCATCACTCAGCAAAACCTCGCCATGGCGCAGGAGGCGGCCGGCGCCACGCGGCAACAGCAGCTACAGGCGGACAGCCTGATGGCCGCGCTGGCGCACTTCGTGCTGGAAAGCGCGGCCTCAGGCCCAGCGCCGCAACAGCCGGGCGAGCTGCAGGACCAGGCCGCTGAAGACCAGCAGCCAGGCCGCCAGCGCCAGGTAGTAGAAAACTGTCGGCACAGGGCTCAGGAAGCTGAATTCCATGGCGATGTCCATCTGCTGGGTGCTGACCGAATACATGCCCAGGGGGAATACCGCGCCCCAATACAGGGGGTCATAGCTTAGCGGGAAGCGTTTATATACATAGCGCCATACGTTCAGCAGGATCAGCATGGGTATCCACCAGGTTCCGGCCGCCCAGTAGAAGACGGTAAAGCCCTTCAGGAAGGGCAGCAGCGATTGCAGATAAGGCGCATCCCCGGCATTCATGATGAGCAGCGAACCGGCCAGCGTCGATATCGCCATGGCGCCCATATTGATCCAGTACGGGGGCGTCAGGTCGTCGGGCGAAAAGCGGAAAAACGTATAGCGGTAGAAGATCAGCGACATCAGCCATATATACAGCATGCCTCCCCACAGCCACATGGACAGGGACAGGAAATTCAGCTCCAGCCGGTAAGGTTGCTGGCTGGCGGCGGCCAGCAGCGCGCTGGACACGGCAATGGATTGCGTCGCCACGACCGCCAGCAGCCAGCCGCCATTGATGCCGCGGTTCAGAGGCGGTTTGTCGGCCTTGACAGTGAGCACGGCGAAAATGTCGTAGATCAAGGTGACCCACAGAAACAGGGCCAGCATCCACAGCAGCTGGCCGGCATGGGTATTGCCGTCCAGCAGCATGTACTGGCCTCCCAGTATGGCGCTGGCTGCGATCGCCGTGAAGAAGCCCGGGCCCCTCAGGTGATCGGCCATGTCGCCGAAAAACGCCTGCGGATGACGCAGCGCCCGCAACACGCTAAGCGCCCATACCGCCGCGAACAAGACGTTGTTCAGATAGAACAGCACCCTGGCCACGGCTTCATGGCCCAGGTTGTGGGCCGCAATGGAAACGATTCCGGTGGCCATGACCACGCCGAAATTGGCGGGCGACATGGACGCGAGCCCTTTGGCCATGGCGGCGGGCGCGCCGGACCCGGCGGTTTGTTCGTCGTCGGTAGTGGTTGTCGGCATGAGAGGGAGAAGAACCGTTGCGATTAGACGCATTCTAATCGCCTGCGCTGACGCGGGGCTGTCTCTCGGGCTATCTCCTTGGTCCACATGGCTTCCGCTCCGGCCGGGTGGCCCTGCTCAAATGGCCCTGCCTCGATATCCCCACCAGATGCCCTGGCCCGGCGGCCGAACGCCGCCCAAGCCGGACATCGGTACGCCGGGCGCCCCTACGCCGGGCGCCCCTACTCCGGGCGACCTCGCCCAACTCTTCCAGTCTGGCGGCGCCGGCCCGCCATGCGGGCTCGGGATGCGGCGCCGACTACGCGCTAAAATAAAGGGTTAGCCAAGACGAAACCATACCGCCCGCGGAATCCGCCGCGGGCCTACTCAGGAATATCATGGAAGCCGAACGCCAAAATTTACTTGCCGCCCGCCTGGAAGACTACGCGGAGCGCCAGGCAGCCCTTCGGAGGTATCTTTGACTACGATGCCAAAGCCGAACGCCTGCACGTCGTAAACGCCGAGCTGGAAAGCCCCGACGTCTGGAACGACCCCAAGCACGCGCAGGATCTGGGCCGCGAGAAAAAAAACCTGGAGAGCGTCGTCCATACCTTGACGGACATCGCCAAAGGCCTGGCGGACGCGCAGGAACTCTTCGAACTGGCCGCCGCCGATAACGACGACGCCACCCTGGCGGCGATCGAACATGACACCGATGCGCTGGGCAAGCGCCTGGAAGATCTGGAATTCCGGCGCATGTTCTCCAACCCCGCCGACCCGCTCAATTGCTTCATGGACATCCAGGCCGGCGCCGGCGGCACAGAAGCCCAGGACTGGGCCTCCATGCTGCTGCGCCAGTATCTGCGCTATTGCGAACGCAAGAACTTCAAGACGGAAGTACTGGAAGAATCCCACGGCGAAGTCGCCGGCATAAAGTCCGCCACCATCAAGATAGAAGGCGAATACGCATTCGGCTTCCTGCGCACGGAAACCGGCGTCCACCGCCTGGTGCGCAAGAGCCCTTTCGACTCGGCCAATGGACGCCATACTTCATTCGCCAGCGTGTTCGTCTACCCCGAAGTCGACGATTCCTTTGAAATCGAAATCAATCCCGCCGACCTGCGGGTGGACACCTATCGCGCCAGCGGCGCGGGCGGGCAGCACATCAACAAGACGGACTCGGCGGTGCGCATCACGCACATGCCCACGGGGATCGTCGTGCAATGCCAGAACGACCGTTCGCAGCACCGCAACCGCGCCGAAGCCATGCAGATGCTGAAGTCCCGCCTGTACGAGCTCGAGATGCGCCAGCGCATGGCCGAGCAGCAAAAAATGGAGGACTCCAAGACCGATGTGGGCTGGGGCCACCAGATTCGGTCCTATGTTCTGGACCAGAGCCGCATCAAGGACTTGCGCACCAACGTGGAAATTTCCAATACCCAGAAAGTGCTGGACGGCGATCTGGACCCCTTCATTCAGGCCAGCCTGAAGCAAGGGGTCTGAGCCATGGCGCCAAGCACTGTCGCCGTCCTGACCGGCGCTTCCCGCGGCCTGGGGCAAGCCCTGGCGCTAGGCTTGCTGCAGGCGGGCACGCGCCTGGTGACGGTATCCCGCAACCACGACGACACCCTGGCCGCGCGCGCAATGGAAGCCGGCGTTTCCTTGCAGCAGGTGCAAAGCGATCTGGCCAATCCGGCGGCGGCCGAACGCGTGGCCAGCCAGATCGTCGCGGGCCTGCCCAAAGACGCGCAGCGCTACCTGCTCATCAATAACGCCGGCACCGTGGATCCCATCAAGCAGGCTTGCGATCTAAGCAACGCGGGCTCCATCGCGGCGGCCTTCAGCTTGAATGTGACGAGCGTGATCCTGCTGACCGCTGCGTTCCTGCAGGCCGTCAAGCCTTTGCAAGCCGATTGCCGCATCCTGAACATTTCATCCGGAGCCGGCCGCAGACCGATGCCGGGCTGGGGCGTATATTGCGCCAGCAAGGCGGCGTTGGACCGCTATACCGAAGTCCTGCATGCTGAACAGCACGGCGTGCGCATCGTCGCCCTGGCGCCGGGCGTCATCGACACCGGCATGCAGGAAAAAATACGCGGCAGCGCGGCCAACGACTTCCCCCATGTCGAGCGCTTCAGCCACATGCATGACAGCGGCCAGTTGTCTTCACCCGCCGATACGGCGGCCCGCATCCTGCGCTACATCGAGCGCGACGATTTCGGCACGATCGTGCTGGACGACATCCGAAACTACGCTTAAACCAACCCACAACCATAATGAATCAAGCAACGCCACCCCAAGCCCCCACCGATGAGAATCACCTGATTGCCGAACGCCGGGGCAAGCTGGCCAAACTGCGCGCCGAGGGCGCGGCCTATCCCAATGACTTCCAGCCTGACAGCCTGGCCGCCAAGCTGCATGCCGCCTACGATGATCTCGATAAAGAGGCGCTGTCCGAAATAGGCAAACAGGTGAAAGTGGCGGGCCGCATGATGCTCAAGCGGGTCATGGGCAAAGCCAGTTTCGCCACCCTGCAGGACGGTTCCGGACGCATACAGATTTTTCTGGACAAGAACACGGTGGGCGAAGACCTTTATGCCCAGTTCAAGACCTGGGATATTGGCGACATCCTGGCGGTGGAAGGCACCGTGTTCAAGACCAACAAGGGGGAGCTGTCCGTGCACGCGGCCTCGGCCCGCTTGCTGGCCAAATCGCTGCGGCCCCTGCCCGACAAGTTCCACGGCGTGGCGGACCAGGAATTGCGCTACCGTCAGCGCTATGTCGACCTGATCATGACCGAGGAAACACGGCGCACGTTCGCGGCGCGCAGCAAGGCGATAGGCAGCATACGCCAGTTCATGCTGAATGCCGGCTTCCTGGAAGTCGAAACGCCCATGCTGCATCCCATACCCGGCGGCGCGGCCGCCAAGCCGTTCGTGACACACCACAATGCGCTGGATATGGAAATGTTCCTGCGCATCGCGCCCGAACTGTACCTGAAGCGCCTGCTGGTGGGCGGCTTCGATCGGGTCTTCGAAGTCAATCGCAATTTCCGCAACGAAGGCGTGAGCCCGCGCCACAATCCCGAATTCACCATGATGGAGTTCTATGCGGCCTATACGGATTACCGCTGGCTGATGGACTTCACCGAATCATTGATACGCGAGGCGGCGATCGCCGCCACGGGCAGCGCGATGCTGAACTACCAGGGCAAGCCGCTGGATCTCGGCCAGCCCTTCGACCGTCTGACCATCGTGCAGGCCATCCTGAAATACGCGCCGGCCTATACGGAAGCGCAACTGGCGGATACCGGGTTCCTGCGCAATGAGCTGAAGCGTCTGGGCGCCGACGTCGATGGCCCGGTGCTGGGCCGGGCCGGCCTGGGCGCTCTGCAACTGGCCCTCTTCGAGGAAACCGCCGAAGCGCAGCTATGGAATCCGACCTTCATCGTCGACTACCCCGTCGAGGTCTCGCCGCTGGCGCGCGCATCCGACACTCACCCCGGCATCACGGAACGCTTCGAGCTCTTCATCACCGGCCGCGAAATCGCCAACGGCTTCTCGGAGCTGAACGATCCCGAGGATCAGGCGGCGCGCTTCCTGGCCCAGGTGGAAGCCAAGGACGCGGGCGATGAAGAAGCCATGTACTACGACGCCGACTATATACGCGCGCTGGAATACGGCATGCCCCCCGCCGGGGGTTGCGGCATAGGCATAGACCGCCTGGTGATGCTGCTGACGGACAGCGCCAGCATTCGCGACGTCATCCTCTTCCCGCACCTGCGCCGGGAAGACTGAGCCGCAGTCCAAAAAAATGAAGGCCTTCCATCTTTCCAAAGATGGAAGGCCTTTTGTGCAAGCGCAGTACGGGCTGGTCCCGCTTTACGTCTGTCAGCGGCTCGGGTTCGTCAGTGTGTAGGCTCCGGCTTAGCAAGCTGGAGTTCCTTACTCGTGCGAATGCGTGGCGCTTAGAAGCGGATGCGCAGGTACAGCGTACCGGCGCTGTCGGTCGTGCCATTGCCGAACTGGCCGCTGTAGCTCAAGCCCACGGCGGTGTTGGTCCCGGCACGCAGCTCGGCGCCCAGCTCGGCTACCGCGGCGTTCTTGGCGATCGGCGCGCCGCTCGTGCGAAAGACCGCGCCATTGCCCTGCGCAAAAGCCATGCTGCGGCTAGGCGACACGTCGCCCATGGCATGGCGCCAACCCAGGCCGGCCGACAGCGACACCTGCATGCTGCCCGACTCAAGCATCGTCTTGCCGCGCAGCCCCAGCGTGAAGCTGCTCAGGTCGCTGCTGCGACGCTCGCCGCTCAGCGCCGCCTGGCCGCCGCTCTCGGTAAAGCGCCCCGCGCGCAGCTGCTGCCACTCCGCACCGGCATAGGGCTCGAGCACGCTGGCCGCACCCACCGGCAGCGCATAGCCCAGTTCCGTGAACAACTGCAGCGCATCGCTGTGGTAGTCCGCCTTCAGCGTCTGGCTGCCGCCCACGTTGACGTTGCGGCGCGTATCGATGTTGTGGCGGGTATAGGCCGCGCCCGCCAGGAAGTTCAGGCTGCCTTGCCCGGCTGACCAGCTCTTGGCGCCATACAAAGCACCGGTATAGCTGTTGGTGCGCGACGATGAGGCATCGCCGTCCAGCTTGATGCGGTGCTCGGCGTAGCCGAAGGCGCCGCCCAGCCGCCAGCCGCCCTGCCCGACCGGCGCATCGCCGCCCAGGAACAGGCCCGTGGTGTCGTTGCGCACCCGCGCCGCGTTGCCGTCGCCGTCCAGCGTGCTGCGCCCGCCGATCACCTGCGCCCACAGCGGCAAGGCCTGGCTGCGCCGCAGCGCACCCGCGGGCAAGGCGCCGGCCTGGCCGCCTGTGCCACTAGCCTGCGCCAAGGCCTTGCCCGGCGCCATGCCGACGCCCATATTGGCGCGCATGCGCGCCGAGACCGTGCGCGTCACCAGGCTGCCGGCATGCAGCAGGGCCGACTCGGTGCCCGCATGCACCTGCCCGCTCAACGACTGCATCATCGCTTCGATCCAGCTCGGCTCGGCATTCAATATTTCGTCGTACAGCTCGGCCATGCCGGCGGGCGGATAATATGAACCGGTATCCAGCGCCTGAGCCACCGCCTGCTGATTGGCCGTGCCCGTGTAGCGCGCAAACGGCACATCGTTGCGCCGGATCACCAGCGACAAGCCCTGGCTGCGGTCCAGCGTCGGCGCCAGAAACGCCATGCTGTAGGTGATCGTATCGAACTCGCCCGTCACCCCGCCGCCGGCGGTAATGAAGTGATAGGGAATGTTCTGCCGATACGGCCCGCCGGCCAGGCGCAGCGTGCCGGCCACCTTGGCCGTGCCGCCCACCACCAGCTTGTCGGTCGCCCCTTGCGGGCCCACTTCCAGTTCGTGCACCGA
>Ga0180220_1000507_pt1 | contig 41980 bp, 68 predicted proteins | sample eDN5th37CBELigBY_FD_151335 | JGI IMG/M metagenome (GOLD analysis project Ga0180220, IMG submission 151335) | Enriched backyard soil microbial communities from Emeryville, California, USA - eDNA 5th pass 37_C BE-Lig BY (version 2) (version 2) | ecosystem: Environmental > Terrestrial > Soil >... | reverse complement strand
CGCGCCAATGCTAGCGGCAGGCAGCAGGCCTTCTGCGCGCATTGTAGGTCTGCGGCGCAATGGCAGAGTGGTTATGCAGCGGATTGCAAATCCGTGTACCCCGGTTCGATTCCGAGTTGCGCCTCCAGTATCCATGCGGGCTTCAGGACAAATAGACAATTCGATCTTTTCCGCAAATACAGAACATTTCCGCAAAAGCACAGATTTGCCCGCCACCGCGCGGGCTTTTTCATGCTACAAATACTGTACACAAATACAGTTCAATAGCGCCATGCAACAACCTCCCCGCCCCCTCACCCGAGAGCAGTTACGCATCATCCATCAGCGCTATGCCGACGGCATGGCCTTGCTGCGGGAGATCAAGCGGCTACGGGAGATTGTGGTCGAGGCCGCCCGGCTCCTGCCGCGCTGGAGCGACACCGACCCGGAAACGGTGGAGGCGGTCGAGCGGTTGTCTAATATGCTTGATACAGAGCCTTGCGTAGCTGAGGCCGAATTTGACAGGCTCAACGGTGGGCGCGATGAGATCGCGCAGAAACGCAATGGGCGGCCTCGTGGCCCTGGCTACGAAGTACGATGAGCAAATACCACTATCTTAGACAAACGATTCTGTTTAGGGTTTCTACCTATTTGACAACCGCTACAATGTAGCGGTATACTTCAGTCATGGTGATCGACACCATCTGCCCCGGCAGAACCGGGATTCCTAATTGGAGCAAATCATGATGATCTACACCATCCACGCCCCTGAAGCCAACAAGCTAAGCGCCGTCAAGACCGAAATGCAGCGCTTGGGTGCCCCGATCATCCGTGTTGTTAATTGCGGCGACTACTACATGGCCTTGGAAGGCTCCCATCGGATCGCAGCCGCGCATGACCTGGGTATCGAGCCTGAGCTGGTCGTCTACGATCAAGACGATAGCCTGGAAATCAGCAGCTTTGATTGGTACGACTCCGCGAACTGGGCCGAGACAGTCTGCCCAGCCGGAGAGGTGGCGGGCGAGCTCTACTCGGTACAAGCGTGCACCTACAGCTTTTAATCGACCAAGATGACAGACGCACTCATACATCTTCGCGTCCCGGCAGAAACAAAAGCGCGCTGGGTACGCGAATCGAGAGCCGAAGGAAAGCGGCTCACTGACTGGATAACGGAAAAAGTGGAGAATAGTATGATCACCAACATCGAACTCACGCAATCCGGAGTAGGCAAGTTCAACACTTTCTTTGCTGCCAATGCAAAAACCGGCGTCAGCATGCAGGCCGTGATGTTTGAAGTTCTGGACGTGCTGCAAGAGCGCGCCAGCATGGACGAATCGCTTAGCTATGAGCTTGGCCGCCAATACACGATCAGCGGGAATCCGGAAATCCTGACTATGGATGCTACGGACATTGCCGTAACCGAAGAGGACGATGAGTAATCACGCGAATCGCGGGCCGAAAGGCCCTGCCTCCAACCCAACGCCAGACGAGATCACAGAGGGCCGCAATGCGGCTGGGCTGACACAGCGCCAAGCGGCAGCCCTTATATACGGCACCGAGGCGGCTTGGCGGTCTTGGGAGTCCGGGCTTAGGCGGATGCATCCGGGGCTATGGGAGCTATTTAAGATCAAGGCAGGCGGCTAACCGCACACCCCCTGCCTCATTGTGCCTGCTGGATCGCCCGCACATAGCCCTGAAGTCCGTTCAATTGGTCTGCCCACCTTGCAGCATCTGCTCCCAATTCCCCATATTCCGCGTAACACGCGCCGACAATTCCGATCCAGTCGGGACCGGCTGCATCAGATCCGCTGCCGGCGCTGGCAATCTTGGCGTCGTCGCGATGTTGCCGCAGCAACCGGTCAAGGCGAGCACGAACGGCAGCAACATCCTTTTGAGCAGTCTCCCGAGCCAAGACGGCTCCACGGTAGTCGGCATCAGCCCGGTCTCGTTCATATTGCATCCCTTGTTCGATTGAAATTTGCTGTAGGACGGCTTCGGCTTTGGTGTCGGCTACGCCCTGCCGGTATTGAGATTTGCCGTAGCCCCAGATGGCCAGACAGAGCAGTAGCACGGCTGCTGCGCTGGCAAGCGGACGCCAGAAGCGCCGAATTAAAGTCAGCACGCTAAGCATCCTCGGCCCCATAGTTCAAGTTTCCAGCCACGCGCCGCGCCCAACCTTTCCCGAATGTCGGCCAAGATGATAGGTTGGTGTAAAAAGTGAGCCTGGCTGCGTTGAACCTGGCCAGCACGTCCGTGACACTCATGCGCTGGACGGCTGCCATGGTTACCAGCCCCACCACGCCATCGTCAGCCACGCCTGCCGCGCGCTGAAGGAACCGGATGGCGTTGCCGATGCCATGGTTGACCGCGGCATCGAAAACCTGAAATGCGATGGCGCCGTCGAACTCGTCGCACCGTGCACGCTGCCAGTAGGCAATACGATAGATTTCGCGCGCCTGTTCACGGGTCAAGTCGCGCATTGAGCCGGTGTATCCAGCCTCGCGCGCCGTGCGCAACGTGATGCCCCAGTTGGTTTCTCCACCGGGGTCCTCGGGATGGTTGACGTAGCCGCCCTCGTGGCCGATCAAGCGCTCGAATGCCATGTCGAAGGTCACTACGGTGCCCGGCAAAGGCGGAGCGGTCGGCGCGGTAGCATCGGACTGGGCAGGCGCCTTGAGAAGGCCTTTAAAGAAGGACGCCAAGCTCATGATGCCCTCACATGCTTATAGGCCACGGCAGCCACGTAGCCGGCCATGGCCATGGATAATGCCGCCGAGCCATCGCTAGTCCAACCATCAGCGATGATTCGACACGCTTCGCCGGTAGCCGTGAGCGACACAGCGGAAAGCCCGATCCGCTCCATAGTCGTGTCGTGGATGGTCCGGGCAAACACAGCGAGTCCCGAGCCGCCGGCTACGATCAGCCAGCAGACGACAGATATGGCCGCCTGCACAGTCAAATAAATGGTCTGGTCCATACTAGACCCCCCGCCCGCGAATGCGGTCAACGACGGCTTGCCAGAGCGCAGCAATCGGGAATGCCTGGACAGCTTCCCAGCCGCGGCTGACGACAGCCATGCCGAAGACCCCCACCAAGAAGCCGGTTAACCCCTCGGGAATCCTCAGCACGCTCGACAAGTGGGGCGACGCGTAATAGCTGATCAGCGCTCCGCTCACCGCCATGCTGATTCGCGCTGGCAGCGATCCTTGTAAAAAACGCATAGATACAAGCGCCCCCGCGACCCCGGCCAGCTTTACCGCTATGGCATCGACGTTTTGCATATCTATCATTGGCCTCTCTCAAAGCTGGCAATAAAAATGCCCCTTGCGGGGCGGTCGGGCGTAAAAAAAGCCGCTCTAGGCGGCTGGCTCTTCCCACTGAATAGCGTCGAGGTCTTCGGGCGACTGGGCCTCATAGACAAGGTCGCGCAGCCGCTGCCGTTTACCCACAAGAACTTGGCTCGCCTGCATGAACAGCTGAGTCTGCTCCAGCGTCTTCTGGCGCATTTCTTCGGGCGTGATGCCGCGTGCGGCGGCCAAGCCGTCCAGGTACGGCGTGGGCGCATTCTCGTCAGCCTCCCACGCCATGACCTCGGCTTGCTGCGTCGCCCAAGTCATGCGCTCAGCTTCCGGATAGCCGAGCGTGAGCGCTGCAGCGGCGGCAGTAAAGTCGCTATTGATCTGCGCGAGCTTGGCCTCCTTGGCCTGCTCGAACTTCATTTCAGCGGTAATGAGTTTGGATAGGTCAATCATTGCGGCAACTCCAGGGGACCGTCAGCGGGGTCGATGATGGGGTCAGGGAAAAGTGCAGATTCTGATGCGCCGTCCGCATGCGGCAAAAGCAGCGTCAGGTGAATCTGGCCGCCAATACGCTCTACAGGGCCAAGAATGAACTCGCACTCGATGGCGCCACTGGGCAACGTTGCGCCTTCTGGAACAGCAGAAAAATCCAACAGAACGTTGTTAATGGTCAAGCTCTCGCCCGCCTTGTGGACGGTCAGCCTACGGTCGCTGAGGATGGGGGAAAATGAGATTTTCATATTAAACCTCGAACCATCGCCCAACGGCGATGTAATGAAAAGCAATGACATCGGTGGATGATGCGCTAAGGCCACGGTATTGAGGCGTCGTTGTGGTTGTGCCCGAGCCGACCTCAGACCCCGTTATGCGCAACAGCCCCGTTCCGTTTTCGCGAGAGGCGATCGCAACAACGTGGGGGGCTGATGAAAATTCGGCTGGGTACGTGCCAGTGCACGGGTCGCTGTTGTAAAACATCCCAGAGATTGATGGGTACGCAGTATCGGTAACCTGCTGCTGAGTACGCCACCTACAAATCTGCCATCCGGCGGCATTTCGAAGGGCATGGCCGTTTGCATTGATTATTGATTGCCAGAGCCCGCCGGTTGGGACGCCCGCAGCTTGTGAAACAGCGGCCAGAATGTTGCCCCGTGCGTAATGGAAGTCGAGCAGCGGCCCAAGCGTCGCCCATGCCGTGTTCGCTGCATTCCTCCGCTTGAGTAGCATGTTGCCGGTGTCGGCCCAGGTGGCAAAAGGCCACGCGAAAGCTGCGGGGTCGTCAGGCCCGGCGAAGTTTGTTCCAAGCGTTTCGATGATCGCGTTGAGCCTATCGACCAGATCCGCCCCTGGAAGTGGTGGCGCGCTCGGCAGCTGAGTATCTGCTTGCATATCAATTGCCCATAAAAAAACCCGCTCTAGGCGGGATGTTGGTTGCTCGAATGTTGATTAGTAGGCCTGGGTGATCCAGTTGATGACGCCTGCCTTAGGCGTCGTTCCGTTGAAAAGCTGAATGCTGAAGCCGGTGCGGTCGGTGTTCGTGAGCTTGGCCCAATCGCCGTTGACCGCATCAAAGATGGTGATCTGCGGGCTGGCGGCGTCCGTGTGAAATTCTTTGGGATACGTCACCTGGAGCCCGCCCGACGGCACGGCTATTTCCGTTGCCTGCTGGACGAGGTCGTCCACATCAATGGACCATTCGAACTTCGTCACGAACGGGATAATCAGCGGATCGTCCGTTTCGATAAGCAGCCGCACGTCGAAGTACCGCGCGTTGATCAGGCCCGGCACATAGGGCCGCCACTCGGTCCATTCGCCCGCAACCTGCGCATGCCGGATCTGCGGCGTTGCCTTGATGTGCTGCAGGTCCGAGCCGTTCAGGATGTCGTCGATGGCGAATATATCGGGCGCTGTAAGAATGTCGGCAGTGATGTTCCGCGCGTGCACTTCCAAGTCGAAATCCACCCTAACCGGCGTGATGTAGCCGATATCAACTTGATCCGCTACGGCGTTCGTGTAGATGCCCGACGAGGCCGGGCCGCCGTACCAAAGTATGTCTTGTTCGGCCAGTACGTCCGGTATTGACAGGAAGTCGCCCTGTGGCGCCAGCGTCAGCTTGCCCTCGTACACCATCGCGCCGCCCGAGACCGTTCCCGACCATTCCGGGGCCTCGTCCTGCACAAGTATGACGTTGCGAACAAGGGTTGCGCCGGATATCAGCAGGCTGTCGGGCGTGCCATAGATGACGGAGCCCTTGAACGCAAAGCGGGCGGCCACCCAGTACAGCCCATTGCCGACCGCCAGGGATTCCGGGATAGGTGTCACGCCCACCACACGGGAATTGCCCCACGAATCGCCGATGCGGACCTCGTATTCCGGTTGGCGGATGTCCGTGACGCGATCCCACACCAGGGTCGTGAGCCCGTCGCGGAATACGTTTGTCAGTCCTGTGACTGCTGGAAGTGCAGTTGTCAGCCCCTGCACCCGGTAAGTCTGGCTGGCTGGCTTACCCTTGCCGACGCTCGATATCGGCGTCACTGTGACGGCTACGCTGTCGTTTGTCTGCGCCTGGACGACAATCTGACGCTCGCTGGTACGCACGCTCTGGCGCGGCTGGCCGTTGATCGACACCACCACGTCAGCCGGCATCGAGGCCGACAGCACCCAGCCGACCTGTACATTGATAATGTCCGCCTGAACATTGACGATGGATTCGCTAAAGTTGATGGCGAACACGACACCAGCCAGCAGCGCGCCGTCCTTGGGCGGAACGTGTATGTACGGGTTGAACTCGCTGGCGTAGTAGCCGGGATCGTCATCGACCGCTTCGAATTTCACGCTGTCCTGCGTGGGCTGAACGGAAGTGATCTTGAAGCGCCTGCCTGGGGTGGCCAGAGGATCGAAGAACCATGCCCAATCCATGGGCGGCACGTCACCATAGTAAGCGTCCCCGGGCAGACGGAATTCATCCGCGTACAGCGACAACTCAACCTCTTCAACAGCGCCAACGGTAGTTGCCACCGTCACCACCTTCATGTTTCCTTCCGGGTCGCGCAGCATCATCGTGCCCGAACCATCGGACTGCGCGCTATTGGCCATTGATAGCCGAACAGTGACCAGAGTTCTGTAAACGGTATTGCCGCCCACATCGAATGGGACTTGCTCCTCATTCCGAGAAATGACGCTCAAAAACCGCCCCGAGTAGCCCCATACTGTCAGGTCGTGGCTCATCTGCACCACATCGCCACGGCTGGCCACCCAGCCTTCTATGTCTGTTTCCCACGAAACGCGGCGACGGTGCCAGATCTGGCTGGCGGCAATCAGATTGGCTTCCCTGCCAGCGATAACCGGGCTCGTGATTCCCTCCAAGTCCAATTGCAGGGGATTACTGCGGGTCGTGGCGCCAGGAACAACGACGCGTACCTCGTCCATCTGCCAGGTCTGCTCATTGACGAAGTTGCCAATGATTTCGTCGGGCGTGTCGTCGTTGATGTAGTCGACGCGGAAGCTGCCGGCCTTGATGTTGAACGGGCCGAACATCGCCACCACCGGCTGGTCTGCTGCATCCCACACCACACCTAGCTTGCCGGTTTGCCAAGTAGGCGAGGCCCGGCCCGCCCGGGCAATGATCTGCAGCATCTGCGCAGCCGACATCTTTCTGTCCAGCACGTAGTCGAACGTCAGGCCCTTGGCATCGCACCAGGCGGCCCAAGCTTTCAGGGCGTCATAGTCGATTTGGTCATTATCCAGGCCAGCGCCGTACATGATCGATCCGTCGGGCTTTCTGCGCCCGTAAGCGAAGTGCAGGAACCACCACGCCGGATTGCGTGTTTGCCGTCCTTCCCATGCCGAGCCGGTCCACACAGAGGCCCAACCGTAGCCGATAGCACTAAATTCATCCACCGCACCATTAAGCTGGTCCGTCGCCTTGATGCGCAGCGCAACCCGAAGCTGCCCTGTGTAATCGGCCCTGTCCGGCTGGTAGCAAAGTATCTGGCCAACCGCCACATCGTTCGATTCGCGGCTGTTTTTAACGTCGGTCGTCACCTTCCAGACGCGCACTTCGTATTGACCTTGCGGCACATACCAGCTAACGTTTCTGTACGTTGGGTTCTGGCGCGATCCAGTGATTCGTACCCCAGGCGTAGAGCTGTACGAAAGCACCGGATCAGGCGCGCGACCCTGCCAAGGCTGCCCCATTTGGTATGGATGCGGAACCCAGCGCCAGCGCAGGTACACCCAGCGCTGCACACAGTATTCGCCAGAGCAATCTTCTTCGGACTGGATGCTATAAATCTCGCCGTCGGTATGATCGGCGGCGTTTGTCGACCCATACGAAAACTGCACGCCAGTGTCATCTTGCAGTGACCAGTAGTGTGTAGCATAGACGGCATCGGACAGCAGGCCGACATCCGTCCAAGTCTCGCTATCCAGTGCTCGATATTGCACTCGCAAATCCACCGAGCGCGCGTCAACTCCGCTGTCGTCCCGGATGTAGAAGAGCTGCGCCGCCAACTCGACACTGATGTAGTATGTATCGGGCGGCGTCGTGCGCGCATTAAGCACACCAGAGGCCAGCGCAAAGCCTTGGATCGTGTCCACATTGCCGGGAAACATCGACAGCTTGCCGTCGGTGCCGGATACCTCGATCTGCACGCCCTGATAGTTCTCAATGGGGGTGTTCCCGATCTTGAACTCCGACAAGCTGACCAGGCCAGCACCCAGGCCGAAATGGAAGATCTGGTTGAAATACTGATCGTCGCCCACGCGCTCAAGGTATGGCTGCGCGCCGTAGTCTGGGACGACCTTATGCCGCCCCATCACGACCGCCATTGGCTCCCAGGGGCGCATGCGATTGCGCCCGCCGGTGATGGAGTAGGTGGGGCTGGATTCGTACTTTTGGCCTGTGCCGAGCTGGGCGGCGGTGGCTTGGGGCGGGGGGAGAAGTGCCGTGATCAGCATGGAGCCGCCGATCATCAGCGCCCCGCCTGCGAGGGCAGAATAGCTACCGGCCATCGCGGCAAGTCCGCCCCATGAGCCAACACCATAAGTGGCAATAGTTAAGGCCAAGAACGCGACAGTACGAATAACCTTGTTCCCGCCGCCACCGCCACCTAGCACCCGCGCCCGGATGATGACTTGATCGCCTTGCCGGGGGATCAGCCGTCTCCATAGCGCATCCGGCACACGGTGACCGTTGTGCCATACAACAACAGGCCCAGCAGGCACACTGACGCCAGTGCGCTCAATGTAGGCGCCAAGCGTTTCGCCAGGAAGGAATGTGGCCACTTCGGTGATGCGGCGATCGCCCGCGAGCGGGTGCGGGTGAACGACAAGCGATGGGATTTCAGCAGCTACAGCCATTCGTAAAACCCTTCGACCTGATAATGCAAGCGTGTGATATCCCGCAAGCGCTCACGGGTGATGGATTGGAACGTCTGATTGGCATGCAAGACCCACCACTCATTGCCGAGCCAGCACATGATGCCGATATGGCAATTGCGGCCGCGACCAATGAAAAGCACCGGTTGACCATCCTTGGGGGCCTCGATTCGGCGGGCGTAGTCCTCCTTTAGCTCATCGATCTGCGCGGCTTGGGCGCGAATCGTGGCGGCGTGCGGGACCGGAATCGCGATGTCCCGGCCAAGCACTTCCTTTGCGACCCTTACGGCGAGCACGGCGCAGTCTGCAACCTCCGGGATGTATGGCTCACCGATATATTTGTCGGACCAATGCATTTCGAACGCCCATAAAAAAGGCCCTGCGATTAAGCAGAGCCGGAAATAAGAAACCCGCCAAAACTAGAAGTAATGGCGGGCGAGTGGTATGTTACGAGTTCCTACACCTGTAACTTACCGGAGAAAACTATGCTAAACGGATTTTGGACTGTCACGTTCCACACCAACGTTGACGCTGGCGCTGGGGTTATCGTAGTAAATAATGGGAAAGTGGTTGGTGGCGACACCTCTTTTACCTACATCGGACCAATCACGCACGACAGCAACGGAAGTGTCACTGGCGAGCTGCAGGTCAGCCGTCATAGCAAATTCCTTCCACCCGTCGCCCCTGGTCTGGAAAATTACGCCCTGACATTGTCGGGAACAGCTTCTGCCGAAAGTTTCGATTTAATCGGCAAAGTCAAGGGACAGGAGTCCGCGCAAATGATGATTAAGGGCAAAAGGATCGCGTCAATCTGATCCCGCTGCCTTGCGTTTGGGGCGGAAAATATCGTCTTCTGCCCCTTTTTCTGTTCCACCAAACATACCAACCTCCTTAAATAAACACCGTACTGGAAAGGCGGCTCTCTGAGCCGCCGACTTGCTCTCCTACTGCCTTGAGCCGCTTCACTTTTACTGCCCAACAAAAAGCCTCACCGAAGTGAGGCCCAAATGAAAAAACCGCCCGAAGGCGGCTGGTGATTAATTGTGTGGCCCTATCTGCAGATAGGCTTTCCCGATTCAATGGACGCTCTTACGGCCTTTATCTGCCGCGCATCGAAAACGCCTACATTGTCTGCGATAACCCGAACTTCCGTGGCCTGATCGCCTGAGGCTCTTATTTCTGTCCGCAGCGACTCTTTACCGGTGTACATAAACTTCGGGATAGAGACACGGACAACGCCCGTTCGGTTGTCGGTATACAGGTCACCGCGAGTATCGAATGTGGAAAGGCATTCATGTCCGTGCGCCTGCGCTCGCCTGTACGCCTCTTGATACCCAATCGGAACAACAAAGCTTTCAGTTGGATATGTCTTCCCGGGCTCAATCCCAGAGCAGCCCGCCACTAGTGCCGCCACTCCCACCATAAGAAAAGCTCGCATAGCACTCTCTCCCATATAAATGTACGGAAATGCTACCATTTTCAGAAGACGCCAGGCGAGGAGATGGGATCGTATCGCATGCCTACGGCCGCCCGCATCATCGTATTTCGATAACCCAGCTCGCCGTCGACCGTCTCGTTGTTGATCGATAGGCCCGATAGGTCCATCTTCATGTCCACCTCCAGAATATCCGGCGAAGATGGCAGCACGGCCATTACCCGCAGCTTCGCTCCCTTGCCGCCGTTGCTAGTCTCTAACCACGTCGTCAGCTCGCGACCAATGTTGTCTACACTGACCGCCGCCTTCGGGACCTGTTGGTCCTGATCATCGGCCAGCGTGATCTGGAAGGGACAAGCAATGTATTCATTGCCCAACACTGTGATTTTCTGATTGTCATTCACTACGCGGATCGGCACGGCCAAATCAGCATGCGTGATTTCCAGCAGCATCAGCATCGGCTCATCAGCCGACGTTGCCAGGACGTTGCGCCGGCCCTTTTGTGTCAGGCTCATCCTAGCGTCTCCAACTGACAGGAGGCGATCCAAACGCCACCTGGCGTCGACCAGCGATATTTACCCGCAACGATGCGAGCCTTCTTCTGGACATCATCAACGGGGTCGACAAGGTCAAACCATCCCGTGCCGCCGTTGATCTCGGTCTTGACCCATTTGTCAAACTCCAGCTTGTCGTGCTTATCGAGCACCAGTATCTGCACGTCGCGCCCGACTACGGGCAATGTGCGCCGTGGACGTTGCTTTGCTAAGCCATCGTCCATGGGCGAGCGCAGCACACCATAATCGGGAGCCTCACCGTAGCCGGGCTCGATAATCCGGGCGTAACTTGGAAACGTGGCCATTATCCGAGCGCTCCTCGAAGCTCATTGCGGAATGCTTGGCTTCGCCGCGCTTTATTGAGCACGACGTTGATCACCCATGCTTCACCATCGAAGCGTGGCTGACCCGCCTGCGTAGCCTGTGCGGGCTCACCCTGGTTGATCACGTTCACCTTCACATTCGGAGCGGCTTGCGCCCCTTGGGCTCTTACGCCTAGCGTGCCGTCCGGACCTCGCTTGAGCGGCATGATGGCCTCGGGCCCAGCCTCTGCAAACACGCCAGCCCCTTTGGCAAACTGGAAGAACTTAGGGGTGTCGTGGACCTGATTGGAGTAGCGCGAGAGGCTGGGCGAATCGAAAACGTTCCCCTTGGCGTTCACCGCGAACGTCTGGGCTGGGCTGTAGCCGGCACCGTAGGTGATGGATGCCGATGACGGCGAAAACAATCCCGAGATCGCCCCCTGTATTCCGCTGAATATGGGTGCCGCGGCGGCCTGGAGCTGCATCTTGATGATCATGGCGGCAAAGCTTCTGCCCACATCCTCTATCGACACATCCATGCCGGCCGCCCATTTCGCGGCGGCATCGGTCAAGCCGTCATAAAGACCGGTGAAGGCCTGCTCAGTCTGTCCGGCGATATCCCGGGCGCGATCCGAATAGTTCTCCAGGGACCTGGTTGCGCCGTGCACCCAATCCTCTTGCAGCGCAAGGCGCTGCTCATGTTGACGACGGACACGCTCCAGGTCCTCATCCATGGCGCCTTGGATCGCCGACAAAGCCTCATCAGTAATGCCGCCAGGCTTCGCAGACTGAGCCGCTATGATCCGGCGGTACTGGTCCTCGATGCGCTTGAGTTCGCGGTTGAGTTCGCGGAACTTGTCACCGCGGCCAAATTCCTCCAGCTCTCGCATGAACTGGGCTTCATTTAGCGACTGGTTGGCGCGCAAGGCGGTCAGCTGCTTTTCGACCTCGATCTGCTGCTGCTTGAGCTGCGCTTCCCTTTCCACTGAAACATTGATCTCATGCTGCGCACGCAGCTTGTCCTGGGCGGCCAAAATCGACTTTTCATCAGCCGTCAGCGTCTGTTTACTCTTGATGTCGGCGATCTGTTGCTCGAACTTGGCGAGCTCGCGCTGGGCACTGGAAAGCTTTTCGGTTCCGTCTGCCTGGGCCCGCAATGCAGCCTCCTGCTCACGCAGGGACATGAGCATCCGGGTGGCGGCATCATTTGTATACGCCTTGCCTTGAGGATCCTTGTATTTCTCGTTGATCGCGGCGATCTGCTCGGCGAGTTCCTTTTCGGACTTGCCAAGCACCAGGGCGTCGCGCCGCGCTTGGGCGATCTCCTTTTCTCGCTTTATGGCGTTGGACTGGATCTTGTCCTGCTGATTGTTCCAGCGGATGGATGCGTCGATCTTGCGCTGCTCTTCTCGCTGGCCTTCCTGGCGGCGCCGCGTGACGCCCGCTTCCAGGCGCATCTGCTCCTGCAAGGCATAGATTTCCTGCTCCAGCTGCTGGCGACGTCCACTATTGAATCCGCCGCGGTAGACATTCGGATCATTGTCGCCGCCGAAGTGCTTGGCATATTCGGCCTGCTTCTGGGCAAGCTGCTGGGCCAATGTCGTGGGCCGGCCGATGCCGAGAAGCGCATCCATGGCCTTAGCGCTCTCGTCCTTGATCGCTCGCCAGGCTCGCTCCACGTAGCCCAGGTTTTCCACCATGAGCGGCGTGCGTTCGCGTAGCGCCCGGTCATACTCGGACTGGGCGAGCTCGGCGGCTTCGGTTTGGCGCCCAGCGTCCACGAGGGCGCGGATCTGTTCGTAGGTGCTGGCTGTGAGATACCGCATGCTCTCATCCAGCTTTTGCGAGGCCTTCAGCGGGTCATTCGCCAATTCGGTGAACTGCTTGACGATCTCTTCGGCGGCCTGGCCCGTCGCGCGCTCCCACTCGATAGCGGTCTGCGCGAACTGCTGCAAATTGCCGGCCGAAACTTTCGCTTCGCCCGCGAACATATTGAGCGTCTTGGCGGCGTTGGCCTGAGTGCCTGCGATCCCATCCAGGCGCCGGGCCATATCTTGCAGCCCGTCAGCGCTGACACCAATGGCGCCATTGCTGAGGATCAAGGTCTTGCGGAATTCCTCGCCTTCTTTGGAGCCTTGCAGAAATCCGAAGGCAAGGGACGCCAGCGCGCCTATCGTGAGCGTTGCAGGGTTGATCATGCCGATCAGCGCGCCTGTCAGCGCCTTCGCGGCGGGCACTACACCGCCAAAGACGTCCTTCAACTGCCCGCCTTGTTGCAACAGCACTGTCAAAGGGCGCTGGCCGCCCTGTAGCGAAACGATGATGTCAGTGATCTGCGCCGGAACCTGTCGAAGCGCTGCCAACTCCATCTTTGGGCTCAGGCCGTATTTGTTGAATTCAATACCGGCCTTTTGGGCTGCAACCGCATTGGCACTCAAGCGGCGTGTGATGTCGTCCAGCAGCGGGCCGCTGGACTTTAGGGCGGCATTATAGGCAATCTGCTGGGTGCGAGTCATGCCGGCAGTGTCGGCCTGGCGTATAAGCGAATCGATGCGACGTTTTTCGGCTGCGGACAGGCGCGAGTATTGCGCCTGCGCGTCCTTGCTCATAGACGCAACACTAGCTTTTGCCTTGGCGGTCGCTGCCTCAACGCCTTCTGCATTACCGACAATGTCGATGCGAGCAACGCCGATTACTTCTTCTGCCATTTCTTGCGCCCATAAAAAAGGCCCGCTACTTGGCGGGCTGTATGTACTTACAGGAGGGGAAGTTCTAGTGCCGTTCGGTGGCGGCACCGGGGTATGTTACGAATCCCTACAACTAGAATGCACTGGAGGAAACCGTGATCTCCATCGATGATGCTGTTATCCCTCTGTCTAAACAAGGAATCGATGTCAATCCGCTGCGCAGACTGCTATCCGCCATTGCGAATGAGCAGTCCAAGCAGGCCCAAACGATTAAGAAGCTAGAAGCGCAGATCCAATCTTTGAAGAAATCGAATCCACCCGCCGAATAACTGCCGTCATGCGCTCAGCAATCTCATCATCAGTACCGATGAGATTGCCATCCTCGTCGCGCAGATCCCGGATCGCCTGCTGCTCCAGCATGTGCGCCATGGCAATGATCAATTCGTTTGCGATTTGCTGCCGCCCGACTCTTCCTGTTCCGCCCATATCAATCTCCAAAAAATAGCCGCCCGAAGGCGGCCTTGATCGGCACATCACAGCGTTTCGTCAATCGCTCCATGCCGACACCGGGCCAGCGGTTCGCTGCGACCCGAATTTATCCGTGATAGCCATCTTCCCATCAATCAGCTTCCAGCAGATAAGGCCCTTCATTGCTGTGGACGGAGCCCCTGGCTTCTGAATTGCCACAGCATTCCATCCATCGCACCCGCCGCCTATGGACGACGGTTCGTTCAGCGCTACGTATTCTGTGCCTGAATCAATCCTCATTACTCCTGTGTATCTGGCCGTATTCCGCGAGGCTGAAGACACGACAGCCACCGATGGCGATGTACTTTTATGTGACTCATATGCGCCAAGAGCAAAGAACGCGACAACCAGCGCGACAACAGTCCACAGAACTGTCTTGAGGCATCCGCCGCTTTTCTTGGAAGGGGGCATCTCACTGGCTCTCTGTGCGGCGGCATCAAGGCCAATCGCCCGAGACTTGGCTTTCTGAAATTCCTCATCGGTCAAAGCGCCCTGATCTTTGAGTTCCTGCAGCTTCTGGATTTCATCGGCCAGCGACATTCCCGTCCCTCTCTGTATCAATTAGATACGCCAATCATACACCCACTCAGTCCTTGTATACCTCCGCCAGCACCGCATCCTCGATAACCCTGATGCCGTCCATGATGGCTTCAGCCTCGTCAGCAGGGATGCCCTGGCGTTCCAGACAGGATCGAAACCACGGATAGTTCAGCCCAGTGGGTCCGCCAGGGCCCTGTATCCATTGCGTGCGGTTTTGGGCGTATAGCTGAATGGCCGGCCAATTTTCAGGCCAAGCATCATAGCGCCGGGGCGGGAAGTCGCTGGGACGAATGCCAAACTCCGCAAGGTCTGCGGCGCTTGGCTGTTTCTCGTACAGAAACTTCACCGCCCCTTTTAGTTTCCCTCGAGTTCGACCCGGCGGACCTTGTGAAACCCTTGCAGGATGGCATCGCAGATGCCCGGGCGCTCGTCCTCCATCTCCTTTACGCCCTCAATGGATAGGGAGTAGTCGGTTTCCCATTCCTTGACAACGAACAGCACCATGGACGGCAGAAAAGGCTCCTTGGAGTCTTTCAACTCGTCCAGCTTGGCCTGAAACTCGCTGGGCTTTCGATTGTGAAAGGTTAGCGTAAGGGTGTTTTTCTCCCCGCCGCCCACGATTTCTAGTTTGGCGGGAAGTGTCTTGGGGGCATTGCCCTTCATGATCGCCATAATTAATCCTCGTAGCGGGTGAAGCGGCTGATTTGCGAGAACGTGGCGGTATTCACCATGTTTTCGTTCATGGTCAGCGACGGATCGGCGTCAAAGGACGGGTAGACGTAGTAGAAGAGCTTTGCGCCATTCGGAAGAACTGCGCGCAGCACCACGGCATCGCCCTTCTGGTCGAGTTCGTCCAGCGAGGAATACCACTCTTTGGCCGGATCGTAATCGAGCGTGATCGTCATGGACTTGGCGCTCTTGAAGGTCGGGCGCTGCTTTTGTTGAGCGCTGCGATCTTCCAGATACTGCCATTGGAAGAAGTTCTGCTCTCCGCCCGCTTTGCCCACTTCACGGACCTGAGACAACTGCACCCAGTCATCAACCACCAGAATAGAGCCGGTTCCGGAGCCAGACTGGAAGCGGTCGGTGTCGGTCGTATCCAGACCTTCAAGCGTCAGACTGGAGCTGGTTGCCGAAGATGCGCGAAACACGCGATCCGTTGCGTCTGCCCAGTTTGAGTTGAGCACCATGATGTCGCCAGGCGATACATTGAACCCCGAAGAGTCCGCAGTAGCGACCGCTGGATTCGCATTGGTCATGCTGTCAATGTTGCCGCCATCAGACAGGGCGGTGGAGACGGAAAGAATCGTTCCGTTGGGAAAGTACGATGCCATGATGAAGGCTCCAATGAAAAAAGCCGCACATGGCGGCAGGTACAAAAAATCGCCCGAAGGCGGTAGATGAAAATCAGTTGGTTTTGATCCAGATCCCGAAGTCTTGGCGACTGCCGTACAGCTTCAAGGCGTCCTCGTATTCGTTCACGGCCTGGCCCATTGTTTCGGCGGCCTCAAATGACGTGGCCTCGATGATCAGCTTGCGCACAGCCAGGGCCAGTGTCCGGCGCTCGTCTGCCGTCTTCGACCAGCAGGAAACCTGAACGCGGTAGTGTTCGCAGCCGGGAATCTTGCGCTCCAGATAGTCGTAGGCGCGGCCGCCAACCACCTGATAGACAATCAGCGGGAAGGTCGGGTTGTCAGGCGTTGCGTCCGGATAGACACGGCTGATTGAGCCGGACTTGATCGCCGCGATATCCTTCAGCAGCGTGAACAGGGTAGATTCGATGCTCATTTGTACTGATCCAGAATCGCAGGATTCGCCAGAATCTCGTTCATGCGCTCGCGGCCACGATTAAGGCCGGCGGCAATGGCGGTCTGGCCCATAGCGTCGTAAGCGGGGCGAAGGAATGGCTTGGCAGAGATCCACTTGGGCGAAGGCAATGGTGAACTCTTGTCGGTGCGCCAATTGCCATCCTTGTCTCGAAAGACCCGATACGGCTGCCAGTGCCCGAATTCGACCAGGTGTCCGTGCGGTGCTCGCTTGCTGTTCCATGTGACGCTGTAGGTCGCAATACCGGCATCGGGCGCCGATCGGTTCTCCGAGTAGGCCAAATAGATGCTCTCGGCAAGCGGCAGTCTCGGGCCAACCTTCGATGTCGGCGCGGCCTCGCCTCGTGGCGCCCGGGCCTTCGCCTCGTCACGGAAAACCTGGCCAGTCGCAACCGCCATGCTTCGGGGCAGGTGCTGCTTTGCGACCTCGGCCAGACCATCCAACCGATCAAAGACCTGCTGGAAGTCCACTTTCAGGCCATCCTCAGCCATCGATTCCGCCTTCTTCGGTTACCAGGTCCGTCCATTCGTGGCCGGCCAGGTCGTGACGAATCTGTTTGATGTCGAAGTGCATGCCGCCGTACACAATGCGCATGTCGTCTGTGACATCCGTTCTGTGTCTGATTCTGAACGAGTACGAATTCAGCGATTGCGCCACGCCATCAGACACGCCCGTCTGTCGCGCCACAGCCATGCCGGACTGCGTTTTCACCCACGCCCAGACCTTTGCGACCTCGACCCACTCATCCTTCACCTGGCCGCTTGGCAATTGAACCTGCGTGAGTTTCTGGATCGTGATCTTGCGGTTCAGGTTTCCGGCTTGCATCACACGCCCCAACCGATCCGATAGGGATCAAGAAACCGGATGGACTCACGCGTCAGATGCGGCTTATCGCCCGCCCCGTCCTCTCGCTTGGCGTACATCTCGGCCACCATGTACAGCACGGCAGCGGTAAACGATGAATTCACAAGCATCGGCCGGTCTTCACCGTTCTCGGTGGCGGCATCGACTTCAGATTGGGCCTTGTAGACGCTGCGGTTCAAGTACTGAATGGCCGCATCTTCCGCCGCGCTCAGGTACTGCGCCAGCAAGGCGTCCTCATCAGTGCCGGTATCGACGCGAAGATGCGCCTTGACCAGGCTCAGGTCAGTTATCGCCATCTTCCGGCTCCGGCACGATCTCGAACGACAGCCAGGTGTCCTCGACGTGCGTAATCTCGGCCCCGCCCTCGCACAGAGTGTTCAGCGTCTGCGTGACTTCCACGGCATCCAGACAGTTGTCGTCGTGGTAGATGATGATCCCCCCGGGACGAACGATTTGCAGCGCCAGGGCGCGGTCGTTCAGCACGCCCTTGCGCGAATGGTCGGCGTCGATGAAAACCGCGTCACACTCGGGCAGGTCGTCGGCCGCCAGATCGAACGTGCCGTTGGGCCGTAGAATCAGCTCGAATTCGGCCAGGCCAGCCGCCAAGGCCCCAGGATTGGCCGGAATCTCCCGGCGCTGGCAAGGCATGATGGTTCGATAGGTCGGCGGAACGTCCACACCGACATAGCGCGTGATGCTCGGTATGTTGCGGATGGCGGCCACGGCGTTTCGGCCTGTGTTCACGCCAAATTCCACCACCACCTTCGGGCTCACGGACTCGAACAGGTGAAGCAAGACCTCCAGTTCGCCCGGGTTGAAATACCGGGTCGGCAGGTCGGCAATCTTGTACTTGCGCGGGCTGATGCGCACGGATTCACGGTTTCGTTGCATGTTCGCTCACAAAGTCATTGAGACGGGCAAGCGCCTCGTCCATATTGATCGTCTTGTCGCATGGGTGCGTGTGACTGAAGCAATCGCATTGGTTGATGGGCGTGATTGCCAGGGTCGGCGTAAACCTTGCTCCAGCATCGAACGAGTATCCGGCCTCATACCCGCCAAACACCGCAACAACAGGGGTTTCCACGGCCTGGGCCAGGACAACACCAAATCCAGGAGACGACATCACCATCGAGGCATCACGCCACAGCGCGGCAAGCCGCTGGAAACTCAACTCGCCCTTGTGCAGCGTCAGATCGACCCCGATCTCTCGATGAACCATCCATTCCTGCTTATCCTCCAGGTCGGCCACGCTCACCACGAAGAATCGATCCCGGATGGAATCGAACAGCCTCAAATAGCTATCAATGTCCGGGTTCCGGTTCCTGCATCCGCCCCACTCTGTGCGCTCCACAAGCGGGCGAAACGCCAGAACCGGCTTGTCCTCAGGCAAATCCAGTCCGTGACTCCAAGGCACCGGCATCCGAAAATCGCCCACTGCCACGCCGACCTGTGCGCTCATTGCCGCCAGCACCCCGCGATGCTGTCGGACCATGTCAGGTGGATAGCTGATGCGCATCGAACGTGCGCCACGCGGAATCGATCGGTTGGTGTAGGCACCGATCTCCCGATTCAGGTTCTTGGCCTGCGTGCGAAGCCGGGTTCCCTTCTGGACAAGGTTCAGTTCCGGCATGTCGTGATAGATCGACGGCCAGGGCGTCTCAAGCCACACCTCGTTGGTCTGCACCAGCTCGCGCACGACCGCTCTTTGATGTAGGTTGTCTCCCATGCCATGCATGCCCTGGATATGCAGGGGCGGACGGTGCGCTGGGGCGGACAACGCATCTTCCAGGCCCATCCTTCGAAAACAGGACAGCGCGGTTTCTCGCGTGCAGTTGATGACCTCGACATCCTCGAGCTTATCGGCAAGTCTCTGAAACTGCGCGGGCCACTTGTCGACCGACGCGGCGTTGCCAAGCCCCGCCAGATGATCCTCGTGCCAATGCGCCTTGCCGCCCGTGTGCTGGCAGTCATAGCCCAGCAAAATGATCCGACGCGCGCCATAGTGCACGGCCGTCATAATTGCGCCGGCGCCACTATTGGGAGTGTCCTCCACACCGATGCGCTGGGCGCCGTGGCAATGAGCGAATGACGTAACGTATCGCCCCTTGAACACCTCGCGAACCTCGTCGATATAGGCTTTCCACCAAGCGCGATCCATCGCAAAGAGCGCGTCGGCCCATGGCGCAGCGCGAAACGTCGTGTTCGCTACGACGACCCGTCTTGCTTCTTGCGGCGAGCCCGCTTCGCGCCAGTTTCGGACGTATTCGACGTCTGCTTGCGTGAGGCTTGGGCCACTGGCGATGCAGACGGTTGTCCCCCAGTGGCCGGCTGAGGGTCCGGGTTCTGCCGGACGATCTTTAACAGCCCCCTTGCCTCCAGATCATTGGCCGTGCGCCGATCGATGGAAAACGTGCCTTTGCGAGGCGCGCGAACCGTGCCGCCGTACTCGAAAGAGCGAAGCGGCATCGCTTCAACTAGATCAACCATCTAACACTCCAAGCATGAGGCGGGCGACCGAAGCCGCCCGCCGCCCTCATTACGAGGAAGGTTGCAGATCACCCGTCACGAACGCCTCGGGACGATACACGGCAAACGCCAGACGCCGTTCAGCGCGGATCGTCACCATGTTGTTCTCGAAGTCCTTGTCGTTTTCGGTGGAAACCAGGATTTCGGTTTCCATACGATCAAAGATCTGCGAGGCCAGACGGAACGCGCCCACCAGGAAGTCGCCCTGGACGATGGCCTGCGTTTCCACCACGGGCAGATTCCACAGGCGCGCCGGGGTGCCATCTTGCGGACGGGCAATGATGTAATTGCCGTTCTCGTCCTTGATGAGCTCGATCTGCGCCCAGTCGGTCGGGTGCAGCACGACGCCGGTTGCCGGGTATTCGGCCAGGAACGCCTGGAGAATGGCCAGGCGGATACGGTCGATACCTTGAACCTTGGTCGGGTTGAACGCCGGCACAAACGACTCGGCCTGGGGGATGATGCCGTTCAGATTGGCGCCAGTCCCGTTGCCGTAGAGCAGCTGGGCTTCCTCTTTGAGGTCCAGGCCGTAGGTCGCACGGGCGTCGATGTAGCTGGCCAGGCCTGGGGCATCATCGAGGATCTGGCGGCTGCCCTTGAACAGGTGGGCGATGGTGCGCACCGGGGCGTTCGCCAACCCGAAGGTGAGTTCCGAATACGGCTTGGAGCCACCCTCGGTCACCATGGCCGCGTTGTTCGTGAAGCCGGTTTCCTTCACATACTCGATGTTGTTGCTCTCAGTGGTGCCGGGAGCGACCAGATCGCGGATGGTCAGGCGGCGGTTGGGCGGTGCCACAATACCGGGGCGACGATCGGACTGCACCAGATCGGCGCCCGAACCAGTGACGGACGTGATGGCCGCCTGCGGGATGGCGACGCGGTAAGCGCCACGCGAGCTGGAATTGACGCCTTGCTCGGCCATCGAGTCGGCCACCATACGACCGGCCGACTTGGGTACTTCGGGCTCGGCCGGGTCACGACGGGCGACGACCTCCTTTTCCAGTTCGGTGATGCGCGCTTGCGCTTCGCCGTGCTTCATGAGCAGTTCGTCCACCTTGGCGCGGGTTTCGGCATTCACCTCGCCGGCATTCTTCGCTTCCTTGATGGCCTGTTCGGCCAGAGGTTTGATTTCGTCGCCAATGCGCTTGATATTGGCGTTCAGGTCCTCGACCTGCTTTTCGATATGGTCAGCCATGATTAGGCTCCTATGGAAATAGATTTGATCGCGCTAAGCGATGCGGAAAGGTCGATAACAGGCGGGTCGCCCGCACTGCGTCCGGCGGGATCGCCCTCGCCGCTGCCAGCGGGATCTCCCGCGCTGGACTTGAATTCGGATATGAGCTTCATGGCCTCGGACTTGGGCATGCCGGAATTGCGCAGTGCCGCTTCCAGGCGGCGCACGGCGGACGCCTTCTTCTCGCCGCCCTGCTTGACCTGATCGGATGGCAAAAGCTCATCGGCGAACCCTTGATCCACAGCCGAACTGCCGTTTATCCAGGTTTCGCCGTCCATTTGCTTCTGGATTTCCTCGACCGAAAGCCCAGTGCGGGCCGCGTAGATGTCGGCCATCGCGGCATCAAACGGCTCCATGGTGTCCGCCACCTCACGCAGATCGTGGCGGTTGCCGATAGCCAGAACCCAGCAGTTGTGGATCATCAGGAATCCGGCTCGGGCGATCTGTACGGTGTCGCCAGCCATCGCAATGACGGATGCCGCAGACGCCGCAAGCCCCAGCACCTTAACGGTGATGTCGCCGTCGTGCTCGCGCAGTAGGTTGTAGATCGCCAGCCCCTCGAACATATCGCCGCCGGGGCTGTTGATGCTGACCGTTACCGGCCCAGGCCCAAGATTCCGCAAAGCACCAGCAATGCGTTTGGCGGTAACACCCTCGCCCGTCCACCAGTCGTAACCGATCACATCCAGGATGCTGATGGTGCGATCATCGCTGGCTTCGGCGCGAACGCCGGAGTTCCATCGGTCAAAAGCGCGAGGCTGAATACCGCAAGTGACGGACGCGCAAGGACGCCCCTCCGGCGCTGCCGGAAGATTGTGTTTAGGCATGGTGATTTACTCCGATTGGCCTACTAGCCAGTCTTTCAGTGCGGCCTGCGCTGATTGCGCCTGCGTGGTTTCGCCCAGCTTGTCCAGCGGAAGCATGTTGGACTGGACGGTAAGAACATCTGCGTTGCCGCCCTTCTTGGGCAGATTCTCTTTCACCCGAACTTCATCTCGGGTATAGATGCCCTTGTCGGTCATCTTTGCGTAGAACTCGGCACGAGCCGCGCTATCGGCCCGCAAGAACCCTTCGAGCGCGAATTCTGTGTACAGCGTTTCTCGGTCTTTTGGCGTCAGCAACTTGGCATTGACGCTTTGCTGAATCTGGGTCGTATAGGTGGAAATGACAAACACCAAGAAAGCGATCTGTTGCTGCTCAAGACCAGTGCCCCAGTTGCTGCCCTTGTCGGTGTGCCCGATGATCCACGGCGGGCAGCCAAACCAGCGGCAAATTTCCTCGACCGACCAGGCCCGCGACTCAAGCAACTGCGCATCGACTGGATCAATGCCGATCTTCTCGGCGGACATACCCTGCTCAAGGACGGGCGGGCGGCCGGCATTTAGGGCGCCGGTCACAGTCTTCACGTAAGCCTTGAATTCCTCGCGTTGTTCTGGCTTGATGAAGTGCTCAATCTTGAACGCAACCGTTGGCATCAGGCCGTGCTTGAACGTGCTGTTTGCCGCATCCTCGGTGGACATGGCCGAACCAAACACATCGGCGCCATAGCGGATCGCGGAAAGCCCCACCCGTCCATCAAGGGTCAGACCAGGAATGTGGATGATGTCCTCGCGGCTAATCTCTCGCTCTTTGCCTTTGAGTGGCGTGTAGAAGTATCGAAGACGGTTGTTCTCATCGGTATCAAGGCGCATCCTATTCGGCAACAGGAAGTCCAGCGCGACCGGGCGGCCGCCAATCCGCTGAATGCGAATGTAGGCATTGCCCCAAAGCAACATGGCCGCGACACACGCCTGCCAGAACTGCATGGCCGTCATTTCCGTATTCGGCGCGGTGTGGATCAAGTCATATACAGCATGATCCCTCGCGTCCTCGCGGCTCCCATCGGACAAGCGGCGGTAGAGCGAAAACGGCAGGCCCGAAACGGATGTGGAGATGACGCGCACGCACGCCCATACGGTGGACAGCCGCAGCGCCCTGTCGGCGGTGACGGTCTTGCCGCTGGAGGATTGCGAACCCAAGAACCCGCCCCAGAAGTCACCATCGGTCAGGCGGATCGGGCGGTTATGCCAGATCGACTCGCTTTGGGCGGCCTTCACTATCACGTCGAAGAACTTAGCCACCCTTCACTCCAATTCGGATTCCTGCGCGGATGAAGGCGGCGCACACCAGCATGCTGACCCCGCCGGCAAGCAAAGCCCAGCCAAGACCAGCGAGAATATAGACACCCGCGACCAGAAGGCCGAGCCCGGAAAGCCCGGTAATAATCATGGTGATAATTGCTGTCTTCATGGTGTCTCACGCGATTATTGGGTCTCGTATGGCCTGCCAAAATCCTTGGCCGTTCTTTCCATCCGGATTCAGAGCCATCAATTGGACGGCATCAAAGAAAGCCATCAGAGGGTCGATCTTGGCCGATCCGCTGACTTGCTTTGTGATGTTGATTGCATTTCCAACGGGCACCGTCTTAGCGTTGCCGACGCACCAGGCCATCAACGGCTGGCCAGCATGTTTCAGCGTTCCTTCTGCCAACCTACGTTCCGCCGTCTTGATCGTGCCCGATAGCTTCCAGCCTTGACTGACTGCCTTTAGCTTGTCACCTGGCACGCCCTTTTCTTCCAAGGCATCCAGAACAGATCCGATTCCGGCAGGGTCGGCCCCGACGTTATCCAGTAAGCCCGCCTCATGGATCTCCGACACGATGTCGGCCAGTTCCTCTACGTCTTCGCCGATGTGATCCACCAAAACCAGATCGCCGTCAGCGGCGAAGTCTTGCAAGCGAGGCGCGATGTCCTTGCGGCGCTCCAATACGGACGGATGCGCCCAGGCCCGGCACCACGCCAGCCAATCCTTCGTGACCTTGTGCCGCCCCAAGACGCACAGCCCCAGAAGGTCGTCCAGTCCGCCACCATCAATCCCAACATCGATTACCTCGCAGTTGGACAGCAGATAGGGCAGGGTGATTTGCTGGTCAGCCTGCGATTCCCAGTAGTCAGCCCCCATCCAGCGGTCGGAGCGAAGGTTCAGCCCGATTTCGACATTCAGGTGCTTGGCAAGGAATCCAACTACCGATTCCTCGCCGCTTTCCTCGGCTTGGCTGAGCATCCGGATGAGGTCGTCTTCGCTGACGGATGCGCCAAGGTTCGGATTGGTGATGTAGAAGTTCTTCGGGTTCCGATGCTCGTTGGCATCGAGCATGTATTTCGGGAACTCGTAGATCACCGGCAGAAACCGTGGATCCACGATCTCGCCATCCCTCACCTTCCTGGCGTACTGCAATTTCTGCTTAAAGACACCCGCCGGCGGCTCGTCCGACTGGGTGGACAGGTAGATCACGAAGCCCTCGGGTCGGGATACCAGGCCGCCAGTGGCCTCTCGCAGCATATTCTCGGCCTTGGCCTTCTTGCCGAAGATCCATAATTCATCAACCAGTACGATCGACGACTTTTTGCCGCCCACCGTATCGGCGTCTGCGGCAACCACACTTAATACCGCGCCAGTCCGGCGGTCTGTGATCGTTCGCGTGTAGTCCTGGACATGAAAGATCGCCTTCAATTCCTCATCGGCCTGGATCATGTCTCGGGCCGGGAAGTACGAGTTTTTGGCGATCTCAACAGTGGGCGCGATGATCGACAGTTCCGCCGAGCGGCGCCAGTTCAGCAAAAGCGCCGTCAGCATCACGCCGGCTGCAGTCGTCGATTTGGTGTTCTTCTTGCTGATCAGCATGAAGAACTCGGTAATCAGCCTCCTGCCGGTAGCCGCGTCATAGGCGCCGAACACGGCCGCCACAAAATCCATGACCCACTTCCTGGACACCTCACCCATTCCAGGGCTTCCAGGCAGATCGACAATCTTCAACTGCTCAAATATCCGAAGCGCAGCGTCTGCCTGCTCAGGAAAGAGCGGATCAAACGTAATCAGGCTCTCGCCCGCGACAATCCGCCGCTCCCAGTCCAAACAAGCGGTACTCCATTTCGGCAGGGCGGCCATTACTGCATCCGGGGCGCAGCAGGCACCGCGAATCGTCCTTGCATGGCCTTATGGGCGGCTTCTTCTTTGGCGGTTTTCTTGCTGGCTTCGCCCTTGCGCTCGTGCGTAAACGGCATCAGCGCCTTGGCCGCGTCAACACGTAGTTTCATGTCCTCGCCTGGGTCGTTCATGAGCGCCATAAGAAACGCCTTCGGATCGCTGAACATCTTTCCAAGATCGGGAAGGCTGACCTCTTTGCCGGCCGCCTTCGCCTCAGCCTTCGCCTGTTCAACAAGCTCCTTGCGCTTTAACGCATCCTGGACATCCTTGTCCTTCATCAGTCGGGACGCCGCCTGGGCCGCGCCTTTTTCGCTGTAACCCGCAGCCACAGCCGCTTTTGCGCCAGACAGCCCCGACTGGAGCGCGGCGACAAACTTGCGCTTTTTGTCGGTGAATGCCATGAACAACCTCGGTTAACAAAGTCTTGTTAAGGGGAAAAATCTCTGAATGAGGGAGGCAGCCGGTCTAGAAATCGCAAAAGCCCCACGGTTTCAGGTGGGGTATCCCCCTACGCCGCCAGACCGAGGCCCATCTGCCCCATCGATCTAGCGCCCTTCGATCCGTTACACGCCCTGCATGCGCAGGCCACATTGCCCCATGTATGAGTGCCGCCATCAGCAAGCGTCACAATGTGATCCAACTCGGGTGCCTGCGGGTGATATGTCCCGCGCAGCCTTTCCGGTGTAGTCTTGCCGCACATATGGCACCGCCACCCGTCGCGCCTGAATACATCAATCGGATCGATCCTGTCAGCATCAGTCCCGCGCTCTACCGCTCGACGCGCCGCCCTCTCAAGCCTCTTTCGCTTGCGGCCGTTCTCTGTCTTCTTGTACGCCCGCCGCTGTTCTTTCCGGGCAATGCGCTTGCATTCATCGCATGTCTTGCGCTTCACGCCGCCCCTGGGCCGTCTAATCGCCTGAAACTCCTGCTGGCATGATTCACACACCACGGAATACAGCGAGGGGCGCGGCACGTACTTCGCTATTCGACGAAGCGCCGCAACTTCTGATCGCACCACATGGGCGCGTCTCTGTGCGCCTTCCTGCTCGCCCTCAACGGGCCCGTTCGCTTGGCCGATGCGCCTGATTGCAGAAACCTCAGCGCCGATCAATCGACGGCGGGCAAACGCGCATTCCCGCGAACAATACTTGCCTGCATCAGAATCGCCGCCGCGCACTCGCCTGTGCTTTTCGGTGAAGCAATGCTGGCAAACAACCAGCCTCGGTTTGCTCGGTGCTCTTTTGGTGCCTGGCCTTGCCTTTATCTTGCAGCCTGGCGAACAGTACTTCCTCTGCCTACTGCTCGGTTCCCCTGACCTGGTCAGCCTAGGGAGTATTGCCAGCGCACAAACGACGCACTTATACTTGCTTCCAGCCAAATCCAACTCCTTCTCAGTTGGTCAAAGCGAGAAGCCCCGGTACCGCGTCAACGGTTCGGGGCTTCGTTATTTGCTCAGCAGCGGGGGGCTACCCAATTCGCAGCTTGATTGCCCGACTGATCCAGCGCTCGACCCTGCCCATGTCCGGCTGGCATCCGGTCATCTTGCACGTGAGCACGACACCGGCCAGATACCAGCGCAGCCACCAGGCGACAGACAGACGGACGGTGATGGAATGCTCAGTGCTCATGTGCTGTGCCCTTGTGGTGCTCTGCTGGGTACGGGCCGACATGGCTGCCATCTATCGCCGCCACGTCGCCGCACGCCGCCAGTTGGGCACTGAAGTTTTGCGCGGTCTGTGCCTCACGCTCAGGGCTGGACATTGCGCACGAAAAGCACACCATCGCGCCCCTTGGGCCATACGGCCGCAGGTCTCCAGCGCACCCGCAATAGCAGCACACCATCTATCAATCCTCCACCGGCCAGCCATCAAGTCCTATGCGCTGGCGCTGGCTTCCGCCCTTATCCCGGCGCTGCGCGTCGGAGTTATGGTGATGGGCGCATAAAGCAGCCCACAGCGATCGGTCCCAGAAGATCCGCTGGTTGCCCTCATGCTTGACCGTATGGTCCACCACCGTCGCCACCGGCTCAGGCACACCAGCCTGCGCACACTTGACGATCACATCAGCCGGCTGCAGGTCTGTCATGCCCAACTCAGCCAGGCACATCACGCAATGCGGATGCTCGGCCAGGTATTCGGCCCGGGCCTGCTGCCACTTGTAGCCGTAGCCGCGCTGAGCTGCGGTGCGCTTGTCGTTGCGCCAGCTCGACGGGTCGCTCGATACCTGCTGACGTTTGGTCGGCAGTTTGCCCAGGCGCGACGGCAGGTTTTGCAATCTCGCCACAGTTAGGGTTTGTCCTAATAAAATAGTTGTTGCGTTACGCGCGTAACTTGCGTAGAATTTAGGTCATGGAGTTAACGAACTCACCGACCTGGCGGTTTCCAGGCTCAATACAGGAGATCATCATGCGCACTATCGACATCAACAACATCGACGCCAGCCTGTTGGACGACATGGGCGGCGACACCGCCGGCTTTACGGCCTATGAGGCTGCCTACGAAGACGCCACGGTCAGCAATCAGTGCTACCACATCGTCTACAACCCAGACACCGGGCGCGGCGGCATCGTGTTTGTCGGCAGCGGCAGTTCCGGCCAGACGTCATGGACGGATGCCGAAAACGCGGCCGACGTGCTGGCCCGCTATCTTGCGGACGAAATGGTAGGCTGAGTAACCCCACACCCTGCGCCTGGCGATCCGGGCGCAGTAGTGGAGTTATTCCGACCGTTCCAGGCGGTTTCCGGGGTCAATTAGGAGATGATCATGTACTACGCCACCCGCACCTACCAAATTGCCGACAAGATCCAGGAGCATCAGCTCCTGAGTTTCTACGACAAAAAGACTCGCAACGAATACGTGGCATTCGAGGGCGGCGAGTCGATCACCGCCGCCCAGAAAAACAAACTCCAGCCTATCGGGCTGTCGCACACGGTGCGCGGCACGGCTGGCGTCTACTTTGCCCAGCGCGTCATGAGCCTTGGCGGCCCGACTGACTGAGTATCCGCATCTTGCCTTGCCGTTGCCCGCCTCGTGCGGGCTTTTGGCGTAGGAAAACACTACCAGGAGCAGACCGTGAAAATCACGATCACATCATACGATCAAGCCGCCGCAATCCTGGCGCGCATCGAGCAGCAGGGTAAAGAGATCAGCGCCAGGCTGCGCGAATTTCCCCGCTTGCCAAACGGCCTGATGCCGGATCATGTGCGCGCCACGCCCGAATGGCAGGCCGCACATGATGCCAGCGTCGCCAATTTTTCGGCCTTGCGGGCCGTCAACAGCCTGATCATGCGGCACTACAAAAAAGAGCACCGGGCGGCCACCATTGCCCGCAGGCAGGCCAAAATGCAGGCGGCCGCCAATTGATGTCCACCGCCAGGCCCGATATGATGCAGACCATGATAGACAAGTCCCAAAAACCGCCCGTGCCGCTGGCCGATCGAGTCCGCAAATCCGAGGCCAAGCTACGCAAGCGTGGCGGCCGTCGCCTGCCCGGCGGATCGCTGCAACCTGACGCCGCTCTGGCGCTCGACGCGCTGATGGCCGCTGGCTACGCGCCCAGCGCTACAGCCTGCATCGCGCGCGCGCTGGTCGAGGCCGCCGAGCGGCAAAAGGTGGTGTAGCGCCGTCTGGCGCATGGGTATAGCGGAATGACGTATAGCGGAGTCCCGCGCGCCCGTATAGCGGTGCCTGTCCAGAACCCCGTATATGGGAATCTGGTGCCAATCTTGGAATTTTTTTGCCTTGACCTACCGAATTTACCTTCGCAGTCCCGATCAGCGCGTCACCGACAAGACCGTGACGGAATCCAAAGCCGCCGCGCTTGCTGCGTTTGGCGAACTCGTGGGCCGCACTGACCTGGACGGCCGGAAACTGCTTGCCGTGCTCAACCAGGACGGCCGCAAGATCGCGCACCACAATTTCCAAGCCCAGCCCGGCGATGCCGATTACTGGCTCGACCGGTTCGGTGAAATTCCGTGGCCTGCCGTGTAGCGGAGTCCTTCACCTAAAACCACCTGTAGCGCAATCTGTCCAGCGGGTTGTATAGCGTAGGCTGGCCGGTCGTATACGGGCATGGGGTATATGGGAATCGATTACCTCGTGTAGCGGAGTCCCGTGTAGCCCAAAAAATTCCTCGAAAAGCCACGCCCGCCGAATCTTGCGACTCAGGCGGGCGCGAAACGAGGCTGCGACACCTCGGGAGGAGACAACGGATTGCGGCAACCTGGCGCCACCAGGTCAAAGGCTTTTTGTTTGCAGGCCCCAGGATCTAATCTGACCGGCCTGCCGGTACCGCGTAATCTATCACCCGGCGATCAACCTGGGCGGCCTGCTTGGCAGGACTTCAACCGCACCCATTGGGCCGGAAAGACAAAAAGCCCCGCCGGTTCGGGCGAGGCTTCAAAGATCAGGCGCAATTACCTGAGACTATCTGAAACTGATTATAAACCATGCCTAATAGTCTCACAAGCCCTGCTGAGCATATTCCATCATGCGCATGGCCTTGTTGTGCGCCATCACAGAACCGGCATCCAGGCGCCTGTAGTATGTGGCTCGACTCACGCCTCGCGGATTAAAGACCTCGGGTCGATCCTCATGACGGATGTTCTGCACATAGTAGGCATACAGGACGATCTTGTACGAATCTTCCAGCCCCATAACCGCCTTGTGAATCGCCATGCTCTGCGGGTCCAGGCGGAAGTCTCGCGGCTCTCTGTCTGGTAGCTGCCCCAGTATTCGGCAGAATGGCGTAACCCCAAGGTTGGCCCAGAACTGCGGTCTCTTGGCCCAATCTCCCCACTGGTACATATCCCGCTGGATTCGATCGGAAACGGATTTCAGCTTACGCCCCATATGCTCCTCAACTATGCGGGTGTCCCGCCTGATTTCCTGCTCTTGCAGCCTCGATACGACATCGAACGGATCACCCATCATCCAGCGCTCCATTACCGACGCCTGAATTGCTTTGGGTCATACATGGTTGTGTTGGCTCTTTTCGCCCGCTGGTGGCGCTCGAACCATGGATAGATGTTGACGTTCAGGCCGCAGAACCTGAGGAAGATCATCGGCCCAGCCGTAAAAGTGTTCATCCTTCCGGCATGGGCCAGCCACACCCGGAAAGAGCGCAATGATTTCCGCTTGATATAACTCGTCTCTATTCTCATATCACCTCCACCAATCCCAAAGAAACCAGCCGACCATGGCCGTGAGCCACAGCGCGAGCATGGCGTAAATGATCGTCATAAAGCCTCCCATCATCTCCCCTTGATGGCACCTACTACCGCGCCGAACAAGACCATGCAGACCCCGGCACCCACCACCAAAAATGGCAGCATCAGTGGAAACAACGCCCAGCCCCATGGCAGATCAGGGGCGAGCCCTGATACCCGGAGCATGATCAAGAAGGCGGCAAGGACCGATAGAGCGCCCATCATCACCACCTATCTACGACAGGAATAAAGCCGCCGGGCTGCTTGACGTTGCCGATGCCCTTTGGCGTCCACAATGGCGGCTGTGCGCGTTGTATGTCGTCAGCCCGAGGGTGTGGCTTCGGTTTCATTTCCTTTCGAGCCATCAAGACAAATTGCGGCGGTAAAGCTTTCGTGCTCATGCTGGCACCTCGACATATTCGAGCTTCGGCAGCACCTCGACATAACGTTGCGATAAGTGCATGCGCTCGCCAGTATCGGCACGAACGTCCCAAACCGACTCACCAGTTTCTCGATGCGTATATTGCTTAATGAGTGTGGCTGGACCGAATTCATGAGTAAGTACCTTTTGCATGGAATGCTCCTTGTTAATAATCACTCCCCTACCTCCACGATTACGAAACCTTGCTTCTTGGCATCCCGAGCCACATCGATCGTGATCGGGCGGAAGCATTTATCGTTAATCCCTAGCGCATCCGCTACACCATCTAGAGCCGCCTTGCTCGCAGCCAGCATGTTGTCTAAATCTCCATGGCGGCCATCAGGGGCGACGTACAGGATGTTCAGCGGGTATGTATCGGCTGGAGTCAGTGTGTTTGTGCCTAGCGCAGCCCGAGCGCACAGGGCGCCGTCTTGCTTGGCGCGAATCTTGGCCGCATGGGTCGATTGCCACGCCGCGCCGTTTTTCCGGTTCGGCATGAGCCTTGAGTCGATCCAAGGCAATTTGATGTGCAGACGGTCAATGTTCATGCTGCCGCCTTTGCCAGCCTGTGCTGTCGAATGATTTCTGTCTCAAGCTCCATCCGTGCTTTTTCTCCGCGTCTTTTGCCGACCAATTCCAGGTACGGCTTCCGTTTCTCAAAAGGCCACTTCAAAACCTGTCGCGCTTCGCATTCCTTCCTGAACTGCTCTGTGTTCTGCATGTACGCCTACCGTTAAAACAGTTACTTCACCCAATAGCCCCCCTACCCCCATTGGGGCGGGAGGACTACTGGCTTCACCTGTTATTCGCGCTTTCAGCGAGTATTGGGTTATCTTTCCCCGCCGTCCCCAGGTAGCGCGCCCCAGAGGGTCAGCCAGCACCTGCCAAGAGCCTGGAATTGCACCTACGGCCTTGGTAGCGGTTTTTGAGTTGCCGCCTACAACCATCTTTCTTGTCCTGTCAGCCGATGTAAGCCCAGTTGCATTTGCGCGGGACGGACGCTGTTTGCTCATGAGGGTTCTGCTACCTCTCCCGAACGTCGCATCACCCCCTTGAGCCTCATCGCCAGCGGGAACATACCCAAGCGCTGGTGTGCGTCGTTGAAGTCCTCGCCCACGACATCGCTCATCCAGTACGGCCAGCCGATCTCTTGAGCTACGCGCTCACCGGTGCCGCTGGCATCGTTGTCGGCCAGCACCACGCCACCAGGAAGCCCCTGAGCGATGCGCTTCATATTTCCAGCGCTGAATGTGACGTGGATGCTGTAAGGGATCTTGAGATTGCGAAGGACGGCCTGGGCTGATAGGGCCGTGGCAAAGCCTTCACACAACACGTGCATGCCCTTTTGCCCAAGGATGAACTCAGCGCCGCCTGAGCGCTGGCCGAACAGGAATTTCTTGCCGCCCTCAATGTCAATCATCTGCAGACCGACCAGATCGCGCCCACGGCGCATAGGAATCACCGCAATGTCGTCTTTCCAGACGTTCACGATCTGCTCAGGGAAGCCCTTGCGCTCGAAGTACGGGTGAGTGGTTAACTCGCACTCAGAAAGGATCGTGTGCGCCTTCTCAGCCGCTTGGCGAGCCAGCAACTCGGCCTGTTTATCCGCAGAGCGCCGCGCTGTTGCAGCACGCGCACGCGCTTGTGTGGAAACTTCCTCGCGCCAATAGGCGGGCTCTTCCATCGTGGCCCAGTTCTGACAGAACCCGAAATCACCCATCCACTTGACCGCGCCATTGCGATGACGCGGTTTATCTTCTGTCTTGACCCTCACCCACCGCCCAATAGGCGGCAGGGAGTCGATCAGAACACCGTGAGTGCGGCAGAATTGAACGAAGTCACTCATGCCGCCATCCTCTGCTTGGACTTCGCCCAGGCGATCTGACGCGATTTCACCCAGCTTGCAACCTCAGGGGAAACTGGCGCCTCTTCGTGGGCAAGGCCACGCGGCCATACCGTGAACCTTTCCTTGTATTTGTTCGCCGCCCAGCCTTCCTTGTAGCCACGCGCACGGGCCACAGCCAGAAGTTGGCTGAACCACTGCTGCTTGATCTGACGGTCCGCGATGTTCTTTCCGCCCTCTAGCTCTTCCAGCTCGCCGGGCGTTGTTATGACCTCGTTAAACCGAACACGAACGAACCCGCAGCATGCGCATGTATCGCTGCGGCCCATCCACAGCGTTCCGCATTTCGGGCACTTAGCCTTCTCGCGTTCGAAGTCCTTGACCTCTTTGCGGGGTTTCTCGCGACCTTCATCGAGATCGTGCACGCCGTTGTAATAGACATCCTCCCAGTCTTCTTGGAAGCCCAGGTAGTTTCCGGAGTGGCACAGCCACAGGGCGAACTCTTTGCCTGGATGGCTGCGCATGACGCGCCCCATCTGCTGGATATGTGAAGCCAGCGACTTCGAGAAAGGCCGCGCACTCACACCGATCATTACGTCCGGAACGTCAAAGCCCTTGGTAAGAATGTCGGTGGCAATCAGGCCATGGATGCTGGTATCAGGGCGTGAGAAATCACGAATCGCCTCAGCCTTGAACTCATCGTCGTCGCGGTAGGACAGACTGACGAAGTTGTAACCGGCCTCATTGAACTGCTGAGCAAGATCGGCGGCATGCGCCACGCTTGAGGCGAAAACCACGGTCTTACGCGGCCCACCAAAGACCTCGTGAGTTTTCTTTACCCACTCAGCCACGATGTCGCCAGTAATCTTGATGCCCCGGCTTTCAGCCTCTTTCGATGACCACTCGCCGGCCACCTTCTTGGCTCCAGTCATGTCGATCTCTTTGCCGACGTATACGCGCAGCGGGGCCAGCCGGCCTTTCTCGACGAGCTCGTGCGTGGTAACAGCCGACACGACATTGGTATAGATTTGCCCCAAGCCCTTAGTGAAGGGTGTCGCCGAAAGGCCCACGACTCTGATGCGTGGGTTGTTCTTAATGAACTCTGTGGTTTGGCGGCGCGTCTGATGCGCCTCGTCTACGATCAGCAGCTTGGTGTCCGGAAGTGAGCCGCGCTTTTCCAGCGTCTGAGCGCTGCACACCTGGATGCGCTCATAAGGCCGGTAACGCCAATGCCCGGCCTGCAACACACCATGATCGATGCTGTATCTATCCAGTCGTTCACTGGTTTGATTGCAGAGAATCACCCGGTCGAGAATCATGGCTGACCGGTTGTATTTCAGTGAGGCAGCCTCCATCAGGCTGATGGCCATTTCGGTCTTACCGCCGCCCGTGGGGCAATACAGCATCTGTGCCTTATGGCCGGCAGCGAAGCCTTCTCGCAAGCTATCCAATATGGCAAGCTGGTAGTCGTAAAGGTGGAGCCTGCTCATGCTGCGGCCCTCTTTTCAGCCTCGCGGCGCCAGTAGTTGATCTGCTTTTGCATCTCGGCACATTTCTGCATGTAGGTGTCGCGAGATACCTTCAGAGTGGCGTTCTCTTCCTCAAGCGCCTTCACTTGGCGGCGAAGATCGGCAATCGTGCCGGCGGCATGCTGCTTTTCGGCTTCGCTGGCATCCATGTGCTTGATCGCTAGCTGGTCACGTAGCTGGTCAACCTCTGCAGCCAGATCGGCAATGGTGTGATGAGCCTCAGCTAGCTCATCATCGGCATCCATCTGATCTTCAGGAAGTGGCGTTGCCTCTATGGTTCGGGCTCTCTTTCGCAGTGATCGCTCGCCTGACTCTTCAAGTCGCGTCGTTACCCGGCGCCCTTCCTCTTGGACGCGCTCACGCCACCCAGCAACCTTGACCTCAAATTCATCCTCAGGAACCGCCGCCAGCTTCTGTGCGCGGCTGGATAGGTCTTTACTCACGCCAACGTCTGATAGTTTTGGTGCGGTAGACACTGACGACCGCACCTCTTTTGTGGGCGTGTGCTGATTAACACCTGCGCCCGCCGCGCCAGTATTTAGGCCAGTAGTCGCTTTCTGTGTTGCGATCATTTCCCCGAGACGGCGCTCAGCGCGAATGCGAATTTCAGCGGCATCAATCTCAAGGCTTTTGTTCTTCGCCTGCATCGCATAGATGCGCATGGCATCCGCTTTGTCGCGAATATCTTTAACCTCATCGACCGCCTTTGCCTCAGCAATGGCCCGGCAAGCAGCCTCGTACTTAACAAGAGATGTCATACCGATACCTCTTTGAACTCGTGCCCGCCACAGCCAACCGGATTTTCAAGACACCAAAACATTCCCATAGTGTTCTTGAAGTCATGAATATCAACACTGGCGTTTCTTGCTGTGAACCACTCTCGAGTTCCAGGAACCCGATTTGCCCAGGTCATCAGCCTTGAAGTTTTTCTCTCGACCGCGAATGCCGCCGATTTTTCCGTAGGTCGCCCGAGCCAAGCTGAAATTGGACTGGCGTCGTATTTACGCCTTGCCCTGCCGATCTCTTTGATGCGCTCTTTGGGCCTCGAAGTGGCGCCCATCTTGATAGTGCCGTCATCAAACAGCACGATGTAATTGAAATACTGTTTAGGGTGTATGATTTCCATGTTTACGTTTCCTTGTTAAACGTGAGCCGCGCCCGAATCGGTTGCAGCCGATGTCGGGCATTCTTTTTGCTCCGGATGCACCACCCTCGCCAGCGGCTGGATAGCTTTCTGATATGCGGCCTCGACCTCAGCCGGCCACTGATTGCGGCGGATCAGCAGCGCCCGAGTGCGATCCACGTATTCCCATTCGCGCCTGATGCGCTCCAGGCGGGTCATGCCGCCGCCTTGGTCGTGCTCGCGGTGCAGCTCCGGGCACAGCGGGAAGCACAAGGAATCGCAAACCTTCAGCCCTAGGCCCTTATCAAAGTTCACATGGCATGCTTGCGCCGGCTTTCCGGTGATCAGGCAGCCGAGTGCCGCAACGTTGCGCCGGTGTTGCTCGCTGCGCAGCAAGTTCGATTCGCCGCGGGCGTGCTTGATGGCTTTGCCGAGCGATTCAGCGATGCGCTGGGCCAATCCGCTGTCCTTCTTCTCGCGAGAGCGTTGCATGGGCTTGGTGGCACGCAAGGCGGCCTTGCGCTGCATGGGCTTTCCCGGGCTCTTGAAGGTGGAATTCCAAAGGCTCATGCTCTGCCCTCCTTCCATGCAAGAAAGGGCCTGCGGTATGACTCGTGAAATATCGCTGCAGCTTGGGGGTTGTGATCTAGCTCGGCCCGAGAACCAATCTGGCAGGCGAAGCGAATATCGGCTGCGGCTTCCTCCGGGCTCTCGTAATTGCCGTATTCCAGGAACTCCGGGTTCTGGCATAGTTGCCCCGCCAGCCTGGCCAGCTCACCGCCCTTGGGCTTTTCCTGGCGGTGGACAGGCTGCTCGTCGTCGCCAATCTCGACGGCCACCAAAGCTAAGCGCTGCCCGGCTGTCTTGCCCTTGGCGACCGTCATGGTCTTGAAGGCCTCTAAGTCATCGGAGTCTTGCAACCAGAATGTGACCTTGGCGCCGCCGTTGTGGGTTTCTGACCAGCCTGCGAGCATGACTTCTCCCTGGAATGCGACCGGAGCCTCCATCACCGCCCCCATCCCTTGATGATCAGGACGATGAGCGCGGCCGCCGCGACGAATACCGGAGCGCCGATGGCGCCAGCAAACATGAGGGCGTCCATCATTCGGCCATCCCCTTCATGCGCTGGACGACTTCGGCAACCTCGGACATGACATGGTTGCCAGCCTCTTGGACGCGCGCGACCTCAGAGCCGTCCACACGTCCATCGGCCAGCGATTCATAGATTTCCTTGCCGAACACGCCGCTTGCCACCATGAAAGCGGCGACCTTCTCCAGCATGCTCATGTCGCACTCGCCAGCGGTGCTGGGGGCTTTCACCAACAAGAACCCCGATTGGTTCGCCCAGGCCTTGAGCATTCGGTAGTCCGCAGTCAGGTCGGCAATACGCACGGCCTCGGCCAAAGTCAGGTGATGCGTCGAGTTGTTGGGGTTGACCTTGTTGCGCAGGACCGCCGCAGAAATATCCACGCGAGGCCCCAGGGATTCGCTGCCGCCGGGATAATCGTGGACGGTGCTATGGGCTGCATCAATGATGTTCATGTGTATGTGCCTCGAACGTATTAATTGACGGCCCAGCGGCCTACAGTGGAGTCATGGAAATGGAAACGACGAAGACCGAAGCCCTGCTCAGACAGGCCAAGGCGATTTGCCAAGCCGTCACAGACCGCGTGGAGGTATCCGATGACCTGCTGTGCGCCGTGTTTCGCCGCTTGGAACTTGAGTCGGACTTGATCGACGAGGACGAGCTCGCGGACGCCATGGAGCTTGTCGGCCGGGGCCTGGTGCATTGACATGGGGACAATGCCTATAGGGGCGGCTAACCCCAATCGGTTAGGCTTGGAGATTCCAGTAACCAAATCTTTCCGAAAGGAGTTAGCCATGACTCGCACCTTCATATGCCCTGCGTGCGGCGGCAAGGAGTTCGTCGATTCCAGTAAAAGTGAACCGGAAAACCACACGCCCTACGCTTGTGTGAATTGCGGGGCCAAGATCACAAGAGCCCAGTTTGAGCATGACCCCGTCGAGATCGCCAAGCACCTCTCTCGCGACACTTTTGGGGACTTGACGAAGTAGTTCTGCGGCCTGCTGCAGTTTGGAAGTGAAATCGACGGAGGGCTCGAAGCCTATGGCGACAATCGATTGCTCGGCCATGGCCTACAGCCCTCCCTTTATTGAGCGAGCAATGGGCCCGTTCTTGCGCATATCTTTGACGACGATGTCGATGACCTCGTGCTTAAAGTCTTTATTGATGAAGCCTACGGAGATGCGGTCTCCCGCCTCGATCTTTAGCGCAGGCCGGATCAGCCACAGGACGAATCGTGCGTACATGTGTTTAAGCATGGTCGGACTCTTTGAGTTCGGGGCGCGAAACAAAGTAGTTATGCAGCGCTTCGACCGTGCTGATACGCGGGTCTTTGGATTCGCCGGACCTGATCTTTTTGATCGTGCTTTCAGGCACCGAGGTATCGGCGGCAAGCTGCGGCAAATCGACCCACCGGACAAGCCGCAGGTTCGCCACAACAGAAGCAAGGAGTGTTTGGTTTTGTTCCATGCCTCATTATCAACTCATATTTGGGTTATTGTCAACCCGCACATGGGTTAACAATATTGAGAAAATGCCCAGATATGAGTGATGAATCCCTTGTCGCCCTCGCAAACAACCTAAACCGGCTGATAGATAAGCGCGGCGGCGTCTATTCGTCCAACGATGTTGCGGCCAATGCCTCGCAGGGAGCTATTAGCAGGTCCTCGCTTGACCGACTGAGAAAGGTTGATAGGATCGGAGCCACCGCCGTTGGCGTAGACAAACTACCCGGGGCTGCAAAAATATTCGGCCTCAAGGTCTGGCAGTTGTTCATCCCGGATGTGGATATCAAGAACCCTCCGAAACTTGCCACCAGCGAGCAATCGTCTTGGCCCATCCCAGGGGTCGACGAAGCGAAGGTGCGCAACCTAAGCAAGGATGATCTGGCCAAGCTTGAGCGGGCCATCCTTCACGCTGCCGATGCCGTCGGCCTCGACATCAAAAAAGACTAGCTCGACTTAGGCCATCAACCCAATCAGGTCTTTAAGGAAAAGGTAACGGAATGAGAAAGCCTATACTTTTGTTGACTGCGTTGGTCCTATCTGGATGCGCTAACCAGGTGAAGTGGTCGAAACCAGGGGCCGTGCAAGCTGACTTTGAAGCTGATAAATCGTTCTGTCAGTACGAGGCTATCAAATACGCCGGCGGTCACGACAACAGCTACCGAAGTGCCTTCGGGTCATCTCTTGATCTGGCGTTGAGACGGAATGAGATTGCGGAAGCATGTATGAGACAAAAAGGTTGGTCCACCAAGTAACAAGAATTTAGTTTGATGTGGGGATGTGAGGAAGGTGGATAGCAGGCTCGCCTCAAAATGGGAGAAGCAGTGAATTGGTCTGACTATTTGGTGTTCGTGGATGAGAGCGGCGACCATAGCTTGACCTCTATCGATGACGCCTACCCGATATTTGTCCTGTCCCTGTGTGTTATCAAGCGATCCGATTACACGAACATTCTCGTTCCCAGGGTCAAGGACTTAAAGATCGAGCATTTCGGGCACGACCTTGCCATTCTCCATGAGCATGACATTCTCAGAAAGAAGGCGTGGTTCTCAAAATTCAGCAAAGACCAGCGGGACGTGCTCATGGAACAGTTGGGCGTAGTCATCGAGGAAACGCCCTTTCACCTAATCGCGATCATCATCGATAAGCTCAAGCACAAAATTAAGTATGCTACCCCGGAGCACCCATATCATTGGGCGCTTCAACTTGCCCTGGAGCGGCTGGCCGGCTTTCTAAAAAGTCGCGGCGAAAACGGGAAATCTGTATGCGTGATGTGTGAAGCTCGGGGCGGAAAGGAGGATAAAGCGCTGGAGTTGGCCTTCCGTCGTGTATGCGACGGCGACAACTTTAAGAGGGAGCGCTACCCTTATGAAATTGTCATTGCGGACAAGAAATGCAATTCTGAGGGCCTTCAGCTCGCAGACCTCATTGCGAGGCCGGTGGGGATGTCACATTTACGCCCGAACCAGGCAAACAGGGCCTATGAGATACTCAAAGGGAAGTTCTGCGCCAATTACCACGGCAACTTCCATGGCATTGGAAGAAAAGTCTTCCCCTGAAAAAGCAGAAGGGCTCCCAGGTAGTCCCAAGAGCCCAGCGCCGGCCGCGTAGTCGCAACCCATTTAATTGAATTCTACTGTTAACCTAGCCTAACATCAAGCGTCGTTACAACTGCCCGGCCCCGCGCCGGGTTTTCTTTTGCCTGCTCCTGCAGACAGTCGGTGATACAAAAACCCTCGCGATGGAGGGCTCCAGACAACTCACAGCGCGTAATATCAAGCGGCCATTCTCCAGCCCGAATCAGTGTCTTGGAAGATCAGACGCTCTTGCTCTCTATGATCCAGTTCAATTAGGCGCTCCAGCAATTCGGCAACTTTGACATTGCCATCAATTTTCTCTAAATAAAGTGCCCTCAACAGCCGAGACTCACTGTCCGGCATATTGGCTCCCCGTTCCCAAAGAGAGACTGTTTGTTCCGTCGTGCCCAAGAAATCTCCCAGCATACGCTGAGACATTCCGAGCTCCTTCCTCAAAAAGCGGATCTCCGATCCAGTCAAACCAGCCTTCTCGGCCAGCGACCTTCCTATCACGTGATGAAGCTCGTCGGCATCCTCGAAGGAAACGAATTCCTCGCCGTCAATCTCTTCAATGTGGTAACCATTGACCAGCCACACATTGTCAAGACCGCATTCAGTGTAGTGGTACATAAAAACCTCTCAAAATACAGTTAGAACCGCTATCCATTCGCTGCGGCTGTTTCTCTTCAGCGCCACCGCAACTCTCACATCATCACCGGCGCACAGGTGTCGAAGCGTACATTTATGATCGCCGCGCACGTCTTGGTGCACAGGCTCATAGATGACCCCTCGCCTTAGGCATGCGTAGACCTGCCTTGAAGTGAACCCGCGTTCTTTCATGCGATCTTTTGCGTGCCGGGAAAACATTACCCTGGCTGTGTCTTCGGCAATCTCGCGGATGATTCGAAGCATCACAGCTTCTGACATCCTTAGTGGAATTGGTTCTGCCATACCCGTAATTATTATGGGTATTCTCTAATAAAGCAAGCTTTATCAATCATGTTGCTGCATAGCAGCAGAACTCGACCGCCTATTCGGCTTTCCGATCCGCCTCCCCTCATTCTGAGTAGGGTTTTCCCTCCCCTATTTCGCTTTGCCCCATCCCTCGGACGTTTGCGCAATCCATCCACAAGTTATCCACTGGTTACGCCTTGTACTGTTTATTTATACAGTGTAATTTGTAGGTGGAAAGGAAACGCCCCGGAGCTTGGACCCTCCGGGGCGCTGGAACTACTTTGCTATATGAGGATAGCGAGATGGATGATAACAATAAAGACGACCTAAAGACACAAGAACCAAACACCATCGCTGGCACGAGTCTGCCCGGCGACTATCTGGTTATGACGCAGGCCGCAAGAGAGCTGCACGCTCAAATCCGCCTGATTACCGCCAGCGACTTCTGCGCATTTCTCGATCTCACACGCCAGGAGCAGCTAGATGCGCTGCGCAGCCTGCTTTCCTGCTCCACCAGACTTACCGACCTGTTCGATCAAGATTAATTCTGAAAAATAACCCAAATCAGGGTTGACAACAGCCCGGATATGGGTTTACTATGCTTCCAACAACTCAAATATGGGTTACGCCCCACCACACACGAACGCCTAGGGCAAAGCTCAGCAAGTAGACATGGTGAGGTACCGCTAAGGCGGATTGCTCTTTAACAAACAGGGAATTTCAGGAGAGGGTGCGCAGGAATGCGTGCTTTCAGGAGGAAGCGAGGCGGCGCGAACCGCCCCGCTTTTCCTAGGGAAGCATCAGGTACAGCTTGATGATGGCGAGGATGACAGCAAGGCATTTCGCCACATCGATCTGAACGCTTACCTTCACTTCAACGGTGCTTTTCATTGGTATACCCAAGGAAATGCCCGTACCGGTACAGGCGTTTAACCTGTGTGTATTTTGTTCGCGCCCTGGCTGGCGCTAGCAGATTGCCTACCTAGGATGGCTCCCTGCCTGCCGTCACCATTACCCAGACGCGGGCGGGCGAAGGCAGTCGGCAAGCGGCCTTTAAGAGTTGTTCTCCCCTTGGGAGAGTTCATACGGGCCGCAAACCTTCAGCGGCTTACTAGGCCGCAACCGGGGGTAGTAGCCCCGGCTCGGAAAGCATAGCAGAACTGCCGCACCCTCCCCTGAGATTCCCTGATCCATACGCCGATGTTGCTCATCCCACCAATGCGGGGTGTTCGTCCGGCTCAATAGCATCTACGGGCATGGCCGTAGCAATGCGCGGATGTCCCGTCCGTATCCAGTCCAGCCAAAGCGCGGTTAACGGTGAATAAGGGTGAGGTATAGGCACCAAGAGCAGAAACGCCACGCCAGTTGGAATGCTGGCAATGCAGTTCATCCGGGAAACCGGAAGCCAAGAACCGAAGGAAGGCTGAAATTCCATTCGGTGACAGTCGGAGTAGACGACAACCAAGGGCCTGGAAACAGGCCTCATCGGCAAGCGTCACGTGTGGCGCTTACTGATGACAACCATAACCAAGGAGAGGACGATGTCCGAACCCATCAAGGC